>JGI24158J21664_10012652_pt1 | contig 11174 bp, 7 predicted proteins | sample Ectturendosymbi3_FD_21664 | JGI IMG/M metagenome (IMG submission 21664)
CAATGTCTTCACATTAACGAATATCAATACTAAAATAATTGAAAGTAAATTGAGCAAAATTTTTATTTCAGAAGTGTGCATCAAACTAGTAGCCCTTCGCATTAATCGGTACACAAGAAGTAGCTAGCAGTTTCAAAAAGGTTGGTGACCCCTGATGTAGACGAAAGGCTCAAACAACTTGTGCAAAAATCGCCCACACCAGCTCAGTGGCGCAGCCAGGAATTTTGTTTGGGAAGGGCCAGTCACTAACGTCGCCAGAGGTCAATTTTTAACTATTTTGCACAAAGATCATTTCGATGTCACAGTTCAATTTCTGGTCTGTTACAGCAGGATATGACGTCAAATATCTTTTAGCAATTATTTTCGAGGGGGGCAATGGCCTCTTCGGCTTCATTCTGGCTGCGCTACTGCTCCAGCTATGTTCAATGCGCGGGCCGCATGCGACCCAGTCGAAAACTTTTTACTGCACGGTTGAAAGTACTGACAATCTGTCCTTATTTTAATAATCTGAAATTTGACATTTTTGATCCAGCGGTCCTCAGCGCCACTTTATCATGTCTATACTGCTTGCTAGCAGACTTCATGCATCCATTGACATTGTAACGGTCGCTTTGTGGAGACGCGAACCCACAATGCAGGGTTCGGGAGGCTTCAGCATCCCTGCACAAAACCGAATCCAAGTTTTTTGTTGGTAAGGCAAACGCAGTTCTGCGTGAGCTTTATCGTTCCGCGGTCAGAAAACGAGAGCTTTCAAACACTGCAAAGCTGTCAATTTTTAATTTGATGTTAGTTTCCATCCTTACCTATGGCCACGAATTTTTGGTAATGATTGTAAGAATGCTGTCTCAAGTGCAAGCGACAGAGATGGGGTTTTTGCGATAAGTTCACGGATCAACTCTTCGCGACAAAGTGCGCATGTGTTCAATTCGTAAAGTCCTGAATGTCGAGCCACTTCTCCGAATAGAGATCGCGACTAAAATGCCCCAGGGAAGATTGACGAGGCGACTCCGGTTGGTGTAACCAACCGGAAAGCGGCCCAGAGGTGGACCAAGGAACAGGTAGCGTGATTACAAATCCGACCTGGCTTGTTACCGCGTTGGTGTAGAGCCAGCAGAACTATGAGCGCTTGCTGACCGTGATGTATTTCGCTTCGAGTCCTCCTTGGGCTTACGTCCCCGCAATCCTTTCTACCCATGTTCCGTTGGCGCTAAACTTACCTACTGTATGATATTACAGTTTTGGAGTCATGGGATGTACTAAGCAGTCATTATTATTGCAGTTAGGATTCGAACTCTTTCAGCAACTTGCATTAAACTTATTTTGCTGAGGTCAAAGTAAGTCAATCAATGTGCGGCCCTCATTGGTGAGTCAATCAATGTGCGGGAATCATTAAGATAGTGACATAATTTTGGTCCAGTAAAGCATATCCAGTCTTGCGCAATCATCTGTTAAATAAAGGCGTAACGTACGGTTATGCACCAGACCTGCTGCACTTATACATCAAAAGCACTTCCTTCTAAGCCGAACTGAGGTCTTTTTGGCTGAACGAACACACAGGCCGTAAAACGCAGACAGTTGGCGGACTACGGTGATCGAACGGAACAGTGAATGACGCCCGCGTCGAATTCCATTCCGGGATTAGGTTTTAGATGAATTCAGTCGCGGCATCGTGTACCGCTGTTAATCCCTTTGTGCGACGCAGCCTGCACATGTTTGATTGTGTTTAACTGGCAGCAGCTGTCGCCGTTAGATTAGGGCTTCTGCTCAGGCAAGGCCAAGATCGCGATTAACCGACTGGGAACGTGATGGCTATATCTTATTTGTCTTGAAAAGGTTGAAAATTTGCGCAAACTTACGGTTTTGTACCTTTGCTGTAGATTTATCCCGACCCTGACCTTGAGAATGAAATAATGTCTCTGACGACGCACTGCAACAACTGTCCGTCGGGCTGCAAGTGGACAGGAAAACTCCACCACCTGAAGGTTTGCCAACAACTAATCACAACGTATTGTAATCTGTGGTGCCAAATCAAGAGCTGTGGCGTCTACAGTTCGCTCGAGATTGGCTTGCGCATTACAGCGTGATCCGGGTTAACATTTTCTTTGAAAAGACAAGACTGTTGTTTAGCAATATCGTTTCTGAGAAAGGCAAAAACTACCATTAAGCGGCATGAGAGATTAAGGTGAATAGCGGGAATCAAGAAAATTGCCCCTTAAGCTTCTGAGATAAAAATTAGAAAAAGAGTAAATAAATGGTTTCCTTACATTTCAGGCACATCGAGACAAGTGCAGTCATAGCGAACGAGACTGTCCGAACCGATGCGGTGTTCGAGTGCGCACCATGAACCTCGCCGACCACCTTGAATACGAGTGTCTGAAACGAAGAGTGACATGTGATTTTTGCGCAAAAGATTTTAGCGGCGAGAAGGTAACTAATCGATGTGTGCTGGCTTAGCAACTGCTTATGATGTCGTGAGGGTTTGCTTCAGCCGCTATGACCTTGTCATTACTAGGGTTTTTGGAACTGTAAGTGCTTTCCGCAAAGCGTAGATACCGTTGAGGTAAAGGAAAATGGGTTAAAAAAGACTTCCTCTACTTACCTAGTTTACGGGTTGTTTTTTCAGCACGCACCGTCAAAACAATCGTTACCAAGACGCATTGCTTGCTGGTTAAAGTTTACATGTCCGAGTGCATCAGATTTATGTGAAAAAAATAAATGTCAATATTTAGATGGAAGAGCACGAAGGTAATTGCCCAATGGAGAGCGTACACTGCGAGAACAAATGCGGCGCAAAAATGCTGCGTAAATATCTCAATCGACACATGACTGGAGACTGCCCGAAACGAGCGACAAAATGCTCTTACTGCGCCAAAGACTTCAACTATGATATATTGCAGGTCGGTGACAGTGTTTTTCTACCTTGCTAAGGGCAGTGCGTCGTTCTCGCACTCCGCAACAAAAGCATTTTTGTAGCGACTGCAGGGGCAGCCATGTCAAAGTTTGACAATTTCNTTTTTCATCACAGACGCATTTAGGCAACTGCCCGAGGTATCCCATTGGGTGCCCTAACCGATGCGACGTCATGAAAATTGCTCGGGAAGAATTGGAAGTCCACTTAAAAGAAAAGTGCAAAGCTGCCCTCACTGCTTGTCCGTTTAAAGAAGCAGGGTGTAAGCACAAGGTGAGAAATAAACACTGTCCGTTAGTAGCAATTGTAACATTGTCCCATTGTGTTGATTGTTTGAAATAAAAAATCACACCCAGTGCCATACGGTTAAGTTTAAGTGTTAGAACACAGACGAAGAATTTTAAGAGAAACCAAGAGTCAAATCGTATCGCCAACTTTATACCGAAGCTGATCACTGATGCGTCACACGGACATGACTCAAAACAGTTACCTCGGCTATTCACTTTTTCGGGTCGTTCATCTGCAAAGAAAAAGCTTGTGCGAATAAGTTAACGCGAATTCTCCTTAAAGCTTTCACTCAGAGAAAGATTATTATCTTGTGTAGCATGCCGTGGGAACCGCACCATACTTTAATCACGCCTAGATTATGACGCATGCAATGGCCACTTCAAACTGCGAGGCAGTTACGCAAAACACTTGATGCGTTCATCACAGCAGAATTTCCAACTTTTACTGCAAACACCGCCAACCAGTACTGTGCTATTTACTAGTTGTATGGTTCTCTTGGGGCAATGAAATATATTCAAAAAGATATCTAAACAAACAGTGAAGTCTTTTTATAGCCAGTCACCTGTTTCTAATAAAAAATACTGAGAACCATTGACAAAAACTGTTAACATAAGTGAAAACTAGAAATGTGTGTAAAAATTCAAAACGTCGGACACAATTTATCCGTCCTCCCAATTCATTTGGTCACTTACGTTTGTGTGCAGAAATGTGTCGCAACTTTAAAAGAATTTATTTAACTACGCGCTGTTATTGCTTTGAGACAAGCAGTGTTGTAATAAAAAAAACGCGTTTTAGAACTTGCATTTCCTGCTTAAGCTGGTGTGCAAGCTACAGCAACAAATAATTTATAATTAACAACACTAAAAGTTAAATTCGTAAGGAATAAAACGTGTTGAGATGAAATATTATTTTGTAAATTGCTGGATTTCTGATTGGTTTGGGTTTTTAGATTCAAACCTCTCGCAGGCTTTTAGTACGGAAGTTCGACAAAGCCTTTGACTGTAGTAAGGTTTTGAAACCTGAAAACGTAGGTTTTTTTCTCCCGTTAATGAATGGATCAAGACAGGGGAATCGCATCCTACACAAAGAGTAATGAATATTGAATAGTCATCTCTTTTGTTTCACTTGAAGTTCTAGCTAGCTATGCTCATAAGACTCTGAGGTCAGAACAGAAAATGCACATCGGTGTTTGCGATTTGTTGATTAATATCTTGGTAATTTTTACTGCAGAAGACGTAAAGCTGTGATGAAACTTAGTAATTTTAATCGTGTACAATAAGTGATGTTTTTGAAATAACATTTACGGTTTATTAGCACTATTTTGATATTTTTTCACAATGTACTGTAATTTTTGTGACACTTCTTTTGTTAAATTTGGTTGTTTTGTAGTTTTTGAATATTGCAGAAGGCTTTGGAAAAAATAAGAATGGCAACATTTTTGTCCACAGTGTCCTCGATATCATCTTGATCGCCACCTTGCGGAAGCTAACAACGCCCACGTCCGCAGCATGTTTGACCTTGTGAAAGCACAAAAATTGCAGATCGCCGAGTTGCAACGTCAAGTGAATGAACTCAGCATAAACTCGAACGGCGTATTGCTGTGGAAAATAAGCGACTACAGTAAGAAACTCCAAATGGCCCAGAACGAACAAGTCATCGAAACAAAAAGCCCTCCGTTTTTTACTCACCGGTACGGCTACAAGTTGCAACTATCAGCGTTCGTTAATGGAAATGGCAGCGGCTTGAACACTCACTTGTCTCTATATATCCGTGTTCTTCCGGGCGAATACGATTCGTTGCTGGAATGGCCCTTTTCACACGACATAACATTTAATATACTGGACCAAGGCGACCCGCTTTCTTCTAAGCGAAGCCACATAAGCGTACGTTTCACTCCCGATCCTACCTGGAAGAACTTCCAGAGGCCATCGCTGGATTCGGATGACGACTCCAACCTCGGGTTTGGTTACCCGAAATTCATTTCGCACAAAGAATTAAAAGACAACAATTATCTTAAAGGAAATGCACTGTTTATTAAAGCCACGGTGGACACATCGAGAATCATAATTCCGTGAGTCACCGGCATATTTACAGTTCTTTCGTGCCAAAGTGAGATGGATACTTCATTGACACTTGATGAACCTTCAACCATGGGCGTCGGATGGGGGAAGGATGGGCCTCGGCCCTTCTGCATTATGAAATTTCATATTTTCCTATTAACTTTTCAGTACAAAAATGCTTTTCTCTTAGTTTCGAGTTGACGAAATGAATTTTCACCACTGTTTCCCCCCCTGGAAAAATCCACTATTGTCCCCCCTGGGAAAAAGTCTTCCGACACCCATGCCTTAAGCCATGCCTTTTTGCGCTCACACCATTGACCTTGTGCAAGCATGTGGTTGCAGCACAAACCCGTTCATTTTGCGTTAAAACGATCAATGTAGTGGAATTTTTTGGCCTGGTCCCGTATTCTTGAGACAGATTTTGTGGTACAACTGTGCTGAATAGCACACTGCAAAGAATAACTGTCGGAAGCGGGCTACAAGTGGTTTAGAAAATAGCACGAAATCCACATGTTTTGCAAACGCCTTTTAATTCTACCAAAATCACATTAAAATTGTTTTTCGTTTTTTTCGTGCTTGTAACTGCTGAAACGTTTTCAAGCGNAGGTCTAGTTGTTGCGATGTTAAANGAAAACCTTTTGCTGTTTGGCTCATTTTCTCAAGACAAAAAGGGGCATTGCTACCGTGTTACTGCAAGCATTTCAGTTGCCTCAACTGTATCAAGAAAAGGAAAACGTTTGTCGATGACAGAAGAGTAATGCGCAATAAAAATTTGTGTATGTCATTACTAATCACAGCAAGGTTTTTGGTGTTTGGAAATTTATCTCCGAAACCGAGTACCGCAAGGACTGAAAAGTTTCTGCAGTCTCATCACCTGTGTGTGTCACCTATTCGCTGCATCCCAGATCCATGAAAGAATATTTAAGTTATGCCCTATCGTTACTCATTCTCAGTGTTTGAAACACAATATTGCTTGACCGCGGTTGCTCTTACTTAACCAAGCGTTTAGAAAACTAGGCGAATGGTATCTGTTTGTACAAGCTGTAGTCCTGGCTCTTTTCTCTGGAAAGGACTTGATTTTGCGCAGAATCGGTGATTTTGAGAGAAATATTACAAATTGGTGCCTGGGTTTGGTTAAACAGTTCCAGGGCGTGAGAAAATATTAAGAATGACAATTGCGCCTTATATTTAAAAACAACATGCTAAAGGTAAATGTTTCTTATCAAAAATTCATTATGTTGTGTTAGCCCGTGACAGTTATGTACAAGTGAATATGAAATTACAAGCTTGTAATTTTTACGTGCACATCAAGGCCTGTATGCATTCAGCATGATCCAACAAACAGGCAATTTCAACTAAAAAAAGCAATAACATGAAAGTTTCCATTAGTAAATAAACAGACCAACTCAGCAATGAAAGAGCCTTTGCAAATTTGGAACGCATCTTTTACATAGGTATGTCGTTTGTGCTTGTTGATTCCTTCCTTCCACACTACTTTTCTTGTGTTTGTCAACGGTTTCTTGCTGTCTTCATTGTCATCATTCTTCGCCGCGCTATCACCCAACACGGCGTTGATTGCAATTTGTTATTTACACTACTGTAACAGCGTTACCTTCCCTGGTGATTTAGGTAACGCTGTTGCAGTACCTCAGAAAGCAATGAAATACACCATAAAATGCATTTGCTGGTAAGTGTGTAATACATTATATTGATTAAAAAAAAACACAATTAACATTTGACCAATTTTGCGTCTAAAACGAGGGCCAAACTAATCATATTACACTGTCTTACCATTCTGCAATTTCCATCGCGGCAGCAAACATTTTAACAGCCCAGCTCTTCCTAAATATTTCGTGGTGACCAATGTCGTAAAGGCAGTCGTATTCTGTGAAATAAGTACCAGTTTCAATTGTTGCGTGCTGCTGGTATTTCGTAACATGTTCATTATGTTCTTAAGCAGCAATATTGAAGAGCTCTAGCTTCTGCTGTTTTCCACGTACATATTTTCGTATTGTTTTGCAGTTTTTTCGTTTTTCTAATTTGCCTGGCATTCTCTTTTTACATTGTTTTGTTCATGTTAGTGCGTTTTTTAGATTTTCTCTCAACGTAAATCAGCATGTAGCGCATATTATTAAAGCGTAGTTTTGTCACGTTTGTGAGATGCTGCGAACATGCGTTAATTCAAAATCAAACAAAATGTGTGCGATCTATGAAGAATCTGTAGGTATGCCTTTGGCTACTTCAACATCAGTTTGCTCGGGATGCGTGCGAAGAACTTTAGCTGTGAAGAAAAACGACGTTTACAGCATTCATCAAGTGCTACTAAATTGACAGAAGTAGCATCAGAAAGCTGCGGGCTTGTGCACTTACCCAGTGTTAGATGTTACAAGCATTTTATGAGAAACTTGAATCGGAGTACGAGTACGTTCACTTGCTGGCGCCGATTTGGCTGTTTTGAATGAGATGAAGCGAAGTGAGGTTCAATTTTTGATAGGCGTCAAAGCCCTGGCGGCCCTACAGTTAAGAAGGCTTTGATCGACACTGTAGTGTTAATGCCGTAACTTAATCGTTCATTAGGTTATGAATGTATCAGTAAATTGGAAGATTGTCCATACTGTTCAAGGTGTCGATTATATCACCGCTTTATTATTAAAGAAACGAANTTTTCTGAGTNGAGCGCTTGCAGGCATCAATCTCGACTGTGTTCGTATGTAGCTTCCAAAATCGGATTTAAACTATTTGCAACCAATGGGCCGTGAAGTCCTTTCAAGAAGTCGGCGAAGCATTTCAAAATTTTACAATTTTTCTGTATTCCACGAAAACCTGTTTTGAAAATCAGGTGATTAGTTTTTGGTTTCATGGGGAAATGGGAGCCAGAAATTTTCAGTATTGGGTCGCGTCGCAAGCGCCAAGCGGAAAGAGATTTAAAAGCACTCTACAGTATGTATGTATTTACTGTAAGTCTCGTAATGTACAGATTAGCATGCGGCCTCTATGCTCGTGGGTCCACGACAGAACCTTCGCCAGAAAGTTTTCAATAGGGGTCTTTACGTTTGTGAAGGGGGCATGATATTGAAAATTTTATAAAAGCTCCACTGATTTAGTGTTTCATATTTCAATTTGGGGAGTTGAAACTTTGGGGGGCTAAGCCCACCAAAACCTCCCCATGGCGACGGGAGTGGTCCACAAGCAAGTGTCCATCTAGTCCACATGTTAATACGGTTCCGAGTGGATTTTTAATCCTGTGGATCCGGTAAATTTGAATGTAGACAATTTTAAGTGTTGTATTAAATAGGGAGTACTTTTCGGAGTAAAGAGCCACTTAAAATACCCAGTTACAATCACGTTGGCAAGGGTAGCGTAGCGAGGCTAAGTGCTGCCCGGGGCCGACCATAAAAGAGCCCCCTTTCCACCCGTCAAATTTGCTTGAAAAATTTAAAAGAAAGAAGATGATGTTTCGTCAGGCTCGTTCCAGCTTGGGACACCAAGGGGAGAGAAGAGTTTTCTGAGAGGGCCCCAAATTTTTTAAATCATGTCCAATAATTTTAACTATGTCCTACACATTTTTCAATAGGGGGGGGATTATTTTGAAGAAGGGGCTTCTCCCCCTGGTTACGGGCCTGTGTTTCATGCATATTTAAAGATACAAGGATTAATAAAGGATCTTGAAAATCACAACCAAACACTCACAAACTGGGTCTTGTTTTTCATTGTCGATTATGAGTCTTGCTTTTTCTGCTTGTCGCCACCTTTTTCATCATTAATTTTTCTATTTTTTTGCTTTCTTTACATATATATATGCACACCCGACATGTTTCGTCAAAATTTCGTCCCTGTTGGTTTTTTATTTCCGGTAAGTCAACCCCATGGCTTTTTAATAGTTTACTCATTCCAGGGGATCAAACGAAAAAATTAAAGGATGTGATTGCGGCCTACCTATTTTACAGATGTAAACATTTACGTATGTTAAACTTTTGTGTAGTATCCCCGTTTTTAACTAAAAGAAGTATATGTACTGCATATAGTAGGCTACAATAATAAATCTGATAATATGATCTCAGTGATGTAAACAACGTTTCATTGTTCACTTCACGTTTCAGTGGTGGTTTAATTCTCTTAGAATATATGGAAGGCTTCAAACGTTAACTTTGTCGGCACTTGCACGGAGCCCTGTACAGGTGCGGCGGGGACTAAACAGGTTTAAAACCGGCTCTGGTTGAGAAGCGCTGGCTTGCAGTCTTCATAGTGACTTGCATGGGCGTCCGCAGAAATTTTTCCAGGGGGGGGGCAACGTCAACATATGACTGGTTCTTGTCAGGTTGCTGACGATGCAATGCAGACGTACGTTAACGAAACGTTTTCCTATTTCTACTCGACAAGACCACAAAACATGCCCATGTTACGACAATAGTCACAAAACTGCGCTTCGTTGGCAGCCATAGCCAGGTATGTTGCGATAATTTTCACAATAGGCTATCTGCAGATTTTCAAGGCAGGGTACTTCTTTTCACAGAAGTATTGCCATGGTCTTTAACGAAACCACAAATTACGACTGTATTTTGCCTAATAAGACTTATAATATCAACGTTATTCAGAAACAAGATCTGCAAACGTCTGGGATCTCGTCCAAAGCAGTCAATCACCCTTTCAATAAAACCTCGCTTGTCTTTGCTGATATTTTCACGGAGAACACAGAACACTCTTCATACGTAAACCGCACAAGTAGACATATTGAAAGGACTATTGGACAACTCACTAAAGTTAGAATTCCATGCAGGCTTTAAAAAAATTGAGCGATGAATTATGAAAAGTCGCCACAGCAATGGTAGCTTTGCACTCAGTTCTTACGCAGAAGCATAGGCGTAGCCAGGGGGGGTCAAAGGGGCCATGCCCCCCAAATGTTTAGAAAATATAGTAATTTTGTGCTTTGAGAGACGTTTTTCTAAGCAAAATAGTGTTATTCGCCTAAAACCAAACATTTTGGTCCCTCCCAAATTTTTGAGCTGGCTAAGCCACTGCGCAGAAGTCGGAAATAATTTCTTAAAGATTAAGACATATTCCCACAAGCCGACATAAACGTATTGTAACAAACCACGTACTTTTATACTGTGTGAAAAGCAGTGGTGTAACTCGAGCCAGCAAACACCGGGCTGCGACCTTGTGCCGGTCCGTGAAGAAATTGTTGCCGTGCTGTGCAGAACCAAGGCCAAATTCTTCCAGAAGTGACTTGAACGACGGACATAAGAGCACATTGCGGATGCCATTGACTGCTATAATCCTTACAGGTCGGAGCATGTTACTGCAGCAACGTAAGCCCAGATCTCCCTATGAATCTGTGCCATGTTGAGTACGAGTTGCAACAAATTCGCATGTTCCAAACAATCATTATTTGATTGAGGGCCGCTCTGCAAAATAATGCCAGGCAAAACCGGTCCTCCGTGCGAAAAAGTTTGCCGACCACTGGTGTAACTGACGGGAGGCCAGAGGGGAGAATTTCCCCCCCCTGGCAAGCTAAATGTAAAAAATGGGCCCCCACTTAGCTTATATGCCGTTTTAGCATTCTTTTGGTTTTCAGTAAGTTTGTTTTTTTAGTATTTTCCAGCGATGTAGGGTTTTAGTATAGCCATCCGCATCCTGATTCACCATCATTTCTCAAGTTTTTTTTCTGTGTGTTGGATAGAAGATTACCTACAGTGGCAAGTAGGCGCGTTTCAGCTAAGTTTCTACCCTGGATCAAACCTCTATAGTTACGCTAAAACTGGCGAAAAGAAGCCTGCATAAGAGCAATTTGATTAAGCTATTAACTCAGTTGAGGCGCATTGTTCACACTCTCACACTAACAATGGAGTTTTCAAACTTGTGGAAGCATTGCTACAGATTCACCCACGCATTTTTCACACTACAAAACTACGTACCGT
>JGI24158J21664_10012653_pt1 | contig 11173 bp, 11 predicted proteins | sample Ectturendosymbi3_FD_21664 | JGI IMG/M metagenome (IMG submission 21664)
CGACGAGATCACTCTATTATTGCTTGTTCGCGCCACATAGATATATTTTTGTTCTTCGCGCACATCCCGTTCGTGGTGAATCACACAATCAACGCAACGCCACCGGAGAGGTTGCAACATCAATCCCCACCGAAGCCAAAAAAGCTCATTTCTTTGCGCGCCAACTCATTCTTTGCGACGACTTCACTGCTTGTTGTAGCTCGAGGCCATGGGCGTCGGAAAGGGGCCTGGCTCCCCCTGGATTTTGAAAATTAGTAAAAAAAAATTGTTTTGAGTTTCAAGTGGGAAAAATGAAATTTTGCCACTTTTGCCCCCCTGGAAAAAATCCTACCGACGTTGATACCCGAGGTCGTATCAAACTACTTGGCTGGTTCGAAGTCCAGCAAATGTATGGAAGAAAATCTGATGTTTCTTCAGCTTTCTCCGAAACTGCCAAACAAATGCAAAGCGATGTCGTCATATCCGTTGACCCTCAAGTGACCTTCTATAAATTCTGAACGACTGAAGGTGCTCGGATCAGAAACATATGCGACAGAAAACTGCGGAGGCTTCAACATTGTTCGAAATTTATTTTTGTAGAACAAATAACAGTCACAGGATCATCACCTGGGTTTTCAATCGTTGACACTGAACTAGTTGTTGGGCCAGAATGGCCAGAAACATATTTTCATGACAGTGTCCTTTGCAGGTAAAGCAGAGTATGGTACGAAACACAAAACAATCGAAAGTCTGACTTGAAAGACGAAGCCACATAAATGATTTTGAAGAAATAATAAAATACTTTCAACGCAAGCATTTATCGCACACAAGGTACACGAGACGAAGAGCTTTACCCTCATGCTCGGACAAACTACACAGCGTACCCAAAAAAGAGGTCACCTTAATCTGTCCCGACGTTGTTGTGGACAGTTGTTTGCCTGCCAGACCTAACAATGAATGGAAACGCGTGTTCCACTACAGCTGCAGATACAGGACAAGCGCACCAAGCAAACGACAAGTACGATATTTTGGAAAACTTCTACAACTTTGAATCTCAAAAACTCCGGTCAACTCGACTCCCACTTGTGTTGAGAGCGAGTTCTCCGTCCGAGTCCGACTCATCGCTCAAGCCATAGTTACGTCTGCCACGCGCCAGTTGAACAGCGCGGGACGATAGCGACATCAGGCGGTGTTCGACAGCCAATTCTTCATCCGCTAGATCGATCCTGGCGTACTCATCAGTGTCAATCGACTTGCAGAAGTGAATTGCATATTTCAGTTTCTCTTCCAGAACAACCTGAAACACATTTTGAAAAGTACAAATTAGTAACTTAATGATTTTGTGATTTATATAATCCTGATGTAAGTTTACCTTGCAACTGTATCTGGGCAGTTTCAACATGAAGAAGCAAGTGTAAGACTCAGGTAGGTAATGGTCAGGGGGGTGGTACTTGTCTGGAACCTGTTGGAAAATTTTGAACCAGATGTGAGATGTGAATATTCCACCGCTCCATTCGCAAACCGAACAAACCTGCACCACAAAATCCCTGCCCCTGAAATCGGCCAAAGTCCGGGGTAACCGGGTCCTCCCCCACACGAAGCGAAGGAACAAGGACCGTTCCTCGTTGGAGAAGGATTCGAGAACCTCCCACAACCATTTGGCCAGGTCGTCGTTCGGGGAAATCCCTTTGTGAGTACAAACGGACTTGAGGAGGTAGAGAGGAACATCCGGGCTTCCACACACCTGCGTCATAAAAGGTTCTGCGTAACAATAGCACGCATTTGTTGACGTGTGGTATGCAAATGTTTGGATCAACTTGTTCACTTCCAGTTATGAGTTAAAGAAAGATTAACTTGACAAGGCCAAGCAACGGTCACCTCAACCAGGTTTAGTGTTGCATCGTTTATTATTCTTTGCGCCGTAAATCACTGTCGGGAACTTTCACTGACAACGAACACATTCAAACACAAACAACTGAAGAATGCTTGAAACGGTTACCATGGTTTCAAGTTCTGTTGCTGTAAACAGGGATAGAAGTGGGAGGGGCACCACACATGCCACGCCTTCCCTTACTGCTCCAATCACGTCATCGAACTCATGCAACCTGAAACGTCACAAAGCAGTAATACGTCAAGCATGACATAACTTCATCCACAACTTGCAGCACTCACCTGTAATTGACGGCAAGTCTGATGTAATCACTTCGGTTGCCTGGTGTGACCACTTTGTGGATGAGGCTCAGTTGGATTTCCTGTGTGGAATAATTAAATAAACAGTAAAATCAAGACAGTTATTATGAAACAAAGGATAGGTTTATCGCAACAATCTGATTTCTTCTCCAGCAGAAGCACATACCTTGCCACATCCCGATACTGTACTGAAAGGTAGTTGCATTGCGACGAGTTCCTCATCAGGCATTCCGCGGATGTACATTGTCTTTGGAACGAAATGCTGAAAGAAAAGGTGCGAAGTAGCTACAGTCAACAGCAATAGTACGTGATGAAGAAAGTCCGAATAAGTTTTAACGACATTTCAGCAATGGTGAGTGTTGATACAATGTCTTAAACATTTCCAACATCAAATAAAAACACAACCAGGCTTCCACCGACCTTATCAACTTCTGAAACATCCTTAAGCGACAACTTCATTCCGACTACTTGCTTCCACACAGGTTCGGCCAGGTTCAAACTCAGGGGACTTCCTGTTCGGATGGCGATGCCGATCAACACACCTTGGCAGAGAAACAACGGTTGAGGTCTGACCGGACGCAGTCATGCGCGAAGGTAAGCGCATTGTGACGTCACTAACGAGATTAACAGTTAAGAGTTTGTTTGAATCATGTAGAATTGGAGGTTTAATCAGTTTACACTGAAAAAAACGCCAACACAGAAGGTAATCTACAAACAAATTGAAAAATATAGACACAAACTTAATTACAAAGCTGCATCTGGGTGAAGCGGAGAATCAGACACGTTTAAAAACTTTCTTGCGTCATACACAGATTTGGAAGTTGGTAGATAATGTAATATCGTAGATCTCCAACGCAGAGTTTCTTGTTGGAACAAATTATTATTCAAAGACATTAATTCTGATAGAACTTGGAAGTTGACCCCTTCACAAAAGGTTTTTTTCGAAGTGGTTTCAGCAGATCTCACAAGATGTTTGGTGCTTTAATTGTATTCCTTTTTTAGAGCATTCTGTGACTTTCACGAACTATGCCCATTAGAACAAAACCGTTTGTTCGCGCTACCATTGTCTGCGATTTTATTGCTTTTCATTGAGTTTTGCAACAAAGTGTCGACGAGGTTTTAAAGCTTCAGGGGGTGACATGGAAAAGAACAAGTTTGCGAGAACGAAACTAAGAACTTTGAGATTCATGTTCACCATACTACGTAACACTGGCGACTCCAGTTGAATCTACTGTAGTTATCAANTCATGTGATGGAACCAAGTAAACGTTGGATCAAAGTTCAACGAAACAAATTCATTGCATCTAGATGTTGGAAGTTGGTTGAGGCCCCATCACCACAGCTAGTAGGTTGTGGGTTCGATTCCCGGCCGGGTTATATACTGAAGACTTGAAAAACGGTACTTGCGGCCTGTCCAGCCTTGTGCTCAGCGTTCATGGGAGAGTGCAAGGGAAAGCTTCATGCGCGGTGCTACGACTTGCTACCAGTGCAGCATTCACTGCGAAAGTAGCCACGTGGCCCACGGCGCAAGTAAGTGGAAGGGGTGGCCGCAGACTACTCGTGACACTCCAGAGGGAGTGCAACTAAACACCCTGCAAATCCTTGCTTGCAACATCGAACGTTAAAATTTGCGTATTTGTCTCGAAAAAGTGAAATGTATGAAAATGTTCTCTTTTTAAGAGTTAAAATTGTCCTGAACTATCAACAGTAATTTTCTAATGTTGATGTTTAAATATAAAGGTGCGACACAAACAAAACCCACGGAGACATCAAACGCAAAATCACATTCATCCAATCCGCCCAAGATATTTTCAACTCACCCAGAAACTTGAACATTTTCTTGTGCACTTCGTTGTCAGCAGAAGAATTGAGGACAAAACAGTCTCTGTTGGGCCCGGCCTCGTCCCGGCCATTAGGGGTGACACAGAGCAAGGGCAGGGCCCCGTCTTGCAGTTCGTCGCACATTTCGGCCACAGACTCGCTGTAGCCTCCCCCACAGTCGTCCACACTCTCCCCTTGAAACGTTCAACACACAGCAACATTACGCGCAGCAAAGATATGCTGCTTGCGAAAAATATTCTTCCACAAAAGCAAAGATGAAATAATCAGCGGAAACAAAAATGAGCCCGAAGTTGTGGAAAGTTTGAAGTACTGGCAACCACCAGTGGGAGCTGTTTGTTGACAGCATCGCCACGTGTCAAGCGCTTCATACCAACGTTCAGGGGAGGGGGGTTTGAGCACTACGGACCACTGGGGTCATTTCGTGGGTTGCATGGCACAAGCGGGGTGACGCATGAAGGGGTGGGGGGTACCTGAGAACTTGACCTTCCATATGCGGTGCGGAAGAAGCACATTGTCAGGGAGGAGGCAGTCCATTTTGAGAAAAGTTTGTCCGAAAACAGATTTGAGTCCGTCCGGTCCAGCAAGGCCACCTTGGTTCCGGTGCTTCTTCACCTGCAATTCAATCAAGTGCAAGAAGCACCAAGCAATAGTCACAGGACACCCGCATTAAACGGACAAACTATACACTAAGAGCATATCTTCAACTTGCTTGAGTTTATCATCTCTCGCTGCGATGCTTTTTCTGACGAGGGAAAAAGGCAGATTTGAAAGTAAAAAGTGAAATGCTTGGGTGTGGTAGACCTTGTACAACACAGCTTCAGTGTATTAGTCCACATAGTTAGAGGTTCAAGTTACATCTCTGTCACTGATCAGGTAATAGAGAAAGGGATGATTGATCAACCAAACAATTTCTTCAACTTATGTCAAATACCTGGATTCTATTGAGTTCAATCGTTGGTCCATGCTGTTTTTCCCTGATCATCGTTGTCTGGACAACCTTCTTGAAAACACACTCTTTTCCTGACGTCACTAGTAGACCACGTAACAAATCCAATGACGTGCCTGCATCACTGTTGACGTCATTCAGTGACGTTTGGTGAAGTGGGAAGAAAGGCACAGAAGCGCACAGGAGGTCTGGAAAGCAACGCGTGCCCATTGTTTGGTGGAAGCAACGAACAATTACAATAATTGTAGGAACGATATTTTGCCAACGATTCGAATTTGCACTCAACTTAACGCAACATGCGGGCAACTGAAATGTAACTCCAGCATTGAACACATCAGACATGTTTCAGACATGACTGCCTTCTCAATCATTAAACGTGTGGAAGTTCCTATGACGTCATAAATGATGATCGCACAATGCGCGGCTTGCCGCCAACTTATTAACAGGTTTTGTTCTTTGACCCAAAAACCTGTTATAACTCATCTCGTTTTGGAATTCAATCCGACTTCTATCTGAACAACAACGAAGTTACAAAAGTTTTGAATCAAATCACAACCTGAGAACTGGTTGAGAAGCATCAGTCGATTCCTCAGAAGAGGCATTGGGACACTTTGCAATGAGTTGTATTCCAGAGGCACAGATTGGGGTAAACGGGCCGGGCTCCTCCGCCGGGCCTTCTTGTCGCCCGATGACGGCCCGCAACTCCAGGCCACAGTGTGCGCGGAGCCACAGGCCACTCTCGATATGTGGTGTCCTTCGAGGGCCACAACCAGCCTTGGAAGCTGAGAAGCTGTCAGAGTTCCGTCACCAACCTGCATTTCGAAGTGTTCATCAACGGAAGTAACAAAATGCAAAATGCATCGGAAAAAACACAAAACATTTTCTGTCTCATCCATTCACAACATGGAATCGAAAACACTCATTTTCGTTTTTAGCAAAATTCAGTCGATATATTCTTGAAGACCGAGAAAGACATTTAATCGCTTATGACCCGTCGCAGCTTTCAACGAAGCTTCAACGCAGTGGATGAGGTTGGAACAAGTTACTCGATAACAGGAAATATGTCAACATTGCGCAATCCTCTTATTAGCTTTGCTCCGCTACACAGTGGAACATTGCAGTAAGATGTTCGTCAACACTACATTGGCTGAAATGAACACTGGATTGCTTAGACAAAGCAATGGTAGCAGGATATGGGTTGATGTGGACGATATACGGTGAATGCTGCCAACCACTTTCAAGCAGGTACTTTGTTATCAAACAATGTTTTCAGAAACTTAATCCTGCCAAAGTCTTTCATCTACGTCGAAGTTGCTAGCAACCCTACCATCATTTCTGTTTCCAAAGTGAAACTGGTTAATGGAGGAAAACACATGAAACTCTCATTTACGTCACCGAAGACACAGTTAGGAATGTGGAAAACAAACTTCAAGTGGGAATTTATATCAAAGAGGTGCTATCCTTAGAACAGAGGTTGGTGGAGCAGGAAACCAACATTTGTAGAAAAACATTTCGGTTTCGTCTGAATCGCGGTTCGTTGGTAGTGACTGGGGAGACACAGAACACTTCAAATATCGCGACACAAGTTGCGCATCGGCGATTTGCTGGGTGTGTGAACCGTGCTGGCTGAGCACAGCTGAGTTATTTATTCTACCGAGGATTCGACCACAGTGTTATAGGAGTCATACAGACCTGCCCCTCATCGTTGTCACCCCAGGTGTACACGTCTCCGTCTTCACTACAAACGATACAATGTAAGGACCCGACAGAGACATCCACAATCTTCTTGTGTTTTATGCTTTCCACCAACTTTGGCCTTCTCACGTGTTTGTCAGTACCTTGGCCCAGTCTGTAGTAATCCCCCTTCCCCCTGGATCACAACAACATTAGTGAAGTAAAAATGGTTATGCAACAATGTTGTGAGTTCATGCTGAAATACAAAAGTTTAACAAAATACTTATTTGTAGCACCTTACACTACTATGCAGCGACTCATATTAACGTTCAACTGCAGATTTTCAGACAACGTCCCAGACACGAGACTTGGTGTCGCATCTGCTTTGTATGACTGACCCCCCACTCACCAGGTGTACACGTGTCCAGCCCGTGTGAGAGCGAGCGAAAATTGACTTCCGCATTCCACTTTGATGACGTCCTTGTCAAGCAACGCGTCAATGATGAACGGGACTTTGCAGCTGAGACAAAATCACCATCGAAATTGCGCAACGAGAATGTGCTGGACCAGCAGCAGGAAAGTGCGAAAAGGGAAAAGATACAACTAAAAATATCAGCAGTAACTCTCCACAAAGATGACCCAGTCAAAACTAAAAAACCAACCTAATTCATCATTCATGAAAAGTTCAACATGAAACATTTGTTTGGGTTTGATGGAAACAATGATTTCTAATGTTACAGCGACCATTGCAAACGCTAGAACTGACTAACATGTGACGTGCTTCGTTTAACCGACAATACACGTATGAACGAAACCTTGAAACTTGAAATATAGTCGTTGCCGTAATTAAACCACATCATCTTAAAACTACCATAANCTTCTCANGAAACTAATATTATGAAGTATGAGACATGGGCGGATCCAGGGGGGGCGATCTCCCCCCTAAAGCCTAAGAAAGTAACTTTCTNCACCATGATTTTGTANAATTCGGAAAACAACCTTTGCGATTCAAGGCCATTCTGTCGTCCATTGTTTTGTCACAACAGTGTTGTGAAGTATACTTCATCTCTCTTACAGTAGCGAAGCCGTTATGGGACTTGACTACAAAATATTACTGAAATCGTCCCCCTAACCTTACTGGCGGGATCCGCCCATGGTATGAGCGCATAATAGGACAACGAAGCATCAAGATATCGTCTCTTGCAGCTGATTACAAAGTATTATAACCCTGATCTTACCACAATGTTTGTGAACTCATCATTAGCCACAAAACTCACTGCAGGATTAAAACAAACGAGCAACTTTGATGAGAAGTCAACTCAGGATGAAGCACATAATTATATTGCATCACTTTCACTTTTAAATAGTTTATCAAGTTTTCACATCAGACTATCGCAAACAAAATGAAGTTACAAAACATAAAACAAACACAATACGTTTGCAAACTAAACAATAATCATCTCACCCGTCACTTCCTCCTCTCCCCAACTTCCCATAATCCCCGTCGCCCCATGACCATACCACGTTTGGGACATCAGAGTCCCCAGTGATGCAGATCGTCTGTGCGTCCCCACTCCCACACGCCACGTCAAGAACACAGTTCCCAAGCAATGCTTCCACCTTGAAGACATAGATCAGTGGAACAAAACAACTAGCTTGGTTTATAAAAAGCAGTTACAGACAAGGATTGTACACAAGTGCGTGCCAAGTTTTTCATGATGGAGTTGAAGCATCGGACTCACCAGTTTCGGTTTAAGTTGGTCTTCGCTGTCTTTGTGTCCCAGTCTCCCATACCTTCCTTTACCCCATGTGTAAAGATGGCCCCCTGCTGATATTGCCGCACTGTGGGAGCCCCCGGCAGCGATCCCAGTGATGTGGTCGCCCCGGAGACTTTCAATCACTCGAGGAAGTTCGGATGACCTGAAACCAATCGTATAACTCACTGCGGATTACCGAACAAAGAACATTGTTTCGCAGACAAAGCGATTGTCTTTCAAAGCAACATGATATAAGAACAAGCTTACATTCTGTTCCCGTGTCCGAGCTTTCCATCTACTCCTTCACCCCAACTATAAACCTCCCCCTCCTCAGAGAGAGCAAGCACGTGCTTTCCGCCAGCGTTCACGGCGACCTGAACCAAACCATTGTTATGAAACAATCGACTGCAAGACAGCAGGCATCCCATCATGTGACACACCACGACAACACAACTTCGTGTTCATGTAACAGAACCACAACACAGTACAAAAGATTACTAAAACCTGACCTTGGTTATTCGTATATGTTGGATTGATTCTAACAGAGTAGGAACAGATACTGAGTCACTCCTTCCTATTCCCAATCTTCCACCAGCCCCATAACCACATGCATAGACCTGTTCGAAGCAAGAATGTGTTACACACTCATAAATGCACACTTATGGTGCATAACAACAATGAATTACGGAAAGAAATTCCAACAGTATCCAAAAACCTTCCTACCTTTCCATCAGGGGTGACGGCAAAGAGGGTCTGTTCCCCCCCAACAAGGTGCATGGGTTTCAGTGCAGCGAGAGATGAACACGGAACAGGAATCTTCACTTTAGCCCCTTCGGGACCTCCCAGTTGGCCACGATGATTGTGCCCCCAGCCAAAGATTGTCCCACTTCCAGGCCACGATAGGATCCAGTCGTCAGAGTGTCTGAGCGTTGGGAGAGACAAAAAAATCGATTGAAGCAAAACGAGTGTTTTATGAAATGCACGAAACGGCATCAATTGTATTTTGTTCTCTTTGGAGCAACCACCTGTTAAACCATGAAACCAAAAGCTCGTCCTGCTGCTGAGAGAATAAAGTGTTGTCTTCGTAGGACCTGATGTCATAATCGAATACTTCATCACCGATGAGGTCATCGACCTTTTCTCTTAAGATCTGCATGAAATACCAACATAACAGAAAACGTTACGGATCATTTGAAACCAATCATCGTATGTCTGATGAATACGTATCTGTAGCAGAACATGTCATCAATTTTAAGCCATTCATCAACATCTGCATCAACAGATGCCTTTATCAGATTAACTGATAGAAGTATTTACTTCACGAAGCAAAATGCCTCAAAACTTAAACTTTAGAAAACCAGGGAACAAATTCAAGAGAAACAAACTTTCTCAAGTTTGAACTTTGAACTTGCAAAACTTGCAACCAAACTCATTTTAATATTTCAGTCTGATAGTGGTGGAGATCTTCAAGACATTTAAGGCATATTCCAAAGGAAGTTTACAGACACGACAATGATGACGTATGTGAAACAGCACAGACGTCACTTCCGAACCTCGACGAACTCTTCAGGGAATGGTTGTCGTTTGATGAGGGCGTCTGCGGTTCTGGAAGCGAGGCAGAACTTGTAGAAACCGTCCAGAAACAGTTGTTTCTTTTTCTTCAACACTTGATCAAGATTAAGATCACAGCATAAAGCAGCGACTTCCTGGGTTAAAAGAAAAAAAAATCGCTTTTAATCCGATGGTGCGAACCATTTGTCCAGCACACATATCCGATGATGCAAATGGCCGTGAAAATGAATGAAAATACAAACTCATGACAAGAGAAAAGCTTGACAACTTTTATTCAAACACTCACCATCATGAACGGACTATGCAGGAGTTGTTTATTCCTTTTTATCAGAGGTTCCTCGTAGCCAAGTTGACATTGCAGAATGTTTGCCAGTACTAAAAATAAAATACAAACTCGCTGAAGCTCAATCGTTTAACAGCTAAAATCTTTCTTTAGCTTTTGAACCGGCATGGGTTGAACAAAGAGGCATGCATCGCCTGAAGTATATTTTTACTATTTCCACTTAAAATACTGTATATCTTGGGCTGTAAGGCAAAGTTAAGTCAGTGTTGCTTCTTTACAAGAGACTGTAGTGTATTGAATCAAAACCAAAAAACTTGGAAAACTTTTATCGATTTGCTTCTTTTAAATGCTACATTAAAATAACGATAACCAACAGTAAAGTGAAAACTATAAACATAACTGTCGTGGAAACTACAGCACACTGCACAAGATAAACAAGTTTTGCAATTGTTTTCTGCAGACCTTGTAAGCATAAAATACCCACTCTGGAGAGTGCTGAACTTACCCTTAACAAGCGGTGCAAAAGCTGCTTTGTAATTTTCCATTAAAACCCTGCTTTCCTCATTCATCGGAAGAGAGAGTTTGTTGAAGTAAGCCACAATCCATCTGACCTGCTTCAAGACCCACATCCGTTTGTCAACGTCTGTGAACAGAGCATTCAGCAAAACCAGATGTTACTTACGCAGGGTTTACCAGTTCTTGTAAATTAAAAGCGAAGCATAACTCGTATTGCTATTGTACAACACCAGGGACGGCTCATCTAGACGGGCTGCAGACCTCCCTGAAAAATGTCAGGCAAAAGATTCCGCCAAACGACCAAACTCGCCTGAAGTTTGGATTTAGTTACGAAAATTTCACAACACAATCATTTTCGGTACTTCCGACACCATTTTTGCTCAACGTTTCCTAGGAATCCAACAAAACCAATGT
>JGI24158J21664_10012654_pt1 | contig 11173 bp, 8 predicted proteins | sample Ectturendosymbi3_FD_21664 | JGI IMG/M metagenome (IMG submission 21664)
TTTCATTTGCTCTAATGTTCGCTAATGGTTGGCTTACTGCATGCGATGGCTTTTATGATGCTTCTGCTTGTTGGCTGAGTCATATGAAACAATAAACCATAGCCAATAAACCATAACCATATGAAAACACTGTTACAGAAGAAACAAACCTGAAGCCGATCAAAGCAATGCGCCGCGATGAACGTTTTCTTTCATTAGCACTTCAGTGAATTTTGCTTAAAAAGCATGCTCAACGTGCTTTCAACTGGCCGAAATACGCATGCATAAGCCTTTCTGATGTCTAGACTTGTTAATCTCCTGGTGCATGGAACATGCTCAGATCAATAANATTTTGCATCTCAAATAGGCTANAAATGTTGACAAATATNGACCAAGGGGGGCTACGTGGATGCAACATGGTTAATATCCTTAATCCAATAACTGCGCTACTCGGTTGGGACAAGCTTANCAGAGATTGCTAAATAAACTCTTCTAACTGCACTATTAACATCATCNAGTATGAANGGTAGACTGTGCAAATGTGTAACTCTGGTCGTAAGCATCAAAGATATCTTGATTCCACACAGTACAAAATACGAGAAGACTTCTGATCTAGCCATAATACATTTTTTGACAACAATCACTACACAAACTAGGTTTATCAGGTGTAAGTGTGATTTCTGGACGAATACAACTAGGCATATAGGCTAGCTTCACGTTCAACATTCCAAGCAATGAATGGTGACACTCTGCGCTCAAGCCTCAAATGCGTTTATTACCTCACACACGTACCAAAAATGATCAGGCGATGTTATTCTAGGTAATCGCAGCAGGTACCGCCATGTCTATGAATTACAGAACAGAGCAGAATACTAATTGATAAAAACTAAACTGATTTCTAGTGTCTAACATTTTAATTTGAGGGTTGAAACTTTGTTCGGGGCCTCAGCCCACAAAAGACCCCTGTGGCGGCAGGACTGACTTTTGGGCCCGCTGTGCCGTTAGGCAGTGAACTTGCGGATATTTTTCTGATGCGGATAATTGTATATTCCTGAAAAATGCTCACAAAAAGTCTTGACAAAATTAGTTATGCGATTAACTGGATTCGTCTGTACTAACAAATCGCCGGAAACACTCCAAAAAATTTTCTAAAAACGCTAAAACCAAAAATCTATACATCTATTGAAATCAAAAGAATACTAAATACCGAAATACAAGCTAATTCAGTGGGGTCATTTTTTAGATTTAGCCTGCCAGGGGGGCGGCGCGCACCACTGCCCTCCCCCTCCCCCCGTCAGTCACCCCACTGCAGTCAATGCTTATCTTTTGATTGATGCGCTACTTTAAACCAGGGCTGGGGTGTCGGCAGGTTTTGGCTGGTTTCGGTCTCGTCAAAATTTCTGCCGCCGATTTTTGTATGGACATCGACCGACATTGGCTATTGTTGAAACAAGGCGAAATTTTGAAACAGATCATTTTATAATCGTACAAACATTCAGTATCTACGCTACACACGGGTTTTCAAAAAGTCCCGCTAAGCCGGTGCATCAGAAAACAAGGTATATTTCCGCACAATTTTCTGCTGTGCAATCAGAAGATTTTCATAACCATAGAAATCTGTCGTTAAAATTCATCCAGATTTTGCAGATGATCAGGGCACCTATTGGACAGTGTTCGCATTTTCTCTCACTATTTGCTACAATTTGAATGCATTGCCACGGTTTGGAATGTAGCAATACAATAGTTTGAACGTTGAATTGTGAACGAAATTTCAAAATGGTAGCTTAATTTTAACTCTATCAATAAATAAAAACTTCCAAGATTCAAAGGTTCTGGCGTCACCTTCGTGAAGTCACAGTTGTACGTCGTTTTCAAACGTGTCTAGAAACGCAATTGGGTATACCGTGACAGATTTCTCAACNTTCTNCCCTTAGGTGTGAAGAATGTTATGGAATTCACCTAATGACAAGAGCTCATCTAGTCCGACAAGNATAGGTAACCTTTGTGGTAGCTAGACTCCTACTTGTTCATGAACTAGAACCTTCCCAGAACATCTGCCTTAGTCATTAACCTCGTTTTACAACGTTACCTTTCCTGATTATAATTACAGTAAACTAATTGAAGGGATCTGTTTGCACTGGTTTTAAGGACACTCATCAACATAATTATTCACATAACTCTGGGTCTGCTATCACACATAAATTAGGTTTTGCTTTTCAGTGACTTGTTTTCTTTTCAAAATCTCAGCACACAATGGCAGCTTACTCTCCTTGCTCATCATCGCAAATGGGGAGGAGTTACAGATTCACTGAGAAAACGTTTAACATGACGGCCTGATCCACATTCACGTAAGCTTCCCATTCCTGCGTTTGTTGAATCATTAGAATTTGTAGAAGGTTACATTCAGCGCCGAATTTAGATGGTAGGGGCTCATGTGCGGATGTAGAATCTTTAGGTAGGGGATGGTCGATGAAGTCACTGGTATTTCCACGGATCATTAATATTTATGACATAATCTTGTGACGTCACATTTGCTAACTCAAGTGTAACAAAACGTTGTGATGGAAAATGACAATTGACAAATATCAGCGATTGGTGAAACTGTTGCAAAACCGGTCACCAGAAGCACCGTATTTTCTTTTTTTGCAATTTGGCTTGAAAAAAGTTTCTGGGCGGTCCAACATTTTCATCATCTCCAAACGTCAGTCTCGCTCAGCAGTACATTTTACGACAGAAACCATACGTTGCAGAAGTGGTTTCCAATATTGTTGGCATTGTTTGACCTAACTAGCTAGCTCTGTATCAATTCTTCACAGTGATTAATTACTGTTCCATTGATTGCTGTGTTCCATTGATTGCTCGTGACTCAGCGTGCTTCCAGTCGTAGATTCCTTTTCTAACGGGGAAATGGGCAGATTTGTTTTTATCCACGCACACCAGTCTACACGTGAAACAATAAACGCAAGTTTGTGAAGGAGAATAACAAAGACAGCTTCTTTCAACGACTTCGGCGTTGTGGTTCTGGCGACGAATAAGATTTGTGGTGTATTTCCGTGACTAGTTTCTGTGTTTTCTGTGTTGTGGAACATCATGTTTTGGAGGAATCTAGTCAAAGCTTTTAAATTCAGCAAATAAAGTGGTCCATCATGTTTTGAAAATAACTTATCGTTTTTCAACCAATATTCCCGCACAGTTTTCCAATATATTGGATGACCAGAGACCGATGTCTTTTCCTCCAGTGATAGCGCCAGACAACTCATCTATCGTGTTTTTCGATGATACTTCTTTACGTTCTTCTGCTGCTACACCACTGGTTAAACTAGATCTATTCTCATCGTTACGTAGATCTAAGTCTGTAACAACATGTTTTCGATTTTCTGTCCTCTTACAGGTTCCGCAGGAATGTCTCCGCTGGACTTCACTGCCACTATAAAATAGTAACTTGGATGTTTCTTGGCTTAACTACAACTTCTTCCTCTCTCAGTTTGTCTCTTGCTTTTTAATGTTTTTTATAACCACTTGGATCAGCTCTACACTTGCAAAGGGGTCAATCTCCTTTTTTCTGTCCATGTTTATTTATTAATAACCTCAATAGGGCTGCCATTTTTTCAAAGCAAAAAGGAGAACATTTCACGACTGACACTAACTTGAGTGTATTACTTACACTTAACAAGTTAAACAACAAATAGGCCTATTGATTAGTTTCAAGCATTGAAGTAAAACGTTCAGTGTAGACAATGTTTCATTCAAAACATACAAAACAAAATCCTTACTTACTTAACCTATTTAGCCCGTGAATATTTCGCAGATTTCTTAAATTATGTGGAATCGCCTTTTACAATTTTATGAAACTGCTTGCATGAAAGATGCTTTAACTTGCACACCAGCTTTAGACTAGAAACTGGTTCAACCAAATAGGTTTCTCTTTCTTTTTGAATTTGTGGCTGCATCACGGAAAAAATCGTTCCACATTAGCATATAGAGCCACAACGCTGAAGTAAAACTGTGCACTCTTTATCAGTTCTTGAAGCGTTTAATGGCATTGCAAGTTGCAAAATATTTTGCCCATATTTCATGTTCCATCATTTAACGGTGAATTGCATTTGGTTGACGCTTTTTTTGCACGAACGCAAACAAATTTTGGTAGTGGTAAAACAATTTACTACAGCTTCATCAATAAAAATGTTTCTATCAAGCACATGCTACTCATATGGTTCATCATTTTCCCAATTAGTTGTTTGCAAACGGAGGAATCTAGTCAAAGCATTTAAATTCAGCAAATAAAGTGGTCCATTTAGCCAGATGTGAAGTACAAGACTTGTACAATACAGATACTTCTGACATGAATGAATCACAGTCATGATCCTTGCCTTCGCTTAATTTTCTTAGTGCTGATTTACCTTGGCTTGATGTGTACAGTACATCTGATTCCCTCTCTTGGATCCTTGCCTTCACAGTTGCGAAACACGATACAACCTCAACAATTGATGCTTTTGACTTCTCAATACTCTGAGCTTGCTCAATAAAAGCAACCACAAACAAATGGCTTTATGTGTTAAACCGAATTCGCTCAGAGAATTTCCAAAAAAACGTTTCAGAACAACAGTTATCTTGTCGATGGACATTAAGTATGAATTTGAAGCTGGATATACAGTTGAAGCATCCTTAGCAAGCTGCGATAAAGTGATAGGCACCTGGTTACGCTAAGTGAAATAAGTTTTTGGTACGCCATATCCACTAAGTCACAAATACTCTTCTTTGCGAGCTGTGCAAATGCAACTACACGTAATTCACTCAGCTTCAAAATAATGTAGTCCTTTTCTGAAAAAGGGATACTTCTGCCGTATTTCTTCGTTTTTTAGCATTGCCGATTTGCTCAGGGGTGCAAACATTTCTGTGACTTATAGTAGCCCGAAGAAATTTTTCGTAGCGCCTGCATAGGCTTTGCCATACAGCATTCGCACGCATCAAGTGTAAAATGCAAACAAACGTTTGCGCGCTCCAAGTTTTTGATCGCGCGGCGCGAGTGCGCGACCGCATTTTTACACCCCTGGATTATCTATAATTATATCACAAACTACTACCCTAAGCTATGTACAATACACTGATCACGGTTCATCAGCAAAGCTAGTACAGTATAATGGGGTCAGCAGTCCGCACTTTAATGCCAAGGTCATTGAGATACTGAAAAGAGATTTACCGCTGTTATGTAACCATTAATGTGAAAGCATTCCCGCCTTTGCAGCCGTCAACCAAAAGTAGATTGAATAGACAACTCGCAGACTAAGCTACTCCACCAGACATCAACTAAGCTACGCTACCAGCTCGTATCTTGTTGCAGTGGAGTACGGACTGCTTATTGTATGCTAAAACAGTATATCATAGCCAGTGACGTAACCGACGGGGGAAAGAGGGGCGATTACCCCCCTGGCAATCTAAATGTGAAAACCGGACCGCCCCCTTGAGTGATATTCCGGTATTTGGTTTTAAGTAGGTTGTCGTTTTTCGCGTTTTACAGATTATTGTCCGGTGATTTAGGGTATTAACATAGCTATCCTCATCCGGATTCACCATCATTTCTCAATTTTTTCCGAGTGTTGGCTAGTGGGCCCTGTACAGTGGCCAGTGCTCAGTGGGCCACTTTTAGCTAAGTTTTCAATCCTGACTCAAAGTTCTAGTTACGCCACTGATATTATAACTATGCAAAATAAGAAATGCTTAAGGAGAACATTTTGACGTTTTCGAAGGTCCTCGGAGAATATTTAATTTCTCACGAAAAAAGTGGTAATGTACTTCATAAAGAGGGCGTATGGCAGCCATACCTAGCAATGCTACTCATATGCGACCTGTGCAAATCTGAGGAAAGCAGATAGTAAAGTAAAGCAAAATGTTCCAGAAACGACTAGAGACGTAAGCTAACGTGTTCTACGTGGCTTCACCTTGCATTCACTAGATTCAGATACCTGACCGACTTTCAGGTAACCAGTAAGTGCGACATTTGTTTCGTCGCAATATCAAATATTCTTCAAGTGAAATATTGCTGTTTGGCTGACCGATAAATTAATAGCGTCCACAATCAAACTTTCCTCACTGAAAATGACCAGGTGGCACGCACATGTCGCTCATATGGCTTAACATACAAAAATGGTTGGGGGCGCTGGGCCCGGGCCCCTTGTGCCCCCCTAAATCCGGCGCTGGTTATATTGAATACGACACTTCCGTTGATGCGGCAACTTTTAGCAGCGAAATCGAATTTGAGGAGCCTGTGTTGACACCAAACGATTTAAACCTAGTCAATTCAACTGGCGGGATCAGAGACTTCAATCTTTCAAATAAGATATCCGAAACCTGGCATTTAGTTTCAATGATAAAAATCGTCTTTGGCCAATTTCGCTGTTACTGCGCAAAAAGAAAAAGGAGGGCACTGCCCTATTTTTCCGAAATAAATATGACCTAGTTTTTTGCTATGACGTTGGAGAGCTTGTGCGAAAATAGATCTTGCCGAATAGAACCTACAGTCGGATCGTACCTTTTTATTGATGGCTCTGTACGACGATTGAGATGTGTCCTACTAAACAACGGAATTAATGTAGCAGCGAATGTTTTTACAAAGAAACTTTAAATTTTTACGTAATAATTTTCAAATTCTGATCAATCAATTCCTTAATTTCCAATGCAAACTCCACAGGCAAAAGACTAGTCGAAATCAACCTGTTAGTAAAAAATTTGCTTTGGTCTCAAAATTCGTACCTGCAAAGAGTTTCTAGAAAAGTTGATACGAAAGGTAGCGTATAGAAGGAAACCTCGCAAAAGGTTGTTCTAAGATGTTGTGCAAAAGATTGTTAGCATTTTTGAGCGTAAAGCATCTTTCTATCATGCCCTTTGTTGTTTTGTATTGTTGAAAATACTACAAATATGCAATGAGTTTTGCACTNTCATGTAGCACATGTTTGTTCTTTGCCAGGAAATGTTTAGCGCTTAATTCAGAGTTACTGCACACGGACATCGTTCGTGCATCTGAAAATCTAGAGCTGACGAAAAAAAACTGTTGCTATTTTTGGAATCAGCACTCGAAATATCCCTCAGAGTTGGTCTAACGCTTGAGGCATTAATTGTGTGTTGAACACAGGGCCGGACCAAGCCATTCCAGCACCATAGGCAAGATCCGTTTACATGGCTGATAAGAAGTGTTTGCTTCTGACGACACTATCCTGTTCAATCAACCGTAGCACAATCGTTTTGCAAAGTACCTACTCATTGTACTTGCAAAACGTAAAAACACATTTTCTGCACGACTGCCGCGGTGCGTCCCAGTCCCGTCGTTTCGGGGGTCTTTGATGGGATTAGCCCCCACAAATAAAGCTCCAAGCCCCCCAAATCGAAGTATGAAACGCTGTAAATCAGTTGAGTTTGTCAAATTTTAGAATGTCAAGATCCGCTGCACAAACGTAAAGCCCCCTATTGAAGACTTTCTGGCGACGGTTCTGGTGCGTCCTAGGGAATTGAGGTCCCCCAACAAGACCCTTTCCATTTGTATATAGATAAAGACGATTTTTTGAATAACGCTAACTTTTTAGATGAAGACCAAGTTTATTTGAGCACCAAGTTTACCAAAATATTATTCACACAACTAAATTGGCCCAGGCCCGTAACTAAAGGGAGCGCAGGGGTGATTTCACCCTCCCCTCCTTGATAAATATGTTGGACATAGTTTAAAACTATTGTATCAAAGATATTGTATAGGCCCAAAATTTGTCCCCCCCCCTCAGAAAACTCTTCTCCCCCTCTGGTGTCCCAAGCTAGTTACTGGCCTGTACAGGTGTTACAGCATTCATGTAAACAAAAATCTAGCATAGGCTTCAAAACTTTGTCACAGACCCATTCAATCTGGTGTCATAACATCGATGAAGTTCCACACGCACAACAAACCTTTAAACGTTCGCGAATCGCGAGCGTCATCATGTTCGTTATGGAGCACAATAGCCTGGAATCGGTGTGAGTAAATAAATTAAGGTGGTGCGTCTTGAACATTTGACTAAGTAGGCTACTAGTGGTAATAATGCTGCGTTTCGGCAGCGTTTCCCAACCTGACTGCACTTCAGGATGGCTGAAACATGATTTAGTGAAAGCTTCGATAAAACCTGTACTCCAGTAAAATCGGTGCAGCCAGGAAAAATCAAGAAAAGAAAAGAACAAAGATGGCAACTTTAACAATTCAAATAGAACTTTATAAAGTATGGCTTGCAGGGCATGGTTTGTTGGCCTTGACAGCACGCCAATGATAGACGTGCAAGCACCCTGGACAAGATCCTTTCCAGCGCCCACACCTCCTATGTAAAGATTCTTACTCTGCATGTATCATCACGTTGTACATTAAGAAAGGACGTTTGTTCTACATAAGAAACTTTTCTTAAATGAATAAAATTTACACTAAATTGAGACATAGCTTACCTAGCACCTGTGTGTGAAACTGAAATTAATAGGAAAAAATATTAACCATTCTGTAGAAATCCTGAAATAGTGCAGCACCTCCACCTTCTCACAGACCGCGTGAACGTGTGTTCCATTCACCTTCATCATGTTCACTCACTATTTCTCGGTGTGCATTCGTCACTTTCTGAACCACACAGTTGTATTTCTTGGTCTTTGTTGGCGTACCCTTTGGCCCAGTGCCCTAGGCAGCCGTCTAGTTCGCCCAGTGGTAGCACCGGCACGGGTTGACCTGTCTTGCATGAAACATGTTTGACAGGATTTTTCGTTGATACCTGCCAAGGAAAGTTCAGCGGTGGCACCAGTTCCATTTTGTGTTCAAGCCACGTCCATGCTGATTGTTCACGCTCGTTTTCGGAGATGACCTGACAAGGCATACCAAACGTCCCGTGTTATCCGAGATAGTCCCGGTATTAAAGGCATTGTCCCGGCGTCCCGGAAAGCCAACCAAAATGTCCCGGTTAGGCATTCCGTCAACCAACATAGCTTACATGAAAATTAGCATGCTGTGATTGGTCTGTTCAGCCAACATGCTGAAGAGTGATTTGTGATCTTGTTTTTTCTTGTTTCGTTTTGTTACAGTAGATGTAAAGGTAAGTGTTACGTCATTGTAGCGGGTAACTGATCGAGCAATTGGTTGATTGTTAACGCACTGGCTAGTTCGGCAATAAGCTAGTAGGGGGAGGCGTTCTTTTTTCAGTTAGGTTAATGAAAGGACTATTTCGTACCGGTACTTGTTTGCATTTCCTGCTGCAAAAACCATTTATCATTTTCTCATTTTATTGAATCACTCAGAAAATACTGGAAAGCCTATCCAATTTTTCTTTATCTAACAGTTCACTTATTAGGGCTCGATTTGGACCTTGTCAAAAAATTAGTGTGCTGAATTAGAATTACTGTTTTTTCAATTAGCCATGGTGGGCGCTTAGATTTTGACAACCACTTGGAAATCAAAAAACACAAATCTTCTGTTGAGGCAGCAATGTCGTCATCTCGTGTGACACACTTCTTCAAAAATGCTCGTTANGATGAGTCTCTACTCTTAGCAGCGAAAGAAGCTACTTTTGCGTATCACGCTGCTATTCACACACAGTCTTTCAAAAAGTTCTCATTGCAGCCTCTAAGTTTGTATCAAAATTATTTGAACCAAAATTCCCATTGCAAGAACAAAATGTGAATGAGTAATTGTTGATTGCATTGTCCCGATTAATTGCCGCTGAACTACGTCAAGAATTAGCTAAAGAGAGTTTTGTTTCCATCGCAATCGATGCTTCGAACAGAAAGAGCAGGATGCCGGAGAGCGAGCATTCCCCCCTCTGCCCTTTCATAAATGGGGCACCGGGGGCGAAGTTGCCTTTTTATAAAAGCATGACAGGTAATTTGACGGTTTATCGATATCGACTTGAAACATATGTATTCCAGGTATTTGCGCACCCGGAAACTTCAGGATAGTTTACTATTATTTCTGTTTCAGTAATATTTTTAAAGTTAACATGGTTCCTGAACAGACAGTTGGCAAAGATTGTTTTGTTTTTTAAAGTTTTCATTGCCCTCAACACTTCTACTGCCGCCCTGCCGTGCTGCTGTTTCGGCGTTCCTGAAAAAGAGGTAAAAATTATTCGTTGCGGTTGGCCACTTTGTACCTGATGTCGGTGTGAAAGCAGTCCCGTGGCCACGGGGAGGCTTTTGGGCCCTTAGGCCCCCAAACAAAGCTCCAAGCCCNCCAAATTGAAGTATGAAACATTATAAATCGGTGTTCTTTTATCTATATTCAGAATGTCAAGCCCCGCTGTAAAACCGTAGAGCCAGGGATCCCACTTTTGGGGAATTTGTCCCTAGATTGGGAATTTCAACAACGTTTGGGGAAAAATTTGGGGAATTTAGATATCTAGGGATTTTTAGGGAAACTGCATGTTGTGGGATAAACTTGGGAACAGTCAGTGTGGTCCCGCATTTCTATCAAATATCATATGGTAATCAGATTGTGATTTAAATGTCAATTCCAGGATTTTGTCAATCTGTTGTATTGACATTGTATGTAAATTAGTCTTATCTCTACGGTCAAATGCAACCCAACCAGGTCTTGAGTATACAGTAGTGTTCCTGACATTGGATGAACTCAGTGAGCAGAGGTTTTTATGTGGGGTTTATTTATGAAAGGGGTTGCAAGGGTACCAACTAAAAATCATTAGGGTTGCATCACCAAGTAAAATGTCACTTGGCCAAATCTAAAATGAGCTCTGCGAGAACTGGTTGTTAAATTTAAAGGATTGTGGACATGAGAAAAGAAGAGCTGCCCTTGCAATAGTCTATGGTAGCGGCAGGGCCTACGAGAGGGGGTACGAGGGGTACATTGTACCCGGGCCCGGCAGGTTCAGGGGCCCGGGAGGATGAAAGTACGCACGCTAAGATTTACTTTGGCCAGGCCCAAATTAATGGTCGCTTTCTCCATCTGCAGCGCTGCTGGCAGTTTTAACAGTTTCCCCACTAAAATCTTGACAAATCCGAAATTAAAATTTTGAATAAAAACTTGCCCATGCTTTTGGCTGGTTTATTTGTTTTTGTTGTCATCTTCCCTCAGGTTGCAATAATTTGTGATTATCACCTCATCCACATCAAATAACGATGAGCAGATTTTGTGCCGTGTATCGTCGATAGATTCCATGCAGTAAAACTGTAATAAGCCGCATGTATGAAGTGCTGT
>JGI24158J21664_10012655_pt1 | contig 11173 bp, 9 predicted proteins | sample Ectturendosymbi3_FD_21664 | JGI IMG/M metagenome (IMG submission 21664)
GGACGTAAAGAAGTCACGCTATCGCGGAAGCACAAGTACTGTTACGGAAATAAAAAATACTCTAAGGGGGAAATAAAGGGACTAAACTAGGAATATGTAATAAATACTACGGCCAAAGCAAACGATACAACTGACATCTTGCAAACGTTTCGATAACAACTGTTATCATCTTCAGTGCATAGGAATATGTAATTTAAAGAAAGGCGGCAAATTAAAGTCGTGGAAAAACTATCAATTCCATTACACGCACACTCAAAAAACGTGTACTTCTTCTTGCCTGAATAGTGATATATTCACTCGATTGAACATTTAATTTTTAAGCAGGGTGTAAATCACATGTTTCAATCTGTAGCACTCGAACTTTCGGAAGTTTCCAACCAGGGCTGAAAATTAACTGCGTGGCCAAGGACATGCTTGACGAATTGCTTCGAAGGTGAAGATCAGTCTGCACTGGTTAAAAATATAAAAAGCTTAACGGCCATTCTAACAGTAATAATGACAAACCCGGGAAATGAAGAGTACTTGCAGTTTGATATAATGAGCAAAATCCGTTGACTGTATAGGTAGCGTTTGTATTTAAGAGATTCGGTGGAATTATATTTTGTGAAGGTGCAGGGCATATGAAAGCTTTTGAAGCGCTGCAAAGACAACTATGAAGAAGATAAGTGAACTTTCAGCACTCTGAAAAAGTATCACGAATGCTACATGTCCTTAGCATCAGTTTTCCCGCGTCACTACTATCATGCCTGCTACAAATTCGTACGACGATCTAACTCTTGTGTTGCACAATAGGTGACCGAGTCGTATAGTGTGAGAATATCAAACCATAAAGCAATTTGATGTGTTTAGAAATAATTTGTCTGTTGAGCGAAACCGTTCGAAGAAGGATTCAGTGTTTTTCCAGTACTGCAAACCTACCAGTGCTGTTGTAAAAAATCTTTAACAGTTCGAGTACGATGAAACTTGTTGTCGAGATAATCTGATTCTATTTGGCCAAAACTTTAGGAAAAACATTGCGACAGCATTTGACGCACAATTAACCAGGTCAGCGCTTTGCACAAAATTCTGGCAATGCTCGTAAATGCGTAAATGAATTTGTCTCGTGCAGTACGTAACGGGAAGTGTTTCGCCAATCATTGGTGTCGTTGGCAAAGTGTGATGATGGTTTGTGGCGCCGGAAGAGTCCGACCGATATCGCTTGTTCACTACGCGAGGCAACATGGATGCAGCGGAGCTCTCCAGAATGTGGGCGAACGCGATGCGGTTGAGTTTTGGAATAATACTTACGTTGGTGCGGCAACGTACGTCCAAACTACAAAGGTTTATGACAAGTAGGTAATATTCAAAATAGGAAGGTTTGTGACAATTACATGAGAGAGGTACGCGGCATGGAGCCATACATTTTCATGAAGCTGAGTATGACTTCAACAAGGAAAGGAAGTACACTGGCAAAATTTGACAAAAACTTTTAAACTGACAAACTTTTTGCTGTTACAGAAAAATTGTATTTTCATAATTATTTGCAGTCAATGCCAAGTTTGTGGCGAGTGCATTCTCTAGTATTTTTTAATGTTCTATGCGCTGTGTTTCTAAACCAGGCATGACAACTGAAATTGATATTCTTTTTCGATGACGCTGCAGATACAATTACGACCAGTGGTGTCCCAAAGCAGCACATTTGACGGCAAAGTTTAGGGAGTTTCATAGCAATACGGGGAACGAAACTGCGAAAACGGCTAAAAAAAGGCCGTACATCCAACTTTTCGGAAAGTTTCGCGAAAGTATAAAGCTTTTGGAGCAGTTCAGAAATTTTTAAAGAAACCTTGCCCAAATTTTCTTGGAAAAAACATTTCCCGCTACCAGTAACATTTTAACCAAATGTGTAACACGTTGAGTTAAGCGTGCCCTTAACACATGATCTTCGCCAAAAAAATTTATCTTTGTTTCCCGGCAGTGGTGGATTTAGGATGAGGCAAATGAATCACTTGCCTCGGTCTCAAGGGCGTGATCAGAAGGCGAAATTTGCGGTCGCTACCCCAAATTTTGCACGACAATTATTGAACTTTTGAGAAAAACTGTCATGAACGCGTAAATCCAATTATTTGCTGGAGTTGGCAATTCTCTCACCCAAATTATTTTTCTGGCTACGCTTCTGCTCGGGCATCCGGTTTTTGAAATGCCGTGGGGCCACTCTTTTCTTAAAATGTAGATGAACTTTTGTCATTATTAATACATACAGGTATATAGGTCGATTGTCAATGTTACTTCTTAGCAGTGCTCAAATGCATTCAGGTTTAAACATATTATTATCAATGTACTACGTTTCCCAAAGTAAGCCTTCAGCTCTACAAGAGATTTGCAAGAAGCATTGCAAATGTGATCTTTTTGCAATTATTCCTCAGTTAAAGAAAAAATATCCAATTGGAGCACACAAAGAAGGAAAGAAAGAGTCAAGGCCGTTTGAGCACACATTATTTTTAGTGTGTGCAACAAAAAATGTGTTTTTTGGCTGATTGTGGCACAAAGGGGAGGGCGTTGTTAAGTCAAATCCTAACAATCTAAAACGCCAAGGTTAATAGCATCGTTGCAGATAGACAGAAAAAATCTATACCACGTTTCGAAGTAGCATTCTGTGATTCCAAGTATCACCGTTTTTGACACTACTGATTACGGTATATGCACAAGTAGCTTCAGATGGTAGGATATGAAACGTGCATACCATGCGATGTATGTACACGTAAGTTTCATTATTGCAGTGATTTGTCAAGTAGCCTGAGTGCCTACTTCTTTTAAAAGACCCACCTCAAAATCTTGCCTCGGACCCCCAAATTTTTGGATCCACCACTGTTTCCCGAGTTTCACACACCCTTTTTGACGCTACTGATTGCAAGCGGCCGTCTGAGTTTTCATAAACTAGCAGAAAACCACCATTACATTCTTTTTCAAAAGTGAAAGATTGTGTGAAAAAATTTTACGAGGATTTTTCTAAAGTATAAAAATATTTACATGGTCCAAATGGACCACCATAATGAATTACTTAGTTTTCCATTACATTTGCAGCAGTTGTGATAAGGAAGAAAGTCTAAAACCTTAGCACAGGGTTCCGCAAATAGTGCGTCGCNACCCATTTCCACACTGNGTCGCGAAAAAAATTAAATTTACATTTTAAATTTGGCATTCTCATTAGACTGTATAAATGCAAATCATTTACTGTTTTGTGTGCTAAGTTTCATGCAATTTTGCGCAGGAAAATTGCTACTATCACCAACAGTCTTAAAATTGATATTTACTATAAATTATTTTCCACAAAATATATGCTCACGAAAATTTTTTGGGTCGCGAGAATTTAGAACTATCTTTCCGGTCACGCCAAAAAGTATTTGCGGACCCCTGCCTTAGCAGACACACGAACATGTGAGCTTGGTCGCTCATTTCTATTCATAGCTGAGTAAACGCGGACCAATGTTGGCACTTAAAGGAAGCACATCCACTTCAGGGTCAAACCACGCTACGTTGGACAAGCCGTGCAATATGCGCCGACGAGCAGACTGTCACGGTGGCTGACTTGCAGGTGCCCGCAAACATCTCGACTAACTTGCCGAAAACGATCACTTTCTTGGCGACAAAGCTGGCCACAGATTCTAGTACGTTTCACATGCCGTTAGTGCTGCAAGTCTCCTTGTGTTTAACTGTGACACTAAGTACAGGTCGCTCGTAAAGTCGACGCAGGCGGTGTCAGCAAAATGTGGAATCGACAACTAGCCGGCACGACATCCGGCGTCTGTTCCGCTTGGGCGGCGGGCGCGGGCTGCAAACCCGTGATTTTCTCGGCATTGTCTTGACGTTGTGCTAACACTACGCTCTGCTGCAGCTTGGGACACGTCACTGTGTCGATGTTTCTGACTTTTTAGATTTACTCTAGGCCGTTTTTGTTGCACACGCAGCTGTTATATATATACAAAGACAGATTTATTAGGAATGGATAAGGTGTTGCCGTTAGCCACATGTGCGTGTTTGCCTGGAGACAATGTACTAAGCAAAGTCTAGCAAAGACAGCGGTATCTCATGTTGTTTTTAGAGCAGCCTGCACGGTGGCAATTGCCTAGTTTGCAATGCATTGGCAGATAGCTTCTGAGATACAAATACAGCTTTTCCTCTCCACTCTCTCCCTTCTTGAGACGATACTGCACCTTGGTTCAACTTTCATAATTGTTGATGCCATCTTAATGGGTAACAAAACAGAGTAGTTTGTTCTTGCAAATGCATTGCGTCGGATGTGAAAGCGACGATAGCGTTACTAGTTAAAGCAAGGATTTTTGAGCCGGTGCGGTCTAACTGCTAGCGAGGTTCCTTGGCTTCAAGCTAACTTATATTTTTTCGAAAGCACGTCGCTTCGGGCACGTTTGCAAAAATCGAAATGAGTCTGGTATCCTGAATTCAAACATTCGTCACAATCAAGGCTTCAGACAGCAGAAAAATTGGAGTAGGCGAAGCTTTCAGCAAGGGCAAAGCACCTGATATTTCCAAAGGCTTCGCAAAAATTNAAAGGGTTTGCAAAAACATAAGGTCTAGATCGCAAAAAATTTAGACTTGTCAAAAACAAAAGAACNTTGCGAAGACTTCTTTAAACATTGTTCGGTTGTAGCCGGAGCCAGATCACTGGGGTATTACTGGGACATTCGCCCTACGAGACGGGGAGCAAAAACCTGGTCATTTTATGCCGACTTCAAAAACTTTTCAGCGTGCCACGCACCTTCAAAATTCAGAAGGGTTGCTTTTTTTAGCTCAAAATATTCGTACCATGTAAAAGCAGTAATCATTTCGGACTTGCATGCGTTGTTGTTCGAATACATGAAGTGATCAACAGTTTTAAAGTTGAAATTTATGTGTGACAGTGTTCATTATTAGGAAAAGATTACCTAGAATTCCTATGCAGTTTTTTCATTGTAGCTGATACCAACCGCAGGTACAATGGAAGACCCTATTTGAAATCTAACAAGTTTTACTTTTGGTCTTTGCTTTTCCTAGCATTGCAGCGTTTATTGACGTTGCAGTGTTCAATCTTATCGTGATATTGAAATGCGCTACTAGTGGCGCAATGCATTCATTGATCCATTCGCAATTGCAGTTTGAGCATGATCTTGGGCACAAAAGGGAATATTGGTCCATAGGCGTAGCCGGGGGGCCAAAGGGGCCATGCCCCCCCGAAATTTTTAGAAAATATAGTCATTTTGTGCTTTGAGAGGCGTTTTTCCAAACAAAATAGTGTTATTCGCCTAAAATCAAACATTTTGCCCCCCCAAAATTTCTGGGCTGGCTACGCCACTGTATTGGTCTGCCGATAGAATTTGTTCTTTCTCGTTTCATGGGAGAAGAGCTGACTCGCCGTGGAAAGCCACGCATGGTATTTTAGCGGGAGCCACTTGAGTATGCTGCGTACTGGGAACTGAAGCATTGCAGTTGCGAGACAGAAATCTTCACCACAGCACTAAAGAACTATTCAAGGTTTACAAAAATTTTATGTTCCTGTGAGAAGTTTGTTTTAAAAATCTGCGTTGTCAGTGAGATTACAGCAACGTTTCTTACAATAGCTTCCTCGTCGGATTTGGTTTCCACGTTGCTACTGCCCTCTGCAAAATCTTCTTTGTGGGCTATCAAACTACGGCTTGTCCAAGTTGGTGTATACACGCACGGGTTTGTCTAAGATCTACGAATACCAATTTGCTGGCGGCATGTCTACTCCGTTAAATTTTACTGTATAACGTCCTCACTCCCACACGCAACGCAATAGACTCAAGCATACATGGCAGCAATAAGGAACACACCAGGGACAGAGTTTCAGGGTGTACGGAAGGGACATTCACCCCCAAATTTTGGACAAGGGTGGACATAATGTCTTTTGTCCTGCGCCATTGGGCCTGAGTGATTCGTGTCAGTGTTCATTCGTAAAGTGAGGCGCTTTATCAAGTTTTGTTGTTGAAGAGGTAATGAAGGGGGCCACGCGTTTGTAAATGCATCTTAAAACCGTCATAATTAAACAAAACTTGTAAAACAAACCAACGAGAGGGCAACAAGTTTTCCCAGTGGTTTCCCAAATTCCAATCAAACTTTCAGCCTTGACTGAAAATAAGGATGATCGCTAGATTCCATTAATTACCACGGGACGCCCGAATTGAGAAAATTTCCAGAAAACTTCACCAACAATTCCCAAACCTATATCAACTTTTCGACTTTCCGTGAAATGTGCTTGCGACTCTTTTTTTAGATTCTGAGCTCGGCAAAACAATTGTTTACCTGGAGACTACTCGTACTATGGGTATCATTATTTTTTATCCTGGTAACTTGTGTTGCCTGTCTATTGCATTTTACACGGATGCTAAATCCTTTTGATTGTCATGGGATAAAGTGGTTAACTGAATACTATAGGCGAATGCTTGGTCTCAACATGTGAGTCGTACAATGGCATCGGAATCCATGTTACTTGCCCAGGTTCAACCTTGTTCTATTTGTACTGTTGTCTTGAGTTTCGTGTCTTCACAGGTCTCCGAACTGTTGATGACTAATTTTCCGTAGAGAACACAACAGTGTGCAATAACTGACTGCAGAACGTGCGATTGACTAATAACAAGCAGGAAGTTGTGCCTGGCATCAACGACAACCCTGTCCTCGTTGCAGCGTGTTTCAGATTACTAATTGCTGACGAGAAGATTTTGGACCGCCAGCAACTTTGTCTGGAATGCTTGTCGTATGAAGGAGCGTAGAGCATATGTCCCAAACAGACTTTTAACAATGGCAAAGCGGAAGTCTGTGTTTTTGTATGCAAGTTTTCAGTTTTTCCTTGCTAGCACGTTTGTTTCTCTTGCATCTGGTCAATCTTTTTACGCATGCAATCACAACGGTCCTTTGCAACCGGACTCATCGGTTTCACACAGCGTCCTGGTTTCTATTTCGGGGAATCCCCATTCGTACGCCCCACGGCAAATATATCAAGGTGATCTCGCTAGCTTGGCCACGTACAATCGAATCAGGCCCGTAGCCACGCGGGATATTCTGGAACAATGACCCCCAAACTTTTTTTATGCACCCCAAAGTTTGTTGTTCCCAGAAAAATGTGTTGCATATAATAAAAACAAGAATCTTGCCCCTACAAATACTTTTTGCCTCCCAAACCTTAAAACCTGGATACGGGCATGTTTCGAATGTGTTGAAAAACTAAGCAGTGGTTATTTCCATATTCCTGATTCCTTAAGTTTTAATGTGTGACTTTTGTTAAACTTTGTTATTGTGTCATTTTTTACTGTCATTTGTACGCTTTTATGTGAACATGCTTTTCTGAACAACAACCTCTTTGCTAACCTTAGGAACCATTCGCATTACTGCGCGATGGTAACAATAAACTTCTGTTAATTCATTTTTTAGGTTGCTGGGTATCTACACTGACGTAACAAGAGTATTATACCTTTCTTACAGTTGCTTTTAACAGCTCAGAAGAATTCAACTATCTTGTTATTACCGGAATTGCTGCAGCGTCGACTACTACTTCATCATCACTGTCGACCAACGGAGGTAAGAAAACACAACGAAATGATGCATTTTTTGGCATTGACATTTCTTCAACTTCGATAAAACGTAATGGTTAAAGCCGTACTGTACTTGGAATCAAGTACGATTTGTGCTCTAGATAGGTGCTTTGGGGTCTATGCCAAGACTGAAATGCAGTCGTGGAACGAACCGCAAAACCAAGGCTTCTTAAAAATTACTGAATAGTCAAAAGTGGAGCATACATTTCTGATTTTTAAAAAATGTTTGATAAATTTTGAAGCTTTTTTAACTGAATTATTTTTTTCACAGTCAAAAATTACCGCTAGTTCCGACTCTGCACTCTACATTTAATTTTTGCGCTCTTTGGATTTCTCGCTCTACCGTATTCAACTCCACAGAAAAGTCTAAGAGGCGTCTGTGCTCAAGAAAAGCTTGCTCTTTTAAATGGGTGTCTGAAGTGTAGAGAAAAGATTGCTGATAATAGTAACTATGCACCAAGATTTGCAAAGATTGTCAGACCATTTCATTGCAGACCTCCGCCGTTGTTTTGATTTGGTTGCCGACGACATTGCCGTGCTATTTTGTCACTTGATTTTATGATATTCCTTTCGCACTCGTGATCTGTGCGATTATCCTTTCAAAAGTAACCTCAGATAAAAATAACCTACAACTTTAGACCTACACAGAAATTAAACATTGAAAAGCATGGCTCTTTGCAAAAAGGTGCTTATGATGTATCAGGGGCGTAACGAGGTTAGACGACGCCCGGGGAAAGAAGCAAGTTTGGCGCCTCCATGTTCGAATCCGAGGTTTTTCGAAAGCAAATGTATAATGTATTGAAGAAAGGACTTGTGACATTGTTGGGACTTTTCGGCGCCCCCATAGTGATTCGGCGCCCGGGGAATTGCTCCCCTTTTTCCCCCTCCTTGTTACGCCCCTGTGATGTATGGCTATTTTCTACTTACGAGCAAACCCGTAGCCACGGGGGGCATTCAGGCGCAGTGCCCCGGATCTCTCCAAATTATTTGTGCCCCCTGAAATTTTGTTGTGTCCAGAAAAAGTTGTTTTAAACATATAATAAAAACAAAAACTTCCCCCTAAAAATTAATTTTACCCCCCAGCCTGGCTGCCGGCTTGCGTACGAGTAATCTACACGTTAAGTTTTATAGATTGCAGGTTGCTTTGTCAAAATTCATAAAGAAATGACATTTACGACAGCTACATAAATTTACTGGAAATAGTCTAACTGCGAAATAAGGAAGTTCATGGAATGGTCTAAGTGTCTGTAAAAATGCGATGTATTGTGACTTCACTTCGGATTTGGAGCTGGAATGTCAAAACTTTTAGGAAGAAAAAAATTTGGTCGAAATGTGCTATCCAACAAACTGAACCAGAAATATTTTAAACAATGTGGGAATTACACAGAAAACCATTTTGCACATATAAAAAGTACGCCACAATCAAATGTGCGATCACAGCTATAGTTGAGAAAGACTAGCTATACTTATAAATATCTCACAATGTCTGAAAGCACAATCCTATTAGGCCAAATTGAAAAAGATGTTTCTCGCCTGGATCTTATAAATAAAGGAAGATTCGGGGACTTAATTTTCTAAATCTGTTCTTGTGGTTAGTTGCCATTGGAAAAAGTATCAAAGCCTTATTCTAAGACCAGTTGCAATTGTAGGCATTATGTTTCAACGTTTTGCTCTTGTGCAGTTGCATTTCCATTCTTAAAAACTTCGAAATTTAGTTTACTCTTTTTTCGCAACAGTGAATTCGTTAATGTGATGTTTCCATGGAAGCAAAAATAAAACGAGCGGGCAAATGAAACGCATGACGTTTTTCATTTGGTCTTACAAAATGTTATCACCGAGATGCAGGACTCCCTTCCCAACCCGAATAATGATGAGTTTTTCTGGTCCCTGCGTTGTTTAAACGCACGAGTGCATTTACAATGTAGCGTGAGTCACCTTGGATTCGGAAGGGGTCACCTTGCTAAAGTCACTTTGCAAAACATTTACCTAAGAGTCACCTTGCAAAACTTCCAGTTTCCCGGAAAAAGCGACAGGTACGTTGTAAAAGGGTGTTTCACAGAAAGGGCTGCACTTATACGTGGTGTAAAATGCACGTAATCTCAAACTAACATGTCTCAAATGACTGTGGTCTGAGATGAATGTGGACTCAAATGAACGGATCCCAAATTAACAGATCCCAAATGAAAGTAGCCTCAAATCAATGTGGTCTCAAATGAATATTGTTTTTAATGAACGAGGTCTCAAATGAACAGGTCTCAAATCAACATGGGTCTAAAATGAATTGGCCTCAAATAAATGGTTTCCAACAAATTAGTCTCAACTGTCATGGAATCAGGCTTTAACTTTTACCATCAAAGCTCACGTACATCCCAGACAACTTTGATAATCCTAACATGCTTCTTTTCAGGAAAGTCTGGCACACATGAATTGCAGTGTGTAAACGTCCACACCAGTGTTGATCCGGTTGGAACAAGTGAAGCTCAGTTCTACTGGATAGCACCAGCTGGAGGGACAGGATGCATCAGCTTTGTGTAAGCATTAGGGGAAGGTGGGGCGCAATGGGACCAGGGGCACAATAGTCAAAGCCGATTTATTAAAACAATAGTAAACCTTGAAACCCCATGCTTCGATGGTTTATTTAGTCTCCTATCAGCCGTGATACTAACGTTAATTTTGATTTGTTTGGAAGGCATGTTTGTGAGATATCCGGAAAGGTGTGCTTTTTGCATTTGAAAGTTGTTTTGAAACCCGCATATAGATTTGAGATTTGAAAAGGTTAAGTAGCAAGTATTGCTTTGAGTTTTTTTCACGTTAAAGTCAGAACATTAGAACAATTATTTTTCATGACGTTATATTTCAGATTTTGGCTAAGCTTAGTTGGCATTTTCTGATTGTGTACTTTAGATCAATGCTTGTCAACCGGGTGTATCGTACACCCCAGGGTGTACCAGAATTTTCCAGGGGTGTACCAACTTGATGAAGTGTACAGGGGTGTACCAGATGTGTGCTCTTCAAGAACAGTCACATTGTCCCACGTATGTCCTTTGCTCCAGCGAAGTGTGTTAACTTTTCAGATTTTAACACCGTATCTATCGGGGGGCGCATTGTCTGTCTTTTCCTGGCTGTTTGTTTGTAACGTTGGTCAGATGGCCACCACGTATTCTTCTTTTTTCTTGAAATGCAACATTCGGGGGTATGACTGTGAGAAATGTTTGGGAACCATTGCTCTAGCTTGAATTTCTTGTAAGCTAATGTACCAACCATGCTTTTCTCTGCAGTGATTATTGTTTTGTAGGAAGACACGTAACAACATTTGCCATATTACTTTAAGCAGTTAACTGGAGCTAAGCGACAACTTATACCAAGAGGAAGGAGAAATCTCTATGTTAATTTCATCTTGGCACTTTTTCAATTCAGATTTTGAGCTGTTATCATGTCATACTTTTGAAAGGAATTGCATTAAGTTGTTGATCCTCAAAGAAAATTAACATGCGCAATTTTTTAAAGAAAAACTTAGTAGCGAAAGGTAGTTGTAAAAAAGAGCATAGTAACTATCAAAGGAAATACTTCAGTGAATCAAGTGAAAGTATGGA
>JGI24158J21664_10012656_pt1 | contig 11172 bp, 10 predicted proteins | sample Ectturendosymbi3_FD_21664 | JGI IMG/M metagenome (IMG submission 21664)
TGTNGTTTCTTGCCGAGTCACTCTCTAGCCTGTGAAATATTGTTTCTTAGTAAAAATGCATTCCAGCATTCATATCATAGCAGCTAACTGTATGTGCATTTTATTAAGCACATTCTCGACTACCGGAAAAAAACGGGAACCTTGCGAATCAGCGAAAAAATAACTTTTACAAACGATGACGTCATGAATTACGTCATAGGGGCCCTCCGGTAAAAATTGCCCCGGGCCCCCCTAACCTTTAATCCGGCTCTGGCTGGGGCCGAGCGTTTACGTCATATTTTTGAATGGGGCCGCGAGCTTATGTCATATTTTCGAATGGGGTCGCGAGATAAAAAAGGTTGGGAACCACTGGTTTACAGTGACGATATTTCCCTCCCCTGAATGCACCTCCTGTGTGTCCGATGGTGTGAAAGTGACTGGGTTTAAAAGATCTTTGAAATACTTTCCCCACCTGCCAAAGACATCCCCCACATTACTGACTAAGACCCCATTTTGGTCTTTTAGATCTTTTGTCCCGAAGACGCAGAGCGTTTTGCCAGAACAAATTGTTGTCTTGCCAGTAATTGGAATCCAATTTATGTGCGAATTTCTCCCGAGATTGCATTTTGGAATTTGTTTCCACCTTAGATATCCACTGTATCTGAAAACTTTCAGTATTTTCGGTTCATCTTTTGCTTCTTTGCTAATGGAAGTTAGTTTTGCCTTGCTTTTTTCAAAGGTATTTCCCATCCAATATTTATTGCAGGCCATTTTTTGAAGATGAGCATTTCTCGTCAAAATTGAGGCTTGCTTGTTGGTCTTCACATATCATAATTCTGGCATGCAAGCATTTATTACAACATGGCTTGCGGCAGACACTGCGTTTTTACTTGCTTGACAATCGCTCGGACATCAACCCTGAACTAATTAATGTGACCATCGCAAGCGCGATCTCTTTGAACTATGACGTAAAATTACCTGCAGACTATCCCCGCCGACTGCAAACACAACCAGGTGAAGTTCAAGGAGAGATGCAACAAATTGCTGTTGGAATTTTTCGCCAAGTTCGCCTCGACATCCGCCACATACGATGCAGATAGCCTGGAGGACTTGAGACGATCTAATACCTGGAATAATGACTCAGACTTTGTGTCTGTTGAATTGGAAGACAATGTTTTTGCTGATGTATTTGTCAGGTAAGTCGTTGTTCTGTCATTTTGTAAACGATCCGTTCAATCAGAAACTTTGCATGGATAGTAATAGGTGTTATTTATTTGAATTTTTTCTGCTCCACAGGTGAAATGCCAGAACTTTAAAAAAATCAGATAGACTGCCATTAATTTTCTCTGCGCTGTTGAACTATTATTAACTTCAGATAGCTCTTTTCTGATTGAATTTGTGAGTAAATTTGACGTATTCCATCTGTTGGAGGTCATTCAACTTATCAAGAAAGTTTTATCTCTTATATCGCGATGAATTAATAACCTACTCCAGCCGGACCTTTAAAACAAAAGTAACAACAATACCAAAAGAATCAAACAGGGTTGCTACAGGGTCTTGAAAAGTATGGAAAAGAATTTGATCATTTTCCAGCCTGAAAAAATGAAAAAACTTATTTGGTCTGTTAATACGGAAATAAGAAGTAATTTTCCAGACTTGTTCCATTAACATGCATTCTGATAATATTTTATTTTGATATTTTTGGTGAGATTGATAATTTTGTTTTCATTGTGTTAACTATTATCGTGCCTGCATTCGACTTGGGTATATCATTCGGAAAAGTTAAGTCTGGAAAAAGTCCAGAAAAAGCATAGAAATTTATATTCAAAATTGCGTATGAATCCTGATCAATGACAATTTTTAGCAAAGTTGCTATTACGACATTTTTATGAGCTGATATGGCCGCGGATCGCAAACTTTTTCCGATTTTGTGAAAAAAACATGCGCTTCTTTGCTGATCTTATTGTCTAATCAAGTACAACTGCACATGCTCCCCGTTAAATATAACCCAACCCCGTGCTATACCAACCGCAGCATGTTTTATTTGCTTCTTGCACCGAGGCACGTTTACTGCGTTGCGCCGGACAGTTCGTCAAGTGTGCATTTTTCTCACGCTTTGTGTTCATCCTTCAGGCAACAGTAACCGCAACTTACGATAAACGCAAGTTTGTTGATTTAATTGGAAATCTGATGTTACGAAAAGCACTACAGTTTGATCAGTGGATTTTAATGAAAGGTGTTTTAGGTTTGAATGGAGTCGATGAAATCGTGGAGCAATCTTTTCTTGATATTCTGTTCTGCATTGCGATGACTTTTTTTAAACAGTCTTGTTATCGCGTGGTTTTTAACAGAAAATTTTGTATCAAGTTTTCACCTTTGAAAGGCACAATAATTGCAATGATAGGTGCTGAAGTTGATACGATACTTTTCTTCTTATGATCATTTTAGACCAGGGGTCTCCAAACGTTTTTGTCCGAGGGCCACATAAGCTCTTACACAACAGTTCACGGGCCGGACATCTTACGCATGTTTTTAGATGTGTTGCAATGTACCAAACAAGCAAATTTTTCGTAAATATATTATTTTTTTCGTTATTCACAAAATGTCTCTGCGGCTGGATGAAATAGCTTCGCGGGCCGTAGACTGGAGACCCCTGTTTTAGACGACTGTTGAACGTTTGATAACGTTTTCCCAGGTGGAACAACTTGCATCCTGGTCATGTGACTGTCACAGGGTGGCAAGACGAAGTTTTTGGAATGCTGCGACACATACAACAAAAGTGCGAGGTGTGCGAGGACAAGGTTGTCTTCGGCCGATCTTCTTACAGGTACTTCCCAAGGCGCTAACAGGAGTTTCAGTTGTATCAAAAACAAAGTATAAACGTGACCATGCTTTCTAATGGTCAGGTGTTACCATCGGCTGAGGCAGGTTAACTTTAGATTTGTTGCGTCAAAATGGCTGTGCTGTTGCATAGTTACGCGAAAAATCGGTTTTTCAGCTGAAAATTTGCTTGTAAATGTGACAAATTCAACTAGGTTTTTATGATTTTGGTAAACTACAATGCTTTTTTGGGAAAACCAGAAAATGAACTACAGTAGATTGCACCGGCCATAATTGTCATTTGCATTGCTAACCGGTTGTAGCTGATAAAACTTTCTCACGGTATCACAATCTTCTAATATACATACTAAAAGGATAACGATGTACGTTATGTCGATGGAACAGGGTGAGGGCTGCTGCCAGCTGTTAAAACTTTCAGAACTTACGAATGGCCTGTACAACTTGGATTGTTTTAATAATTTCTGAATTCTAAGCCATTTGCTTTTTCGTTCATTTTGGATGGCTTTGGAATTTGAGGTCTTCTGAAAATAACGTCAACAATAATTGTGAAAAGAAACGATGTATGTGAAGCTTTTTTTTGTTTAGAATAGAAGGTCAAAGGGATTCGTAAAAGGGGTTAAAACATCTCGAAACCTGAAACGCAAACGACTTTTTCGAGGATTGCTTAAATTATACAGTACATACGAAGCCTGTGAACCGTCGATTTCACTTCATTTTTATTTTCACTTCAATTCAGAGCTATGCAGGAATGCAATCTATTTGATAAGATTAAGGAATCGTTCAAAACTACCGTAAAAGTCGATGAAGTCCCAGAATCATTCACGTTGACTTTTAAAGGCCCGAGAACTCCCGTGGCGGAAGCGAAATCTCAAACTTCGGACTGGAAATTGGTATGAACTGAATTAGCGACGATGTGGTATTTCGATTGCAATGCTTGCGATTTCAGAAATGAATAGAAAATTGTCGCCAGTGTTGACATTGACCGATTTTCACTTTCCAGAAACTGACAACGAGAGTTGTACCGGATCTTGGGAGTGTTTTGAAATATCTTCAAATATCTTTACAAAACTGCGAGTCAAGAGCGGAAACTGCAGTTGATGTTCGCAAAATAATACAAGCGCAGTTTGAAGAGGAAAAAATACATGGTGAGTGATTCCTACGTTCTGCACAAAAGGTAACTATTCTGATACATCGCTTGTCTTTGTTTTTTTTTTCAGATCTCAGGTTGTATGAAACTTTATAATGTTTCAGGATTCAAACTGTGTTTATTCCTTTTGCCTCTAAAATTTGTTGCTGCTGACATCCGGTTTAAATTGGCCTGTTTTCCCAACAAGAATACCTTGAATGCTTTCCCTGTCGTATTTCAATCAGGTTTTGGTGATATATGTTTGATTTTGTCAACGTTATCGGTAAAACAAACAAACGAAAAGGCATGTTGAGTAAATTACTTTTATTCATGTGTGTGGAAGTATCCTTATGTGTGGCAGCTTTGGTGTGGCTCTATGCGGGAATCTCTAAAAACCAAAATTTCCTAAGATGCTGCGAAATTCTAAACGTCAAATAAATTGGCTCTTTGTTTTGCACAGTAATAGATGAACTGAACTTTCAGTTCATGTAATAGGCCTGGTCGGCAACCAAAACCTCAGGTGCATGACGGTAGTGACCTCACCATGAGAAAAATGTGATTCCAGATCCAACCTGCGGTGCCCCAATCAATCACAGAACTTCACTCGTGTTTGTTCGTTGTTCAGGCCTTGCAACTTAATTCGAGCTTTTTGTTCTTGATCCGGCAATTGTTGTATGTTGCACAGTTGCGATGCTTGCTCGTGTAAACTGTGCTTATCAAAAATTTGTTCAATACTCCGTCTGTGCAGGAAGTAAAGAGTTAATGCGCGTCACAGCTGCGCATTTTGCTGGACGTTTCTTCCCAACGCCCACTTGCAACCAGTCATCGAAAAGAGAAAAAAATTCGCATGTTTTACCACAAACTTACTGCATCGTTAATTAGTTGGTGGCGTTGCTTCTTTAACAAAGTTTCACTGCTTTTTTGTAGCGCCTGTCCAGTTTCAAGTAGCTTTTTTAAACTTGTGTTTTTGTAAAGTTAAAAAATTTCTTGCAGCATCCCTCCAGCTTGTCGACGATCAAGTTTGTTTGATGTCCGTCAAGCCTTCCGAGCAAAATCGAGCACAGAAGTGTTTGAACGAAACCGTTAAGCAGCAAACTATTGAGATCAAAGAAGGATTTGACGAACTCGTCAGTTCGTCTGAATGGAAAAGACTCCGTCAGAACCTGTGCTCTTCTGGAAGTGTTCAGGTGTTTATCGATGTAAGTGAGATTTAAGTCACGTTAGACCAGGGGTGGGGAACGTATTTATTACCACGGGCTGAGAAAGATTTGTGTAATATCACGGACGGGCCGCCAAAATTTTTAAATTTTTTATTTTATGACAAAAATCTGCAAGAAAGAAAAGATTCAAGGGCTGACGGTGCGTGGTGTTACGTGAAATCGATTTCCTATTAAAATTTGCCGATAGATTTCTTGCTTGTTTCACATATGGAGAGTAGTTACAAGAAACTGCACTCATGTTTTTTTTTTATGCTTTAACACGCAAATCCAAGATACATTTCTCGTCTGGCGAGATGGTTGAAAGTTTTTCATTTTGGTGATGCAAGTAACGTTAGCTGAAATCGAATAGTTGGTCGCATGTAACTTGAGTTTTTTTCGCTGAGACATTTCGGTCATTTGCCCCGGAAAATCATCAGCATTTACATAGCACTGGTAAAACTCGATCTGCAGCAAGCCGCAACTAAGCAGCTGCATTTCTCATTTTATAATTGGGTTGTTAGGTTTTATTCGTCTTTTGGAAGAAGGATCCACACGTAAAAGGTCAATTGCTATTAAGTAGTTGTGACTTTTTCTCTTTGCATATCATACTTGTGACATGAACACTTCAACCAATCGTGTTCGACTAAAGGCAAAATGGTCCCAGTACAGCTTCTGACTAAAGAGGCAAAATAGGCACTACCTTTAAAAAAGCAATAAAATATGAAAATGACACAAGCATAAGAGCAAAGAGAAATTATAAAGATGACACTATACGAATGTCATTACGTAAATGACATAAAATAAAGATGACTTATTATTACAGACAACAGTTATAGAATCCATCCACATATATAGTTCAACAGGTTGAACATAAAACAGAGTTGCAGTATGGTAGTTGTACTCGAAGCAGACAAAGAGAACAGTTTTGGTTGTAACAGTGGTAGGCCTATTGTTTTAAGTACCCCCCAAAAAAATTTGTTTTGTAACACTGCCTCAACAGTATCATAGAGTAGTGACCATCACACATACAAGGCTACATAATACATTACAGTCAATATTAAACGAACTCACAAGATATTTTCATGTACTGCTATGGGATGTTTTCATCTGGCGTGGCTACTGCAGTCCTTCGACACTGCGTCTAAATCAAGCGCGCAAGCGAATCCACAAACAGGCAAACATGAGTTGCGTCGAAGTACTCACGTGTGTAGGCCTATGTGCCTACGCTCAGATCTCACGAGTGGGTAAACAATGCGCGACGCGTTACTAACATAAACCATCACTTCCCCACGATGAAACACCGCACCACATCGAATTCTGCGCAAGCCTGGATCACTAAAACAGTCAACCACAGCTGCACGTAACCTGATTGTTCGCAGGCAGTCATATGCTTACCGCGCAAAAACCTGCGAGTGAATGTTACGTCACAGAGCGGTTTATCGGAACGATTGCGCTGCGTTCTGAATATTACGCGCTACTTGATGTAGTCGGAGGGCTCCGCGCGGTAAGGAACAGGACAGGCAATTCGCTTTAATCAATCCAAGACGAACTAACAACTTGAATTTCCGAACACTCCATGCAGAACAATAGCGTAGCGACTTTTATGAGCAAATATTGCTGATATACATCGGCGGAATTTTGCCGATATGATACGTCGGGAAAATCGCCATATCGGCCAATATATATCGGCATGTCGATGTCTCGGTCGAGCTCTGGTGTCAGAGAGTCTTTAAACAATTTTATACAATGATGTAATTTCTCTGCAGAAGAAATGGTCGACAATCGTCGTTGTTGGATTGCGACACACGTTTGAAGAAGTGTTTCGTCAAATAACAGAATATGTTTTCACGAATGAAATTACTACGTCGACAATTGTGGAGCGTCACGTTGTTGTCGAGCACTTCAAAACACATTTTGACGTATTTTGGAAAGAAGGCAAAGAAAAACTGAAAGATGTCGAGATAAAATGTAGAGCAAATGACAACATGCCTGGAGAAATTTCCATCCGAGGAAAAGCAGCAAACGTGAAAGCAGGTGCGTTGCAATTTGCCAAACTTTCCGAGAAAACTTTTATTTGGTTCGAAGTTGAGTTTTAAGTCCTTGGATTTCGACGTCTTGACTGTGAAAAATTGAACTTGAGATGTCTGTTTAACAACTTTTTGTCTATTCGTACAAACTGATTCTCGCTTGCAGCCTCTCAATGGATTCAAAACGTTATTGCAAATTTTTCGATAATGAAACGCGAAATCAGCGACCCTGGAATGCCGAAGTATTTTCGCAGCAAAAAAGGGAAAGAATGGATAAAGTCCATTGGCCAAAGACGTCAATGTCTTGTCCACGTGGACCCATCAGATTGGTTGATCCGCGATTGCAGAAGATTGCCGACGTCCATGGTAAACGTCGCTTTGGTTTTCTTTGACTGATTCAACTGTGCTTGATTCGTTCAATGGTTGAGTCCTTTCGAAGAAAATGGCATTTCTTAACAATCTTCGGAAAAAATTTAGTTCTTGCAAATTTTCGCAAGTGGCGTCTGTTCAGTACGTTTTTACTTCTACTTACGCTAACTCCGGTAGCAAACTGCAACGCATCTCCCAGAAGGAGACGCAACAACTGTAACGCGCGTTGGCCGATAATCCACTGTTGCGAATACGCCATGTTGGGGATGATGACCGAACGTCTTTGAGTCACAACCGGTTCTAGAAGGCAGCAGTGAACTCGACCCCTTGTAGACTTACTTCAGTGATTCTCAACGTGGTCCAGGTGGACCACCGGTCGTTCATCTGGAATTTCTAGTGGTCCACAGAGAGTTCCATAAATCTTTGATAAAATGTACACTGACCTATGTGCAATAAAGTTTCGACTAGTTATTCAAGAGGTGTCAGCATAGCAAAATGGTCCATCGGATATTTAAAAAAAAAGATGTGCCATCACGGGCGAAAAAAGATTGAGAACTGGTTTACTTGAAGGGCCGTAAATCCGTTGTTAGAGCCCATAAAGTCCGACAACAAGTACGCTGAGCAAAAATCAGATCTTGCGTGCAGTGTCTAAAAATGTGACCTTATGGTCTATTTTGGCGTTGACGTCAGATCTCAAACTGTGTAAAAATATTTTTGAAACAAGAGAGGTTGACGCAATGACGAGGTTGACGCAACCAATCACGCAATCATGACATGAAGTTTATAAAATTATAAACGCATTTTAAAAAACGCCAACGTTGAGAGGATGTATTTGAAGAACTTTATCCTCTGAAAAGATGTGTAGGAGTTTAAGGTCGAAGGCGGTAAACATTAAAATGAACCCATTTCAAGCTGATTTTTTTCGCTGAGACATTTCGGTCATTTGTCCGATAATAGTATTAAAAACTCGCCGTACAGTATTCACTAGACTACTTTTTCAGATATGATTACCGGAATTGACTGTTTTTTTCGGTCATTAAAAAAAAAATTCGGTCTATGGCCGAAAAAATAAGTCCATATTCGAAGCCATTTATTGCTCGGGTTGTATAGTCCCTAATTTATCTGTTAAGAAATCACTAAGCATAACGAAGAAAATGCATCAGTATTTTTGTGTCACCTGAAGAGATCGCAGTAATACGCACGACTGGCTTTTGCTATCAGTTGGATGTACTCGGCAGCATGTTCGATTGTTCGTAGCGATTTGCTTTTTTGTCTTCAGAGTGGGTCACCGCAGGTCAGCGCGAAAATTCCCCACACACAAGTCACTGTGAGTTTCCTTCAAACTGACATAACTGAATCTCAGTGCGAAGCCATTGTGAACGCTTCTAATGAAGACCTGGAACTGCGCTCAGCTGGCGTTTCCGGAAGTATTCTCGAGAAAGGTATCGCGCGCAGCTTAACATGTCTTACAATGTTGTAACTTTTTTCCCTATCTTCTCTACTGTTTTTGAGATTTCTGTTGCGATTTTAAGGCGGAAAAGCTATCCAGGAGGAAATGAACGATTACAAATTGACAAACGGCAAACTGAAAGCTGGTCAAGCAATGAGCACGACTGGCGGGAAGCTCAGATTCAAACGCATTATTCACGTGGTTGGTCCAACGTAAGTGGGGATTAGTCTGGATTTTTCCTCGGTGTATTTGCAGTTTTGCTTAAAACTTGGAAAGAGTTTCAAATCTGTGACCCCAGCTTTCTGTGAAATTTGCATTGTTATTTAAAACTTTGTGTGAACCTCTTTAATGCACATAATTAAGAATCATCCATAGTCAAAACTAATGCAAGCGACTGCTTACTTAGAATTCGAAAGCATTATCGTCATTAATGTTTGACGCAGAAAGCATTGCATTGTGGCTTTCCAATTTGTTTACCGATTCAGCTTTTAAGTTGGTAGGAATGTTTAAACCAGTTGGTAAGTTTAGGTAGATGTTTTCCATCAGATGGGGATCCACAGACGATTTTGCAAGCAAACGAGATTTGAAAAAAAGCGTCAAAAACTGTTTGAGCGAGGCATCAAAATGCGGTTTAAAGTCAATAGCCATTCCTGCAATCAGCTGTGGAGTCTTTGGCGGCAAACCGGATGTGTGCATCCCATTGATTGTTGAAGCCGCCGTCGACTATCTACAGGAAAATGATGATTGCTCTGTGACGCAGGTGAACAATTATTACCAGCGGTGTTGGTGCGTTTTGATTTTTTTTCCGGCACTATGGNCTCTCATATGCAGGATAACCATCCTCACATATTCTTAATTTTCCCAGTTTTGGTCTTATTTTGTTGATTGTAGGATTATTATTTTTACGCTGGTATTGCTTCAATTCTGCTCGTTTCAAAAGCTTCCTTCAAAAGTTTTGTTCTGCGTTTTTTTTGAAGATTGATTTTGTGGAAAAATCGAAAACGGACGTTGGAAAGAAGTTTGTATCGGAGATCAAGCATGTTACTGGCTCTGAGAAAGATGCGAAACCGCGGACTTCGCTGCCAAAGCTTTCTTCCCCCCCAAAGCCCTCTACTCTTCCAAAGGTAACACGAGACTGTTGCTGCTAATTTTTTTCAAATACTTAAAACTTACTGCATGATATTTGTGGAGGTATCAGAACGTGGCCTGAAGTATTTTCAAGTTTGCAAATATCCTGGCCTTGGATTTCTTGCCAATGAGTGTTGAAGTGTAATCGTTGCTCGTGTTTGTTCTGAAATGTGTTTATGGTTATAAGTTTCATTTCGATCAGTTTCTTGGAAACAAGTTTTCGGATGAATTGTTGAGCCGTTTTTGTTTCTTTTTTGCTCAGTCGAATGTTGTTTAAGGTTTAATATAGAGCCTTTTGAAAAAATTCCAACTTTAAACGACGCCTTGAGAACTCGAAACTACATCTGATTGACAAGCTGGAGACGAAAATTTGATTGGCTGGGAGATACGGGGCTGTGAAAGTTTGACAAGAGGTTGGGAGATAAAAACACCGCTATCTGCGTGTGACTTTCGGCAACATTTCTCGAGAAAAACTGCTCTGCCCAACTGCCCTTCAGCAAACGATATATGAACGATGCTTCTCTTTGAATTCGGTAGTACAAGTATATCAATATCGACATCGTCCTTCTAGAACCGAAAGTACTGCGTTTCTGACTGTCTTACAAATAAATTCTGGAAAAATTAGCCATCGCGAAAATTCAGGTCGGGTTTTTGTGATCAAGTCTTTAAACTGGGTATTTGCTCAAGGAGCAAAACTTGGAGCTTATATAGAGCCTTGTGTTTTTTATGGCGTTGGTATTTCAGATAATTTTCGCTTGTGTTAGACTGCAACACTTGTTCTGTAAAATATGGATCATAGCTTTTCTGAACAAGTGGACACTTGATCTTTATTGTATAATAAAGGTGAAATGTTTTCCAAATGAAAACATTCTGATTGCTTTCCGACATTTTGCGATGCAAGCACAGATACCACTATGCACACTGTTTCAAGTAGCAGCAGAAAGTAAAACCTTGTTTTCAAAGCGTTATTAGGATCTTCGTATGAGGTGGTTTCCAGACCTGTAACCAGGGGGGTGAACTCCCTACAAAACTTTTATCCCCCCTGGAAAAATG
>JGI24158J21664_10012657_pt1 | contig 11172 bp, 8 predicted proteins | sample Ectturendosymbi3_FD_21664 | JGI IMG/M metagenome (IMG submission 21664)
GAAAAATAGATACGCTTTCAAGTTTTAATCGTCGCAGAAGAATGAAAGCAGAAAGCAGGCAGATTCCTCAGAAGCTTGCCGCAAGGCTATAGTTTGTTTACTGTCCAACAAAAACAGTCAGACACTTTCGCAAACATGAGAAACCATCGATGACCAATGATTTAACACGTCTTATCAGACAACGGAGCAAAGTGTCTTCTCGATGGCGTAAGACAGACAACGTCAGATTTAAAATTCCATGTAATAACCTGAGAAACTTGATACAAAAAAAGTACGTGTTGGAAAATCCTATAACAGAGATTCCATCCTGCAGAAACTTAATTCTATTTCCTCAGTAAAACCTTTGTATTGGAAACTTATCAACCGCTACTGGAAATCGAACAAGTCTTGTCATTTCCCACTTATCTCCAATGGAAAAACACTTTATGATCCCTATGAAAAATGTAACTTTCTAAATATCCATTTTGCTAGGGTTTCCCCGTTACCCGACGAAAAACTTTGAAACGGAAATCTTCCTAACTTCTCGTTTATCACACTTTACACTATAAAACCCTTCGTTGTTGAATCATTTGATGTGTAATCTGTGCTATCAAATTTAAACCCTGCAAAATGCAAAGGTTTCAAAAACCTCCGCAATCGCTTGTTGAAATCATGCAGTCAATCATCGCCAACTCCACTCAACTTGTTATTTAATTTCATCTTGGCATCAGAGCATTTCCATTTTCTACGGAAAACCGCCTAAATTCTATGTCATCACAAGACGTGATCTTATTATGATGTAATGAATTACCGACCCATTCCGGTACTTCTTTATCAAAAGTGTTCGAAAAGCTTGTCCACAAGCATTTATAAACCTATCTTGAAACCAACAATATGCTAAATCACAGAAATTCTGGATTTCCTAAAAAACATTCAAGGCTCCCTTTTAAAAACTAACCAAGGTATTTATCTGCCCTATGACTATAACCTGTCCTCGAAAGAAATGGGTATTAAACGTTCTGTGTTGACTTTACTTGCTTTTTATTTGGAAAACAAATGTCAAGTAGCACGTAGCAATGGAAGAAGCTCTGAAGTATGCTGTACAAATTGTGGTGTATCCCATGACTCCGTCCTCGGACCCCTTCTTTTTCTTATATATAACCACGACATTTCCGACAATATTAATTCATCTGTTTCTTTATTTGCTGACAATACAACTTTGTATTTTTATTCAAGTTCCTAAGCCACCTGCACTGAATCTTGTCAGAAGATCTCTTAACTTTAGCAAAGTGGTCTGGTTTCAACTATATCTAGTAATCGTGGTGAACACCTTCCGTAGATTTTCAAGAACATGCATCTCCAAGAAGTTGATAGCCACAAGCCTCTAGGCTTGCTCTTCCTTAATAGTCTTTCGTGGCATTCTCATATTTTAAGCCTTCATCATCGTGCTATGCTACGTATTAACCATCTTAGGTCTATTTCAAATGTGGTGCCTGGATTAGCTCTTTTGTCGATTTTCCACTCATTTATTCTTGAAATTTTTGACGATGGTAGTGTTGTTTATGACACTTGCTCCCAACCTGATGCTTTCTTTTTTGACACTGCCCAGACAACTGCAGCAAAAATAATCACAGGGTGCATGAAGACCACAGTCAACGACGGTGTTTTGAAGGAATTTCTTTTGTTAAACTCAGTACTAGAAGGGAAAAGCAAATTCTACCTTACAGAAATAAGATGTTTCGTATGGCGTCACCAACCCAGCAACCTCTCATCTCAAAAATGTATAAATTTTTATCAAAATGCATGCTTCGTAACAGTTTAAATGTCCAGATTCCTTTAACTAAAAAGAATGTACTTCTTAACTCATTTTTTTGAAAAGCTGCTAGTTTGGGGAATGCATTGCACGTTGTTGTCAAATCTTCCGATAGTTTTATGTCCTTTAAATTACATCTAGAAACTTTCTTCTGTGGTTCAAAGCGTAACTGCTTGCATCTTCATGGCAGCATTCCTAGTAGTACATCGTTACGCTGTAAACTGCACTTGAGTCACAGTGTTCTTAATATGAACAAGTGCACTTATCGTTTATGTTCATATGGTAGTAAAGAAACAGAAGAGTATCTGCTCCTTAACTGTACTCTTCACTCTGCTCTCCGTGTTGACCTTGTGCAATCTGTGATTTTCCTGAAAGGTCAATTTTACTGAAAGGTCCGCAAAATTCATTGTCAAGTGTGTTTTACGATCATTCAAGACTGTTGCAACTTCTATTATTTCGACATCCTTCGCTTATAAACTTATACCCACCATTAAGTAATGCTGTCTCCAGATATCTTGAATGCACTAACCGCTTTACCTCGCCATAACACCTTGGACTTCTGTATTATAGTAACAACTTTATCATTCCGTAATTAATTCTCCATTCACATTCGATTTCTCGCTTTATAACTTTATTGTACGCTTGCAGTTTACCAACCCGTCTATTCGTGCCTGCAATCTTTTGTTAATTGTTTGTCAATTGTTTGCAATATTTCGTTAACTGTTCGTCGTGGATTGTTTCGCTCGACATGACACGACGAAGAGCATGTTCAGGATCCGCCTGCAGCTCATTGTCGTTAAATAAACATGACATCATTTCAAACGTACCTGTGGGTACGGGGGGGTATGCCCTTGATAGAGCCATGGCTTGAGGAAAATGCCCCTCTTTTCTCCACTGCTCTTCAACCACCAGTTCAGGCTTTCCCTGTGGTTTTGTGACAACCATCGCTGTTAGCTGGGTGACGAAGTTGTACTTCAACGACAAGCGCGTTATTTCTTCGTCAATTTCTTCCCTATCATTCTGTGGAAACACAAACAAGTACACTATTTATTCGATTTTTCGCGCCCATGATTGTAAGCTTTTTTAAAAAGCTAATGTAAGCTGCCCTTGATTGTAAGCCGCATTTCAACATATTGGGTTACCTAAGCCACTGAGGTCCTTTCGCGTACTAGCACTTTTCGTGTTAATTGGTAACCCTGGTAACGATGTTTACACCACTACAACAGTCTTCCGTTCACCATAATCCCTCCCGCGACGGACTGTGGATGTGGTGCTAAGGAGAAGATAACGCGAAATGATAATTTGGTCGACAAAACGTAGCCAGGGAAAAACTGAGCATTATTTAGAGTCTAGACTCTAGACCTTTCGATAACGTAAAGTACAAATGTAAGCCGCCCTTGGCTGCAAGCTGCACGGAATTGAAACAGCATTTTAAAGCCGCGGCGTACAATCAAATAAACGCGGTAAAACGTTCATAAGAAGTTTCCACATTAGCAATAAACGTTTTTGACAAAACTCCTGGATGTCCAGCATTTTTTTGCTTAATATGTTGGTTTATATCTTCAGTAAAGTTTGGCCTGTTAACATGTTTTTCGTGCAGTAAAAGGAAAACTTCGTCGTAAACAATTTTTGGCTGCTTTTTTTCACTAATACGGTCAATTTTCTCTGGCACTAGCGCCATCGCGCAAGATTTCAGCTATACAACTGTTTCCCCAAGCTGCAGGAGCTGTTTTGGACGTCTTTTGAATGTTATTTGCAACGTAATTTACAATCAAATCAAGCTATGCATTCTAACATGTTAGTATTTTCCAGAGGTAAATGTCCATTCAATTTTATTTACAACTTTAAATGTTGTGCTGATCATACAAAACATGTTTGACAAGTTGTTGCTTTTAATTTTTCGCAATATGTAATCCTGTTGCCTAGATTTTTATGCAGTGAGTTGACTGTGGTCAAGGCATCTTGTAAACAACCGCTTTGTGCCAAACAATCAATCAATCAATTGGTATTTTTTTCGCGATATATATGTCGTCGTTCAACTGAAAAGATTACGGGGATTGGCGAATTGACCGCCCAGCCAACCCTAAAAAGGAACAAACAGAAAGGCAATACAGGATTATGATACTTACAAAGAAAAGCAAAAGGAAAAACACACATACACAAAAATAAAAACACAAGACGTGTGTCAGACGAGTGTAAAAGCGGCACAAACATCCGACGTGCAACGAACAGCGCGACAACGAATAACCAATAACTGACAAAAAGTGAGAACTGCATAGTTCAAACGAAGCAAAGATGCAGATTCTACTGGGACGCAATGAAAATCATGTTTGAAAGAGGAGTTGTTTATATAATTTTGTGAATGTACGATATGTTTCGCTACATAAGTCTTTTGGAATGCAATTCCACAGCTTACAGCCTCTGTAAACGGAATTGCTTTGTTGTTTAATAGATTTGCAAAAAAAGTGGTTAATGGTTTATTACCCAATTGCCTTGTGTGATAATTATGTTAGTTTTATGTGGATTGATAATCTTTGGTAATTTCGTTAGGCAACATTTGATTGCTTTCTATGAAATTGACAAAGCCTGTATTTACCTGTATTTTGAAAGTTCGTATATTTATGTTTTTTTATCTCCAGTATATAAGTGAACAGATGCATATCTTTTATAGGTTTTGTTCACTGATGTAAATTTTGCAAACATTGCTCAAAGCTCGGTTAGTCAATTAACAAGACAATCTAACACGACTGCATTTGCAATGCCCCAAGTAACAATTGCGTGGAAGAGTTGACAATAAACAATAGAGAAATAGACTTTACAGAGTAGATCCACATTTATGTAAGGCTGCAACTTGTACAACTCCCCGCTACCTCATGCAACCTTTTTTCCTCTTTGAGCAATATGTAGATCCCAATTTAACCGCGAATCAATTACAACACATAGGTTTTTAACACTTTCAGCTTGTTCTATTGTGAGACCACTGCAAAAAGTTTGATGGGGTAAGTTGAAACTTGCATGGAAAAGCATTTGCAGGAATACGTGTGGTTGGTCCGTCGAATGCTCCGGTGTTGTGTGTCAGACTGATCAATTGGTTGTTACAGTGTGTTTTTTTGGAAATTGTAGAATGTTCTGCCTTTTTATGGGGGCAAGTGCTTTCGTTTTTTGACTCAAAACTAGTCTGTCAATATATTGGTTTGACCTTGAGTCAAACACATTAAATCACTAAGTGAAATATCAAATTGCTATTGGGCTTCTGGTTGTGAAAAGAAACAATGATAAGACAAATACAGCGATGACCTGAATTCGTTTAAGCCGCTTGGACTTTTTAATCTGACTATATCAGTAAGGTATTGCACCTAGTGTCAAAGAAACCCTTGGCTGTCACCTTAAAAGTAAGTATAACGTTATAAGCAGGGTATTGGTGGCTATTTATATACGAGTGTGTGGTAGCGAACTTTTCACTCTTAAGTCCTGAAAAGACAAATTTTGGCTATTTTGTCAGGCACATAGCCGGCCATAACTCGCCAGCCAATAGAGGTTGGGAGCTGTTCAAACTCTCTAAAGATGTGGAAAGTTTTGTAGTTTTTAATTAAAAAAGATTAGGAAGTTTTGGGTTTGAACGTCATTGGGGGCGTCACAACTAGGGCAGGTCAAGGGTTTTTGGATGAAAAATTCAAGGGATAATTTCTTTGCTTTTCAAAAAACTCAGGAGAAAATCCGCATCTTTAGAGACTTCATTGGCCTTCTAGCGCAAGTGGTTGGCAAGATATGGCCAAAAAATAGATAATAAATAATTAAATCCCTAGGGAATTAATTAATCAATTTGTTCTCGTCTCTGCAGGTAGCAGTGCTATAGTACTGCTAAAGTAACTATAGACGCTCCCGGCTGGCACTTATGGAGATACCGACCTGCTTTTTCTCTTAACCTAATCAGATGCTTAACTTCCTAATGACAAGCAAAAGAACGCAGCAACTTGTTGGTTTTCGTACTCATTTACCTATCTGGATTTTGGATAGGTTCACATTTCATCTCAAACAAATGAAGTTGTTAAACTGTTTCTGCTTTTTTTCTGCTTCACCATAGCGTGAGGAAATTTTCAGACGATTAAGATTTGTTAATTAATGGTCGTGAAAAAATGATCACATTCTCTTTTCCCACGACCTTGTGCTTTTCATTAAAATGGTCTCAATTTTAAGATAACGAGAACAAGCAATGCGCTGACAAGTTCAGATTATGTCAAACAGACGTATTGGAAGGCCATTTGCGTGTTACCGGGTGTGTAGCAAAAGCTCCTTAGCAATAACAAAGCAAGTTTTTGCAAGCAAATTGACACGCTTTGAAACTCAGGTGATGTTGAGACGAACACTTCACGAGTAAAAACTTTTCTTTGCGATGTAGAAAGCAATTTCCAATGTCAACAAATACTTTATATTTTCTTCTTTTTGCTGTTTCATGAAATAGTTTTGCAACAGCTTCGCATATCTGTGAGACTTGTTTCAGAAAACTGTAGTCTAGCAATGGTGACACGCTTACCGGATGTTCGCCATCAAATTGTTCTTTTTTCTGCTGAAGTTCTTGGATTGTGAGGTATGCCCAAAGCTTTTGCATGTCGAAGTTGTTTTCAGTGAAGGTATCATCGAGCACTTCGGCCCGTGAGACTAGCATCCTTTGTCTATCAGCAGACATTGCTGAAATTACAGCTGTTATAACCCCTGAAAAATAATAGGAACATGTTACAAGCAGCAAGAGTTTGAGATATCAAATAATGACAATTTACAAAAGAACCAAAGACTTCACGAACCTGAAAACAGAATGTTGTAGTTTGTGATTTGATTATTCTGAGCTTTTGCTTATTTGGAAAATTTTTAACGTGCTGGAAATCTAATAAACCAGTTGAATTGTTTAAAAATCAGGATTTGGCTCAATCCTTGCATTTCCGAAATGGCATTCTGCATGAGCTGAACGTTTCTTGTTCTTCGTTATAATTAGACAGTTATTTAGAGAATTTAGTTACGCATCTAAACCCGCATATTATTTGGATTTTTCTCAGGAACTAACTTCGAGCACATTCGAAAGATAAAGTAGTTTGCACAAAATAGAAAGATTAATATTTCCTCAAATACACCTTTAGGCAAAAGGATTTAGGTCGTGACCAATCAGAATCCATAGTCTGTTATGGTTTACAGTTAGACATAGTCGACACCACTGCGCCAATTGCATTTTTCAGAGAAGTGGAATCTTCTTAGCATTACGCTTTCTACTAATCGCATTGACTTTCTAAAACTGCAGACAGGTAACGATCCGGAGTATAATCCGCTTTTGTTCCGCCACTGAAAGACCACAAGCATACAAGCCACACTTAGAAAAGTTGATAGGCGCAGAATCTGACACTGACTGACCAAACCTTCACCGTTTTATCCCAGTTAGATAACAAAATATGGATGTTTTTGAATCTAATCAGAAAACCTTGAAATTTCTTTAAATTCTCCAGGTCTCAGTTTTTGTCAATAAGACATCCAAGAATGCCAACTGTTTGTCTGCTTCCACCTCTTTTGTACAAGGTTGGTTGACAAAAACTGAGACCTGGAGAATTTAAAGAAATTTCAGTGTTTTCTGAGTAGATTGAAAAAGAAAGGTGTTTTAGACGATAGTGTTTGTAACCAAATCCGACCAACTGCTGCCGTCACTCCAACCTTGTACAAAAGAGATGGAAGCAGACGGACAGTTGGCATATTTGGATGTCTTATTGACAAAAACTGAGATCTGGAGAATTAAAAACAAATAACGATCTTTTGTCAATCTTCACCTTCTGAACCTTCGTCGACAGCGCCAACGACAGGGATTTCCGACCCTCGGAAAAAGTTGTCGAAGCTGTAAATATCAAAATTTCAGATGTCGAGTGCTTCCGCACGCAAAAACATGGCTTTGTTAGAGACGGGTGAGATTGAGACGGATGACATTTGATTCAAAGCCATGCACGAAAAATAAACATGTCAGATATTCCGTTTTCTGTGACTCATAACGCAACGTGCAAACCTGTGTTTTGAAACTTGCTGAACACCAGGACCAGTGTAATTGATGAGAATGTTGGCAAGAAGAGGTGAAGCAACTTCATCATAAAAACCTTTCAGCTGCAGTGCCGCATCAGCATCATCGTAGATTTGCCTTCGAGGTGTAAAACGAGTTAGGGCAGTGCGTCGAGGATTCACACTCATGATTTTTTAAATTCTTTTGGTGAATTTAACTGGATAAAACATTAAATTTTCTTTCGTTGGAAGACAATAGTACAGAATTAGCTATGCAATGTTATTTGTGAAATTCACGCATTGAAAATGGGTCAAACTAACTGCTGTACAATTTTTAGGAAATGATTCCAGGGTTAAAAGTGAAACATATTTGTAAACTGCCAATCCGATAAAGCTCAGAATTAATGATAAAATTTTGGCCATATACAGATCTATCTCAAAACAAGAAAAATCAGTCTGACACCTTCGGGATGCGATTGGCTCACCAAACAGCATCATTTGACAACTGCTGCAGCGTTTCGCCACTAACCAAACCTGTTAACAATCTAATATAGAATCACGAGATAAAAGTTTTGTTAAGCCGCAAAAACCAGCGTTTGCGCTGGTGAGCAGTTGCCGCCTATTTTATTGTGACGTCCGCATGGTTAGTCTAACAAATGTGACTTTCGAGATTCAGGTTATGGTGTTCAGTTTACTAGGCCAGTTCAATCCCAAAACTTCTGACGAGTTTTGATCTAAACCAGCACAAGCTACAGAAACTCACCAATATTTAGCTAAAATTCCTGTTTCAGCTGCACAGTTCGCGGTGAAAATATTACGCGTTAGTCAAAATTGTGTGCTTCACAGCGATGTTAGAATTAACTTTGAGTCGAAAGGGCTCATCTGATGTTTTGCGATTTTGTCTCCAATGTCTTCGACTAACCGAACTAGCGCCTCCGTTTTGACAGTAAAATTTTCTGTTCTTTATATTTCTTTCCAAATTGTACTTCTACCGTTTTGTTTCTCTATTTCGGAAAATAGCTTTCTTACGAGATTCCGCAGCAACAAAGGCAAAACCAAACCCTTGCTTAGTTTCCTGTAGTTTCGAAACTGTGTCATACCATCCCCAAATCACTTGCAGTGAATCTTTGGCAATGATTTCAGAATGAGCCTAAGGAATGTGCAAAATTATGAGAATTATATTAACGCACTTTTTATGAACCACACAATAAAGAATCTATCCGGTTAATTTACAACAGTACCTGCCTTTCCCTCATACAGAGGCATAGCGTTTCATTTTGGTTTGGTGTAAACGCACCGGGGTGCCAAATAATTGCTTGTCGAAATTGTTTGAGCATAAATTCAGGAAGTGTTCTTCGTAGTGCATGAACTGTAACTTTCAGATTTTTCTACCTTGCAATTTTTTCACGATTGGCTTTGCAGAACCAAATTCCACATGTCTGTAAACTTTTAACAAAAGAATTACATGAAAATGCAAGAATCAATGCTATTCACTGAATCAATCTGACGTATTTTGTGCAATGCAGCAAGTACTCTAAGTACATGCTTATAAGTATCTGAACAACAAAACAATGAATGACATTTTCCTTAAACCAAAAGGCATTTGTAGTGTTACGTTTGAAACGATAATTTTGTCTAATTACTGATTTTCCCTCAAAGCTGTTTGTTTCGAAAGATGAAACGGCTTTTCTATATATATTAGCAACCAATGATACTTCATTATCAAGAAAACATGAACTGCATACAAAAAACTTACCTTGAAAGTCCTTTGTTTTCTGAAGCCACTTGGCTTAGGAAAGTGTGATCTACGTCTCCTCCGAAGCCTAAGCAGAAAACTGAATACCGATCACGAATGGCACGCTTTATTCTGCTGCGAATCTCATCGTTGTTTGTCACTCCCACAGTGGGTCTGCCATCGGTTAAGAGAATAAGCATCGAGGCTTCTTCAAGTGTGTTTCTTCCGTTTGAGGTGATTGTGTCGAGAAGTGAAACGCCAGAAAGGACTGCATCATTGAAATTTGTTCCTATACAAAACCTTTACGAGATGAAGTCAATGCGTATAAGTTAAATGTGGTACAACAGCGTTTCCCAAAATGGGTTCGGGGGAACCCTATGTTTCCATAGACAAATCTAAAGGGTTCCACGAGCCATACTTTCCAGTTTTAATAAAAAACTGCTGATAACCCTTTGGGCATGTGGCAGCCGTTATATCGCTTGATCTAGCTTGCTTTATGGTTACTTTTATTGTGCATAATTTTGTTTACAGCACGAAACCTTAATAAAAGCAATTTGGGTAAAAAAAAGCATTTGTGTTTCCTTGGCAGATCTGGCGGGGGTTCCTTGTCCACTTAAAATAACCCTGCACGATTCAGACACTGTGATATTAATAAAGCGCATATTGTGATATTATTAAAGCGCATAAGAAGCAAGCATCATTAGATCTTACTCAAAGACGAACCTTATTGAAGTTGAGATTTTTGGGTTGTATAATATAAACCAAATGGGGATTCTTGGGATGTATAATATAATCGTAAAACATAATCTTTCTCAAGCAGTGATATCAAAGCAAGGTTTATCATAGATCTCATGTGCTGCAATTAAGTTTTAGCAACACATCACTGCAGCAATGAGTTTCTTCATTCAGAAATCACAAATATCGATGAAAAGCTTCATTGCAAGAGTGAGTATCACAGTCAAGAAGAACAGTGCATCAACATTTTCCATCAAAAAGGTTTTAGTTTTGACAACATGCAAGTTGGATAAGAATGTGCACTGTTTCTTCGACAAAGACTGTCAACATTTATGCAGTTCGTGTTTAAGCAATTTTGTAGGATAGACGCCAATATTTGACATCTTTGCAAGGGTTCAGTGAATTAAAATTCTGCCACTAAAATTTTTAGCCTATTCCTGACGTACCTTCCACTTGTTTGGTGTATTAATTCATAAACTACCGGACGATCGCAACGTTTAGCAAAATAGACTGATCATTTACCGCCCACAGCATAAATTTCCCTCACATATCCTTTTGCTTTTCTAATGTTTGCAGTGTTTGCTTCCAGCATCTCATCCGGATTCCAAGCACGGACAGTGTCCGAGAATGTGATGATATTAAATCTGCAAATACACCCAAATATTTTATACAGGTGAACAACGCTTTTGTTGTTTAAACTGGGCACTTGTTCTTTCATCATTTGTGTGTGCTCAATGCAAACACAAAGTTAGTTGCTTTTATTTATTGAAACTGTGAAATTCAAATTCATTTCGGCAATTTTACACTTCTAAAGCCAAATCACTTGAGTTATTTGGTGTCATCTTTCCTAACAGGTTTACATATCAGGCAATTTCAACATAGA
>JGI24158J21664_10012658_pt1 | contig 11170 bp, 9 predicted proteins | sample Ectturendosymbi3_FD_21664 | JGI IMG/M metagenome (IMG submission 21664)
GGAAAACAAAACCACTTTGCTATATGCTGTAAAACCGGGCGCAATGAACATTCGTCGTGGGTTGTAAAGGAGGACAGTGGAAGTCCACTCTATTACATAAAACAGCACGCAAAGAGACAAATTAAACTCCGAAAAGCGGTGACTGAATTCGCTCTGAATAGTATCAATGATTTCAAAGTAAGACGCTTTCAAATTCAAACTCTCACTTTCATTGTGAATTCCGATGTTGCCTGTTGTTACGTACTCCCTGAATCGAGATGAAACTAACTTTCTGCGCTTGTTGGAGGGTGGGAAAACTGTAGTGGAAGCTTTTGCAGTATTTTTTCAAACTCTGCATCGTTTCTTAATTTTCCAATCTCTGTGATAGTAGAGCTAATTACTTCGCATAACCTGATATCAAATTGCCAGATCGCTGTTGCAAGATTTTGTCTGCTGGAGCGAGAAGATTTACAATCAAGTTCATCACTTCCCTTACAAAAATGAATTGCCGCAAGCGGCAATTATTGCAGCAAGCAAACCAGCTGCTTTAATGCTTATTTACGCATCGCTTGTGTCAGAACAGATAAAATACACCAGCGTTGTTCTGACTTCAGCAAAGTTTTTCACCAGAGACTGGGTGGTTTATAATGACCAGAAGATTGCGCAAATCAGTTTCATACAAGATTGAAAGCATTCTTTCTGAAATGGACTTTGCATCAAATTTTTGAAATTAATATAGTCCGAGCAATTTTTCTTGAGGGACAACGTCTTTATCTACAAAGCGAAGAACGACACTTAACAGCTCAACGCCGGATTTGTCGCGAGTTTCGTCGCATTTCAGTGTGAATAAGCCGGTATCTGATGAGTGGAGTTTCGCTAATATGCTTTTTCGGACAACCGATGCTATAGCTTCAATTACATCATTTTGGATTTCTGGACTGCTGTACTTCGCATTGTTTGGGGTACTGTGGGAAATTTGCAAAATTTTTTCGTCCTTCTTGAAAGAAAATTCCATCAGCTGCAAAAACAAGCCTGAATGCAATGACCATGGTCTTCTTCTGTGCCCCTGAACGATAGCTCGTTTACTGCAAGAAATTTTATGACACCAACAATATGTTCTAAAAATCTTTGGGGTATGACCCGGTAGACCCCCCCTGGCTGCGCCTATGTCCCACAAGTTTGAAAAATCTATTGTTAGTGTGAGACTGAACGAGTGAACGGTTCTCCGGTTTATGTGTGATGAGCGTTCAACGTGAAAAAAACAGTGAAGACAAACAAGGTTTTATTGAATGGATGTTTGATCGCTTTGGACGAGATGCCAGACGTTTGCAGCTCTTTCTTTTAAGTGGCGCTGACAAGTCTTGCTAAGTAACAATGGAGTCATTAGTTGTGTTTTCTTTAAAAGACAATGGCACGTCCATACCGATTCTATGGACGTCCATACCGATGTTTTTCTGCACTACAGGCATAAGAAAATGGTGTTCTTGTAACGAGATAGCGCAGTTGGTAGGTTTGCGTAGGTAATTCAGAACTCAAATTATAGGCTTGAACTGCAAGTCCTAAAGCATTGTTTCCCAACGTTTTTTGGCTTGCGGTAACCTACAGAAGGTAAATATAATTTGCGGCACCCAGTGGCGAACCCATAGCAATTTGCTTTAAGGTTTGATGACATTTTGAAAATGTATTTTTTAATGATGTATTTGAAAACGTATTAGCTCGCGGCACCCCTGAGTATTGTAAATGGCACCCCGGTTGGAAAACACTGTCCTATAGTGAATCAGTGCCAGCCGATATAGGCAGCGTGGGTTTCGTAGAAGGTTTGACTTCTTTGTTCGTCGGTATACTTAATATTTTAGTCATAGAAAAAGTTGTTTCGACAAGGAAAGCCTGGAAAAGGCGTTTCTCTTATTTTGGCAAATTAGAAGCGAACCTTAGTCTGAAAACCTAACGCAAGGGCAATCGGTATGTTTAGTTATGATTGTGATCAAGGCTGCTACCAGGTCATATTTTTGGATCGGGTGGACAAAATGACTGTAACTTGATGTTGTACATAACGACTACAGTACATATATTTTTGAATAATTCGGGGGGTGGGACTGTTGTTTGGTTGTCCCCCTCTGTTTGCGGTCCTGGTTATGATGAAGGCTTTTATTAGAAGGGACTTTATCCGAACCAGATGCACAACGCACCGGCGATTCTAAGGGGGGCATAGGTGGGCCATAGCTCCCCCAGATTTTTGCTTTGCCCCCCCAGTTTTTGCTTAATTTTCCCCTTCAAGTGCGTTTAGTTGACAGATACAGTAGATAACTTTCGGCCAGCAATATTTTAAACGATAATTTAGTAACCCTCCAGCCTGCATTCAATATTTCCCAAATGCAAGATAAGTTGTGTTGTTATTTTTGACAGTCTTTAAACTAGACTTGCTTATGACGACACACACCAGTAGTTGCTCAAATCTTGCGTGAAGTTTCGTCAGACCGCGGTCGTGGTGTCGAAAAATTCATTTCGAAACTAAGACACAGTCGCAGAAATGGGAGATTGATCGTCAGTGCATTTAAGCGTGAGATGGAACTGGGTTGTATTACTTTCAGCAGATTGTTGCTTGTCCCAGTAGCAAAATATTTGTGAAATCATTAAGAATTGGTTTCAGTTACTTTATACGAATTTATCCTGGCTGCAGTACTGCGTTCTGCTGCCTTGTGTATATGACTTCGAAACATCTTACGTAAGTGGTGTTAGATTCATAAAGCCATTGTAGTTCGACGCTGATGTCATTTTGATTAGTGGCGAGCCGGTCATTTACTTCGGAAGCCGTAGAGCAGTTTTTGCCTTTGGGTGTAAGAATGTTGGCAGCTGCAGGGTTGCCAAACACCTTTTGAGAAAAAAGTCAAACCATGTCTAAAAACAGCCAAACCAGGTAAAAAAAAACCAATTTAAACAACATGAAATTTAAAAATCTTTATTGATTGTAGGACATTTTAGAAGAATAAAGTTGCAGCATTCTTCATCTTCCACATTTTCCACTCGAACCTTTGGCATTATGGTTTGCCAGATATGCGACAACTATACTCTTCTATGGGTTGCCAGATAACCTTTGAGAAAATACACCAAGTATTGTCTAAAAATCCTAATAACACTTTTCAGCAAGATATTTAAAAAGCAAAGACACCATTCTGATAACGTGTGCCAACTGCCTCCAAAAAAGCCAAATATTGAGAAAAAACGAACAATTTTTTGACGCCAACTGTCTCTAAAAAAAGTCAAATTTGTGACATTTGGCGTCAAAAAAGCAAATCTGGCAACCCTGGGGAGCCGAGGCTGCCTGCATTCTCTTTTTGATTTGCTGACCTGTGAGTGACGATAACGATTCTAGCGGTCCTGAAGTAAAAATCCCGCCTTGCCAATACACGTTGTTTTGGATGGCGAGGTCGCTCGAATTTTGCATGCGCTGATAGACTGGGTCCAGGAAAACTCCTAATATTGCTACATTGATTCGGGACAGTGCGTTGATCGGGTTCAATCCACCTCCGCGCAGGGACGTAGCGAGGGGGGCAAGGGGGGCACAATTCCCCGGGCGCCAAGTAACTATGGGGGGGGCAAATCACTGCGGGGGGCGCCGAAAAGTCCCAACAATGCCACACGTACTATTTCTTCCATACAATACATTTGCTTCCGAAAGACCTCGGTTTCGAACATGGGGGCGACAAACTCGCTTCTTTCCCCGGGCACCGTCAAGCCTCGTTGCGCCCCTGCCGCCGCGAGCTTTGTACTTGGTTTACAGCTGATTGCCATTGCTCTGTTGCGAAACTTTGAGATCGTACGTGTGAACTGTTGCAGTCGTAACGTTTGTGTGTTTATGCCGTTCGAAAACATCGTTTTTGTTTCTGTAATGTGTGGGTACAGACTAGCACGTGTTAGGCAGCAGAGTGTGAACCAAAGGGGTTCCTTAAATTGCGCTCAACAGCTAGGATTTCTCAGGATCGGTTGAGTATTTGGTCGTAGACAGATCCGTTGCCCAGCTGCGGGTTCAGCGTGGCGATCTGGAATTTCCGACCCGGCCATGGCCAGTAGCGAGGAATCGCTACAAGCGGTTCGTGAGTTCGTGACTACGGTTTTAACCTACCCACACATGTCCTGCAACATCACAGAATTTTGTACGGATTTTCTGTAATGATTCAGAAGCAATTATTTCGCGTATTTCAGCAGCTCATTGCCCCGGAGGTCAAACATTTCTATCAGAAAAACACTTGAAAAAATTCGCAAATCATATTCATTTGGTAAAAATGATTTAAAACATGAAATTAACTTTGGCAAAGAATTTGTTTCCGAATGAGTCGAAGCTGCCTATATCGCTCGAACAATTTTTTAATTTACAGCTACTTGAAAAGCTGCGTTTGATTGTTACTGGCAGCTGTAACTCTTCCCGTCACCAGCGCTTCATGCGAGAAAATTTTTCAAAAAAGAAATTAGTGAAAAGATTTCCCAGAAATTCCATATATTGGGTAGAACTGATCTACTGGAAATATGAATGTTGCAAGACAATTTACGTAGAAATTAACGGCTAGTAAAACTAGGCACAGCTAGCTGTAAGTTGTAAAACGTGCTTGTCGTGTTTTTTCAGTTACTTCGAGTGTTTTGGCGTCTGTGGATATAGTTGTACTATGTGTTCATCTGACTTATGACCAGGGGTGTAGTGGGGCGGGAACACGTGGAACGGCGTTCCTACACCTTTTTCATGCTTTGCTTTTAGATTAGTCCGAAACTGTGTCAAAATGGCTAGTTTTTTGTGTGCGTTCCGACACCTTTTGTTGTTAGCGCTACATCCCTGCTTATGACAGAGTGTAACAGAACAGTAGGCTGGGAAAGAACCGGCAAGTAAGCCCAAAAGCACCCAATCTTAGCTAAACTAAAGACTCCAAAAATCCATTTCGCCACCTGTTCTTTGACGTTTGCTTTGAAGTCATTTTGTTGTGGAGATCACGCCGGAAGATGAAATAGCATTTTGCCAGCTAACTAGCATAAGCGAATGCGATTCCACCATCCAGGAACGTCTCAACTTTCAGGAAAAGTGAAGCTAATATTACTGGGTTTACCCACGACATGTTTTCCTTAGCGAGGTTTCTGCCAAGTACTGCACACGCGTAATAAATACCGCAATCGCCTTGATATGAGCAACATCGGGGAAACTCCACTAAAACTGACCAACTTGCAACCTGCTTTGAAAAAGCTTGCAGATAAACATCATCGCGATGTTCGCATTAGTTGGAATGAACTGTTTTTTAGAAATTAATAACATTTATTCTACAAATGCATTCGTTTTGTTTTGTGCTAACTAGATTGCCCGTTTACATTTCATTAGCTCTGAATTATTTTCAAAACAAAATACTATTTTCAGAAAAATGATAGGAAGGGGGCGATTTTCAAGCAAAGTGCCTGGAGGTGGGCGATTTTACAAAAAAGGTTGAAGACTACTGATTTAGACCAAAGTGGTGATTAGTTATAGTGACTTTGATCTGGACCATGCCCTCATTTTCTGTAAAAATCTAACAATCGGATGTCGGTAGTTCAACAGCTTGATATAAGAATTCAGTAACTCTTTCTTTGTTCGTTTTCGAGTTTGCGCTGGGGAGAAGTGCAGGGCGTTGAGATGATAGATTTTTTGATTAACAGGAGTTTTAGAAGCGGGCAGCACGGACGTGCACATTGCTTGGCTCTTTTGAGTGCGAATCTTTTAAGTGCCTTGCTCAAGCGCACAGCAGCGATAACACAGGGCAGGTTCAAGGAGTCACACCGTACGATCCGGAACCGTCGCTTTTGAAATATTGCGTTGCGTCATCGAAGTCGTGTACCTGTTTCCATCAGTAAAGCAATTACCGTAAAGGAGGGCGCCAAACTTTTTGAAACTGCGAGCAGCTTCTTTTGTACCGATTAATGCGGAGGGTTACTAGTTTGATACAAGTGTGTATTACGCACTTCTGAAATAAAAATTGTTCAATTTACCTTCCATTATGTTAATATTGGTGAAGACATTAATCATGCTAATGGTATTTTTAGAACCGGCCCGCGGGCGACCTACATGGTCATTGCGGGCTACCTGGTGCCCGCGGGCACGACGTTGGTGACCCTGCCGTAAAGTTTCTTGTCTGGGAGAACACAACACGCAAGGAACTTCATTCAACCCCTTGAGTTAACAAGCAAGTTGACGACAGAATTTGCCAATAACGGCACCTCTAGGGTATTGCATAAAGAACGTTGTCGCCGAATTGACAATTTGACATTATAAGCGAATTGAAATGCATGTAAAAGATGCCACCGCGACCAAACAAAATGTAACGTTATGGGCGAATTGACGCTCCAGACAAAGCCGTTATAATCGAATTCAACTGTATAGAACAGATTTACAAGAGGTTTCAGGCCCCATTCGGATTAAACTAAAACGTTATTTTCAGGGCAAACTGCTTATTTTTAGGGAAAATTGTTATTTTCAGGGCAAATTGTTTCGCCCCCCCCCCGGTAAAATGCCTTTCCGTACGCTTATGGTCACCCTACAATACATCGTCACCCTACAATACATCGTCAGCCTGAAATTCATTAAAACTGATTTCAACGCGGGTAATATTCGCTTTAAATGACCTGACGGAGAACCAAAGTAAAGTTGCAGGTGAGAGTCGTAACCACAGTTTTCGTTCACAGCAAACGCCGATTATTGAGTTCTGACCTGTACCTTACCACAGCGCAGTAACTTTCCACTATGCTCGGCAGGATTTTACTGTGTGTGTGCAAGAAGTGATCAGCTTCGTGCAAATCTCTTCCACCCGTCCAAGAAGTGCGACAGCGACTGGTCAAAGCCACAGCTTCATCTACAACGCCAGCAGCGATTCTGCAGGTCTCGATCTCAAGGTTTTCTTCGGCGACGGCTCGTCACAAAACCTAACCAACGCGAACGGTACGCGAGTCTGCCGTACTGTTTATGTGTATGTGGCTTTCTGAAAGCGATTTGAAGCCTTCTGTGCAGCAACGAAAATTGAGATTACGCGGGAAACCTAGTTTTAAAACATTTATACGGACGGTCATGCCTGACTGCATTGGTGTTGTGATAGCTTTCCAGCCGTTGCAGCATTTATCGAATCAATACAAATCCACCGCTTGCATTTTAATCAACAACACCTTAAAACACCTTTCGTCAGTGTCCTGGTAGCGAACATTAAACATCTAGCGGATTGCGCAAAGTGTAAATTTGTTCATCGCAAATGCCGAAGTATGTCGTCACCAGGTATGTCGTCACCAGGTAGGAGCGACACCGGGTGGTTAGATGGTGAAGCGCGGTATAATTTTCACCGCTGCTATAACTTTTTCCATTGGTACCTCCAGCAGCCAACGGCATTTACAATTATTGTCACTTTCTATAACCTGTTTCAAGATGTTTTCCACGTTATTCACACAATGTTTGCGCTTTGCTCAGTGTTTTCGCTGTTTATACGCTGTAAGTTCTGGCAAGACAAAACCAGCGCGTTCTCGTGTTGTTGGTTCTGTTTCTTTATTTTATCAAACTCTCTTTTTGTTGTCATCGATGTTGCAGGCTTACGGCGTGCCTTTGTTACATCATATCGAGAAGTGACGTTGACAACGGTAGCAACTTTGAAACGTCGCTTTTCTTGCTGTTGACGTTGTTAAAATAGATCACAGAACTTCTGTTGTCATGACAATCCGTAGTAACAACAATAAAAGGCAAATAGCAAACTTGAAAATGCAAGGTGGTATTCGTGCACTGCATGCGAGTGATCTTTGCATGTGTAAACGTCGCAGGCAATCTGCAGCACACATACAACCACGCACAGGACTACCTGGTAACCCTGATGGCCTCGAACCTGGTCAGCGCGATGAACGCAAGCACGACAGTGATTGTACAAGACCCTGTGTCAGGTCAGTGCAACGTTTAACATGCTTGTGAACAAGACTTAACGGTGCCCTTTTAACCTTTTATTTTTTATTCAGTTTGATGTATTTTAAGGATTTAACTAAAAAGCATCTACTTTCTTGGTTTGGTCGAATAAAGATTTATTCTTTTGAAACTACGAAACTATTTAAATCTTTGGCTTTGTTTGTTTAAACAAAAAACAAACTTAAAAATATCTGATCGTCATACTTGCAGCATCGAGTCCGAGGGATGTGTGCAATTGAGATGGATGCATTGGCTGTTTGTGTTTGAACTTTCATCCTATATGCTGTTGCTGTGTTTTTGATCCAAGCATATTACAAGAGACTTAGCAACTCTTCTGTACCGGTGTGCGTATGGCGTTTGACTTGAAGCAAAACATTATGTGCACGTTTTCTTTGGTAAGTGAAGCCATACTGGGCTGACGAATGGAATACTCGCCCCGTTCTCCCGCCTGCTCTTGTTCCGTTCCCCCCTGCCTAGCTATGAAGTGCAATCCTATTAGTCTCGTTATTGTTTTTTTTATGACTTTTCTTGGGTGTAAGGTCGAACTCGACAAAATCCGAACAGTTCGGAATTTTGTGGAGAAAAGCCTGCAATTTTTTTTACCAAAACTCTGCAAAAAATAGCTGGATATAGTTTTACAAATTCTAAGCACAAGCTCCCGGTTTGTATTCCCGAACAAACATGGCGGTTGGCGTCGCGACTGTCTTGCGACGGCACCCCTCCCCTTCCCTGCCGCCAATCGCCCAATCTTCTGGCCACTATGTGCGTAACAGAACGGTGGGTCATTTTAAGGTCTGAGGGGTCGAACGCCATACGCGCACCCTCCTGCGATGATTGCGCACCCCGTACACGCTTGTCTCTGCGTGGTTCCAATCGATGTTAGGCAGTGCTTCTTCTTTCTTCAGACGTGAGTGTGACAACCAGCTCCCCGTACGGATTCGAGATAGCGAAGGGCCACAACATAACGTACACCGTGCACTATTCCGGCAGCGAGGGCAACGCCTCCTGGCTGTTCGACGCAACTTCAGTTGCTCATGGCAACCAGGTGGGGTTGTTTCGGCAGTGAAGGCTTGTTCAAGTGTTGTGTGTTGTAGTTTAGATGCTTGCAGGAAGACATCTTTTACTTCCGGTGCGTCTTGAGCAAGATCTACGAAGTTTGCAAATCGTTCGCTTTATTGAAGTGCAGACGGTTTATTTTTTGCGTTTTTTTCTTTCCATACTGTCGAACTACTCAATTAAAAACACTAGTTTTGCAGCAAGTTTTCCAGGAATCAGCCAACTGGGCTCTGCTTTCATCTTTTTGCGATGATTCAAACTTGCACATATCTGTATTCAAGTAACAAAGCTCCACACAGGCGACAAAAGCTAATCAATCCACAAAAGTTTTTTGAAGAAACCGATGTAAGGTAACGCGACGCATCCTCAGGCCTGAATAGGCTTTGGACTATCCGGATATCGGTTAACCAAGGCATTTTCGGCTATCCGATATCTGGATAACATTTTGTCGGTTAACCGAATAATAAAGGAGTAACATTATTACTGCTTTTTTATGTTTGTATGACGTTAAGCAACTTGGAATTACCTTGTTGTCAGCTGCGGGCGGCCTATCATCCCACAGTTATCTTACAGTGATACGCTGAACTTAAAACCTTTATTTACTATTCATGGCATATATTCTGCAGGTCACTGTTTCTCAACCTGCGACCCCCAGGGGTTCACGGGAAGATTTCCAGGGGTACTTGGATGGCAGTTGAGTTTTTCATGTATTGCTATATTATCCTTTACTAGAAGAAAATGCGTCCCGATTGAAAACTCCGCGTAGATTTTGTCAGCTTACTGGGGGTTTGGGTTGATTGTTTTATGGCTCGGGGGTACTTAACGGGAACAATGTTGAGGACCCCCTGCTCTAGAATGTCGGGGGAAAGTCGTTCTATTACGTCACAATGCAACTGATATGCGACAGTAAAATTTTAAACCTCCCGGCATTAACAAAGAGATTCAGTCGAAACGCTTCGAGTCGAGTGATTGGCCTATGCTTTTTAAGTGTCTAAAAACAACATTGAAATGGAATTCAAACGTTTCAAAAGTGAAAACCCTGTGTAGGGGCTACTTCCAACGTTCAACAGATGGCGAGAGGACAAAGTGTGGTACCTGTGGTTCAAAGTCTTTACGAAGCTCTGCTTACCATGCAGCCCACTTCTGTGGAAGCAGAAAAGGCAACTAGTGCATGCGGACTCGTTGCTACAAAAGATATATCCGTTACCCGGATGACAAATTTTTACAACTATCCGTCTAACCCTAGTCCTGAAATCTAACGCTGAATAAGATTCGTGAAATCGATTTCCTGGAAAAAGTTCGACCGATTGATTCGCTTGTGCCACCAGTGTGGAGGCCAGGTTATCGAACCACACATTAACTTTCCACAACCTTTGGTACACGAATTTTAAACTTGTATCTGAGCTTCATGCCTCACTCATGACGTCACGTGCCACCGCCATCGGCGCGTATCCAGCTGAGTCACGTGACTACCAATGCTTCGCGCCACTACGTCACTACCGAAACAGCCCTTCGCGTTTTTCATTTTTCCACAGCGCTTTTCTCCTGACTGACCAATAAGAACCTGCAGCATGATCACTGCAGTTCAATTTGCAATGCACTGATGATGATAACAGGAGTTATCGAAACGTCTGCAATATGTCGTTGATTTCGTTTTCATTGGCCGTGGTTTTCATTATATTTTCACAACTTGTTCGATACAGAGACTGAACCACCCGAAATAGGACCTACGTATTATAATGGCTTGAAAACTATGGTTCATCTCCAACCATAATCTTTTTCTTTTTTGTGCGTAATGCTCGTTTGTTTCAAGTATCTCTATTCCGTTGAATGAAAGTTCCAAATAACGGAGAGCTTCGGTGGAAAAATCTCACGAAAACATTTCCCGCCGTCAGTCAAGTCGCTCTCTCACTTCTGGACGGCTTTTTGTCTTGATCTTGATGCCATGCCTTGAAGTAAATGCAAAACTTGTGTGAAACCTTATCCCTCTCTCCGTTATTTCCTTGTGTCCTGCACGAGCTAGTACAAGCGTTTCATAACCGAAACTATCGGTTTTCCCTGAGTTGCCTTAAACTTGGATACTGGACAACGAATCGATCCTTGTACAGGGTGACCCAAAAAGATGTGTACCCATGAAAATTTCAATTGTGACTTTGATTAAAAAGCTATTTATTTCAAATTACAACCACACAT
>JGI24158J21664_10012659_pt1 | contig 11169 bp, 9 predicted proteins | sample Ectturendosymbi3_FD_21664 | JGI IMG/M metagenome (IMG submission 21664)
CATTATATTTCTCGTTTATAATCAAAGCTTTATTTGGAGGACCACTGCTTTGGGCATAATCAGGATTGCGTAAACAATGGAATGCGTACCATCCGTTGTTTGGTTGTTCGTTGAAAGTGCGAAGAGCAACATCTTGTTCAGGACAATGACACCTTATCTCCGATAAGTAAACCTTTCACCTTGTGTCCAAATAAAACTGTTCTTATCTTTTTCAACCATCATTTCGGTGATGCCATGCAAAAGATCTTGCGCAATAACATTAAGCTGACGAAGTTCTTTTATTTTCTATTGATACCGTTCGTACGATACAAGCTGACAGGTTTGGAGATTTGCTATGGATCTTGACATATTCGTCTCGTTTTGCAGCGTGCATTAAATTTGGATATATTCAAAGCTTTACTGCACTAGAAGCCGATCAACTCTTTTCTTGTATTGTTTCGTAAATATATGAAAAATTTAGGGTAAAAAAATAACACTGAAAACATGAAAAAAGAAGTGGAGAGCTGTCCTTCTTGGCAATGCCACATCGAAAAGTCTTGAGATCATATTATTCTATATTTTTGTGAACAAATATTGACAATACTTTCTGGGACCTGGGAAGGAGAGTTGCCAGAAATTTCAAAAGGCGAGGCAAACTGCACCGGAGTTTCAACATATCACTTGCTCCACAACCGTGCTGGTCTTTTCGGTGTCCCGGCAGACTGTTTGTTTTGGAAACGAAAATATATTAAACTCTTATTTCGAGAAAACTAGTATTCTGCATTGTTTTTGAAACATCATCAATGAAACGTGCATTTGTCTAGTGTTTTTTCCTGAACAGTTGTGTTCAGGTTTATGCGGGCAGATCAAATGTATCCTTTGATGTAATTGAAAGGTTTTAATAGTTTGTTTTTAGTGAAGTTCCATGCTTCTCATTTCTAATTTGTCTATTTTCTATTTTTTTAGTGAAGTTCCAAACTTTCCTGCAAAAGCGCTTGTGAAAATTTCGATACTATGAATAGAAGTCGCAGTATGCAGTTTTCAGCCGATATTGTAGATGAGCAAAAAGACTTCGTGGCCTCCATTAAAATCTTTTCATTCCTGAAAAAGATATCTTTTGCATATCTGCCATGTTTGTTGAGCCATAACTCTGCAGCAGATCGAGCTGGAGAGTTGTTCAAGACCTCTGTAGATGCGGTAACTTTTGCAGTTTAGATAAAAGATAATTGGGAAGTTTATGATTTTTATTTTTTGTTGAAGACGTCATGATGGGGGTAGGTTTACCCGTTTATGGACAAAGTGATCGGACCCTGTGGGCCAATGCCAAGGGTCAGTTTGATGACTCAAATTTGTATTGGTAATAAGGCTATAGTACAAGTTTGGAGGGTTTGATTGGCTTTCTAGGGTTTCTGGTTCAATAGGTGTGGCCAGAAAATCGCAAAACAATTTGTCAATTTTCCAGGGATTCATTAGGGAATGAATTAATTAGTTTGTGCTTTTTTGGGTATAACGTTTGAGCCAGAAATGCTAGATGGCCAATCATTCCCTCTGTAGGCTCGTATCATAGGCTAGTATTCATACAGCTTGAGTCTAAAAACTGGCTGTTGGCGTTGACGACTAGGGCTCGATGACGTCATCAAAAATGCGCAAACGCACTTCCATTTTGACATCAAAGACAAACACAAAAATCCAAAACTTTCCACTATTGTATATTGAATATCGAATCTGCAAGACTTTCCCCATCTTTAGAGGATTTGATTAGCTCTCTTACTTTGTCGCCTGGCGTGTTATGTCGGTGCAAACCTGGGCAATTTCTGCAAGAAGAGTGGCGCTTGAAAGGTTTGCGCTCCTTTTAGTTGAACGCTTTTGATGTACACCAATACGTGTTCAATCGAAGACGAGTAGCGACTTTGTTCTAAGCCAGTGCTCTGCAATCATATCTTAAATTTTTACTTGATCCTTCAAAGTAAAATAAGGAAAGAAAACTATTATCAAGGAGCGAGAAAGATTTCTCTGGACTTACTGTCTACGTGTCTGCATTTCATGGAGTTTCGTTTTTACGCGATGTTGTGTTCTAACTTTGGTAACGAATATTCTGATGCAGGCCATATTGAATGTACACACTGCCCGCAGGTTCCTTACCCCTGCCACAGAAGAATTAGCGCGAAATATTGAAATGAATTACGATGAGCATTCCCTTTTTATTGCATTGCAATTGGCTATTGTTACGTGATTGTGTGGAAACAAACGTCTCAATTCATTTTTCAGATTACAGGAGGTCAGTGATGTACTCAGTAAATATGTAATTTTGTCATTAGACGCTTTGAAGTGCCACTGCGGTAATAGCTTTGTACACGACTTGAGCTGGCCTGTTGCATTTTGTTGACTGGCCACGTTGCAAGTGAAGTATTTCAAATTTACTGCAGAATAGAGGATAAGGTTGCAACTAACATCAGACGAAAGTTAAAACACTTAGCGGCTCTGCACAGGTCGGTCTCTCATTACTTGACAAGAGTGATTTTTTACTCGCTGGCAAGGTGAAACGGAAATTATTGATGTAAGTGTTATAGCTCCGCATGATTGTGTCTGAAACTGTCACAAACATGTTTAATCATCGCAAATAAATATTTTGATTGAATACTATTGTTGTGAAACAGTGACTATGACGTAATAAAAAAGATTTAGAAATTGCATATTTTGTCTTTTGAGACATATGAATTATTGGATGTTTTAACTTGTTCCATAATATCACGTTATTAGATAAGATGGTTGTAAAAAGTATTTCGCCGAAAATCTCTCTAGGTCTTGGTGTTGCAGCGCATATGAGCATTTGTAACATACTTTTTCATTACAAATACTTTGATAGCAGCTGCTACGTCATATGGAAAATAAATAGTTTTGAAGTCGGCAGTCAATGATGTTGCTGCAATGTCAACAGGTGATATTTGATTGAAGCGCTTTTCAAAAGAGTGAATGGTTTCTCATGTTGTACTGCATTTCTCGGTAGGTCAAGCAAAAGCCCTATAAAAGATCGAGCACTGTTATAATGTTCTTTCAGACGTCTCGGATTTTTGTATAAATCCAACTTTTGCACATTATTGAGTGTAATACTAAATTCAAAAGTTCGCTGACAAACACATATTCATTTTTCAAATCCATCCGGTAAATTTCTAACAATTCGTATATTTGGGATCTGAAATCTTTTCTTTGTGTTCTCGTTTGTGGTTTTTCGTAACTAATTCCTGCAAAAGTTGTGAAATACTGCCAAATACCTGTGGCTCGTATTCACAGTTGTCGGGTGCATTTTTGTTTAAATGAAAATATTACAGTATGAATTCTTGGAAAACTATGCAATAACATCAACAACAGATTTTCCGCAGGAATCATCTTGATGTCTGTTCTGTGTTTGCAATCACATTCTTGTGAATGATTAGTGCAAATGAAATCATTTTGGGAAATTTTAGGAAATTCAATCAACGACTTGGGAAGTTTGGCAGTGATAACGTTGGGATCGAATCCCAAACCTATCATCACTTTAACAATCAAAAACTGAATGTCATCAATTGCATCTTGGTTCATTGAATCTGCTTTTGTACTAGTCCGTTGATCGTTTGGACGAAAGTGTTCTGTTTGTGTCGTTTTGAAACGATTGAAACGGCTCGGCTCGAGACGAAATGAATCCAGTAAGGCAGGTTTCGGTACCAGTAAAGAATTGAAAGCAATTGAAGATTAAAATCACCACCAATGTCGTTCGCAGTGCAAAGCACACTTTCCAGTTCCATATGCAGACATTATATTACTGGAACAACTGTGTTCAACTAGCACCATATTCCTTCTTACAGTGGCATATCCAGGGCGAACCGGTTTGAAAAATAATATATGTCCTCGGTCCGCGGGCGGTTAATGGGTTGGATGTTGCAGACTATGGGCGGTTCGGGGCTGAAGTATCTTGGACTGTACCATCTCTAGTTGTGGCCTGTCAATCAAACACAGCCAACCTGGAACTGTGAGTCTGGAGCTGTGGTTTCCGCTCGTGGCCTGTGACAGGTAGCAGACTGGGTGTGATTATCCTAGTGCTGGTGAGAGGCAGCGCACTTAATGTTATAGGCCCTGAAGCTTTGTAGTGCACCATGATATGACACAGTGTATTAAATTGGTAATGAGCCTTACTTGCAGTGATTAACCTAAATTTGGTATGTATTCGTATTCCAGACAGTGGAAAAGTAAAGTGCAAAGATCGACATTGCGTCGTGGATGCAGTCCCGGTCGCCACGAGGAAGGGCTTTGCTGGGCTTAGCTCTTCAAAACAAAGTGCCAAGCCNCCCAAATTGAAATAANAAACATTATAAATCAGTGGAACTTNTNTTAAATTTGAATGTCAAACCCCTCTCTGCACAATCGTGAAGTCCCCCGGCACAATNATTCTTTTTTCGACTTTCTGGCGACGGTTCTGCGTGGATGTATGCGCAAGACTTTTTCGGTTATCATTTAGCTATAGGCCTTTTGAAACTAATTGTTAGGTGATGATTGTTTTAATGGTAAAAGAGGCTGAAAATTCCCTCTGAGGTGATGATGTATGTGGAGTTGTTCGGATTTGCAATGCAAGGTGGTTTTTGGCTTATTTTTAGAAAGTGTGTGACTACATTCCAGAATGCACCTTGAGTACATGCTTGACTTGATATTTTCTCAGCCTCAAATTAGGAACACCGTTGAATAACATGTTGAATAGGCCAACAGTTTTGAAGGGCGTCAGATTTGGAACCAGTTTCAAAAGTTAAGCTCAATTCGTGCTGAGTTCAAATGTCAGGTCGGCTTCTGAAAAATACCCAAAATAAAGTCTGACTCAAATACTGTGCTACGATTTAATGGTAAAGTATGTAGTAACACCCAATGTTTCAGCAAATCCTAAAATATGACTTAAACTTANGATTTGAAAATTATTTCAAGCAAATGTTAATCGAANGCAGCATCGTTCTATTANTGAGTGATGTCAAATAATTCTGTTAAGATTTTCCAGAAATATTAATTACATGTCCTAAGTGATAGGTACTCCTTTCACTAGAACGGATGTGTGATATTATTATCCTATGTTTGTTCTCGATATATTGAGTCAATGCGATTGGGATAATTGCAGTTGGTAAATTGCGACGTTNTTAAGTCCACGACGATGGTGCGAAACTAACAGTTTTTCCATTTAATGACTGTGAAGTGAATGTTACGCNTGTGCGATAAGGGCAGACTGCAGTGGATCAGCAAAAAACGGNCTTGAATGTTGTTACTTACGTCAGGTTAATATGTGCATATAACGTTAAAGATACCAGTGCCTCACCAGTCATTCACCCCATAGCATGTCACAACGACAAAGCATCATAGGGAAGTCTCACAATTGGATCGTAGAAAGAGAAATGTCACACGCCATAACAGCCCGCGCCACCGTGGAAAACGTGATGCTTTTCAGTCCGCACAAAATCGTTAAGGGGAGTTGCGGCACCTCCAGGAATCGCAGTCACGGGCCGTCACTGCATGCCACCATACCAAGTCGCCTGCAAAAAGCAAACGGCTGATTTTTGCACCTCCGTACTGTGACACCCTCGTCGACTCGGCTGTGACCGTCTATCCAATTCAAGTAGACTATGAAGAAGAGTGGTGAAAGCACACACACTTGTCAGTCTCGAACACCAACTGTGAACGGTTGCGATAAGGAAATGTTCGATCAGTGGTGCGTGACGATACCTCGAAAAAATTATGAAACGCGAACGAAGACAACGGTTTTTATTCGTTTACTCTTTGCAGTATCTGTACAAGTTTACACGAAAAAGTTTCGAACACTAATGCAAGACTGTAAATTCTTTTCTTGCCGTGCAGCGTGGTGCGCGCAAAGCTGTTTTTAAACCAGGGTTGCGGAGTCGTAAGGAGTCGGAGGTTTTTGGGTGGAGTCGGAGTCGGATTCTTAACAATACTGGGAGTCGGAGTCGGATTTTTTTGTCCGACTTCGACTCTGGATGCCCTAATGGATCATTTATACACCACACTCCTAAATTGGGAATTCTTGTTGAAATTGAAATGGTACAATTTCTTTTGAAACTTTCGTTGAAACAGAGACTTCTTGCTGTGCACCACTATTTCCATTGATCTTAACAGCCAATTTTCATTTCTTTTATGTTAAGGAATCGGAGTTGGGAGCCGGGAGTCGAAAATTTTGGAAAGTCGGAGTCGGGAGGTGGAGTCGGAAATTTTACCTCGGGGTCCGCAACCCTGGTTTAAACTCAAATAATATGGTTTGCAACCTTGTGCTAGCCGTTTGGAGATGGAATAACAACGATGATTAGTGAGATGGTCAACAATGTTTGAAAATAGTGTTGAAAAAGTTTGTCTGTAAAAGATGTAACTTGTAAGAAAAAAGGCAACTGGCTCTGTTGCGTCTTTTTTTCCGTGAAATATTCCAAATTTGTCGGCAATGTATGGAATGGCGGGGAGGGTAGGAGGGTAAATGCTTGCCACATTGAGGTGACCTCATTTTATAAACGAATTTGAACATCAAACACAGTGCAAAAATGTTTTTATCGAGGTACCCCTCTTCAAGTTTCACAAAAGTTCGAGATTTTGAAGAAAGGTTCAGATAACAATTGGCATTTGAATTTAACGGCTGGTTCGAATCCGAATTCCAAAATATTCGAAAACAAAACGTCAGCTTTTTCGATTAGTTGAAACCGAAATGGTAATATCACCATCCCGCTCCATTCGCACCTGCAGAGCAAGTTTTTTCCATTGCAACTGCGTCTACTTTGCGATCATATTTACAAAAGCTGGAAAATGCTGAAGATTGTGCATTACAATGAGAACAAGCCATGAAATTCGTTATTTCACTGATGATATAATCAAGCAGCGTGACGTATTTTCGTCAAGTAAATGCAAAAAAGCACGTTGGAGCTTCATGCTTTAAAATTCCAGAAAGCATGTTCCTAGAACAGATTCCAAATTCTGGATTCGATTTCAATTATTTTATAACTTTTCTAGAGTAATACAGTCTCCTGGAATGTCAGCCCCAATTCAGAATGGCAGGAAACTTGTTTATTAACTTGCTTTCATTTTTGAAGGCAAGTGCATTAAGCGTTTGCGACTGCGTGGGTCAAAACTATGAACATCAAATATTTTCATTGCATCAGATTCGTTCATTGCTGGTACCAGTTCGTTGACATTGTCAAATCGTCATGTAACAATGAAGCAATCACCAGTTTTGCATCAAAAGCAACGCAATTAGGTTCTTGCATTGCTATAGTAATCAGCAAAACTGTCGCGATTTAACCAGCAACAGCTGAACTGTCTCCATGTCATCCATGATCTCCCGTCTTCCTCTCTGGACAGATTCGAAATAACATTCCTGCATCAAGTTCAGTTTTTGCTGTTGTTGTTCAAGAAGTCTCTTCTGCATCGCCATTAACCTTTTTTCGGAGCCAACTATCAGCTGTACCGAACAGAAAAGGAAAGAACGAAAGTAAATGCAATCGCAACACTCCGCAGCACAGGTAGAAAAAAGTTTTAAAACAAATTACCCTCGTGGATTTCGACTGGTTTTTCAAATCTGCCATACGGCTTGAAATGTCGATGTGTAATAAAACCGAATTTCCTCTTTAAACAGTATGTCGTAAAAGAACGTTCTGACGCCTGGCTTTCTTTTGTGTTCAAAATTCACGAGTAACAGTTTTGCAGGACAACATCACCGTGTAAGTAATAAGGCCGAAATAAAGGGGTAAAACTACATATGCGACGCTCTGTGGAGCGTGACTGAAACAGAGTGAAGATAGATAATTTATTTGTGTACTATTTGCGACTCCTATTAAACCATTCGCCCAGCAGTTCCTGTATGCGGGCCATTAGTTGCCAACGGCTGCGATGAAGCGTTACTCTCTGACAGTATTTTGCATGTTCGATCGTATACAAAAAGGTTTGAAGCTGAACTCGGACCATTCAAAGCATTCCTTGATGCACAGAAATCGCATTAGATGCAGTTAGTTTTGATTCCGGAAGTCGACACGTCGTGCACGTGAAAGCAACATCAGTGATGGTTTTCATGTCAAGTCAGTAAAACAGCTCACCAAGTGATCAGCAGCGCATGCGTTGCCAGGTACGCAAACGCAAACTTGCTTGAAATGCACTATCGAAAAATATTCTGATGTAAATTGCTTAAAAATGGCGGTGTTTGCAAATGTGGAAGTTTAGCCTTTGCATTCACTTATTTGTCAAAAACAGTGAAAGCGTGAGCTTGCATGCACAAATTACAAACCATAACGAAATAGTGTCTTGGCTAACGAGTATGTCTACGTCGTCTATGAATGGAGTTTTTAGCGGTTATTTATTTTAAGCAGTTAAAGTTTAGATTCATTGCATTTTGATTTACCAATTTTAAAGCACCTTGCGAAAGTTGCGAATGAGACGTAGCGCTATTTTTGCTGAAGAAAGAGCCACTTTTTCGTGAAAGAGTTTCACTTCTTATTCTAAACGTTCTTGTTTCCTTCAAAAAAACACTCGAACGCACACCTGCGACCGTACAGTTCACCGGTGAAGAAGCGAAAGGTGATTCGAGTTCATGCGAAAGCTAAGCAATAATGTTAAGCAAGCTAAACAAAGTCTTACGTCCAGAGTTTCCCTTCGCATTTTTTCAGCGTCAGCCTGCAAGATTCGGACAACCATCTTGGTGTCGTTCACGTCATCTCGAGTGTGCGTCGATTCTTCGTGGGTAGTTTCGATTTGACTGCTGTGGGACGTTTCGATCCTCTCGCCAAGAATGTCTTTTGTTGATCGCACATTGGAGTGGATATCCTGTCCATAAAAAGTCGATCACAATAAGTGCATGGAACATCGTTTCTTGCCTTTTTAAAAGTGGTATGTACTGCCTTAATGCATAAAGTATATTACAAAATATATACTTTATATTTGATACGCGTGTTTGAATGAGCTTTGCGCTTGATATTCGCTGTTGTACCAATGGCAACCAGCCTTGTAAAAGTCTTTTGAAACAAATCTAGGAATAAGTTGCTGGATGAAGCTCTGCTGCACATTTTGAGCATTTGAAGAGCTCATGAAAGTCGCTATGAGACGCACCCAACGACAGAGTCACTTTGTAAAAAGATGGTTTAATTTCAAATGCCTCGAGTGCAGTGGCGATTCTAAGAGGGGGCCTGGGTGGGCCACGGTCCCCCAGATTTTTGGCTGGCATCCTGCTTGGCACCCCAGTTTTGTGCTTCATTTCACGTTCAAGTTTGTTTGGTTGACATATACAGCAGATAACTTTCAGCCAGTAAAATTTTAAACGATTTGAAGACCTTCTGGCCCCGGTTCTGACGATATTCACAAGCCTATGTTGTGTTGATAGGGTTAATCATAACAAATCAATCTTCATTACAACGGAAAATCACCATGCAGGAGGGACATTTATGTTGGCCCCCCTACTTATTTCCTTGGAACCGCAGTGCCCCCCATTGTTTTTCATTCTAGAATCGCCACTCGCGTCGAGTGCCAGGAAAGTAAGGGGAAGCGTTCAGTTTAGGAATCTCTAAAGCAAAACCGGTAGAAGATGAGTTAGTTGTAACTTACTTGTAGTTTATTCACCAAAGGAACAAATGGCAATATTTTTCTCACTATATACCCTACTCTATAGGATTAGTGATAGCAGGGTTTGGAAGTGAGTAGGTTTGATTTGGGGTGTGCGGCAAAACTCGAGTGTTAGTGAATGCAGTTGACTAAAAGTTGTCAAAAGGTGGTCCATCGTTCAGTTTCTGAACTTCGCAGTGGAGCTTTGGTGTCGCATTACTCTTGCCGAAATACTGCATCTCGGTACCACAAAAAATACCAGAGAACACCACTGTTGCAGCCGGGCTGTGGAGTCGGAGTCGAGAAGTCGGAAGGATTTTCAACCTGAGGAGTCGGATTCGCAGAAAATGTTAACGACTCCTACTCTGCGCAGACCTTTCGCTCGCCGATTGTGACTGTTTGTGCCACAAACGTGCGTAAGCGTCACATTTGGCAATTTAAGCAGCTTGGCGCTTCAACAAGAGATGATCATGGTTATTCAGATAGGCGGTAGTGCACTAACTTGCATACCTACACTCCAGGGCGAATCCACGTCAGCAGCGTCCCTCGGACTCATCACGCAACCTACACTGAGTGAATGCAACCATTCGCGGCTTGCATCACTGAAATTTCCATTTGCTCATTTCGGCTGGAACTATCGTTGCTCTGTGACGTTGGTAACGCAACAATGAGTGAGAAGTTCTCATGGGAACTCGTCCATTGTTACGTAACGGACGTCACAGAATAATTATAACGCCAGTTCATCCTCTGTGTCTTAGGCTAATTCATATTAGCCCGAGTTATCGGACAGTTTATCGTTCGTTTGATATTATTCTCGAATGGAACTGTCCATTGGATTGCAATTGAAATCCAATGTTCTATGCGAACCCATTGCTTCAAAAAAAATTCAATGTTTTATTTTGAAAATACTCAATTGCATAAATTTGAAAAATACTCAATTGCAGATGGCATCTCGGGCTCCAGTGGATGATCCCGAGTAAAGCGCGAGTGAACGTATTCGAGAGAACCGTCGCTACGAACAGTACTTGTTGATTCACGTCACGTGCAATTCGAACGCGGAAGGCCAACATGGAACGAAAATATATGAACCCTGACAAGGCCCAATGGAAAGAGCCAGAGTTAACAATCTTAATCAGTGAAGTGGGTGGCGGCACAAACATGTAAAGCAAGCAAGCCCGCGTTCTACAATTTCAAGCGTAGTCAAAGACTCGGGCTAATCCCGAGTGCTGGAGCCGTCACTGCCAACACTTGATTTAAATGTTCTTGCACAAGGACTTTGCCCCGCAAACACGTGCTGGTGCTGACTGACTTGTCCACACTCGGCACTCCACAGTCCGATTCGATTAGAACAGGGGTTCCCAACCTGGGGTACATGCAGGGCCGGATTAAGGGGGGGCAACGGGAGCAATTGCTCCGGGCCCCCCGCTGTTAGGGGCCCCCCGTGATGAAATTGATTTGTTGCAAATAAAATACTCGATTGAAAAATTTCGTAATTCAAAAGCGATACAAGAATACAACTCTATATTATATTCCTATATGTTGCGTTAAGTATCAAGGGGACAAGGGCCCCCAACAGCAACTGATTTATCTACAAATTTG
>JGI24158J21664_10012660_pt1 | contig 11168 bp, 7 predicted proteins | sample Ectturendosymbi3_FD_21664 | JGI IMG/M metagenome (IMG submission 21664)
CCCTATGACAATCTGGAAAGAGAAAAATGAATAAGGTCATCGATAAAGGTTTTAGAAGCTGCCGCTTTGTTTCAACAATTGTGAAACACCCTGTACACACATGTACACTAAACGATTTAGAAGGCTCCCAAATCTTCACAGTGGTCCACGAGCAATAAACATCAAGTTTCCTAAAAAATCTGAAACCAACAGTGCATCACAAAATTCACAACACACTGAGCTTGATGGGCTTATTCCGTCAAAAACGCTAATGATTGTCATGACTGAGACACAATGGATTATGGTCTCGGTCACTCGATGTTTATCAATTGCAGTGCGGCATTCGCAGTCAGGCTTTCGCTGGTTGATCTATTTGAAAGGCGAACAACAACTAGAAGCAAAAAACAGGGTCAGATGGCGAGCTGTTTAGCACAATATAGTTTCTGAAAATAAATGAACTCTAAAAATCAATCCTTGGCCTAAATCATGGGTCGGCAGCCTGCGGATCCGGAGCCGCATGCGGTTCTTTAGCACCTCTGAAGTGGCTGTCTCTGGATTTGACAAAACTAAAGATTTAAATTTGCGTTTGATTATGATTACTATTAGAACTAAGTTGAGTAGGCTACAATTTAGCTTATGCCCATGTGAACTTGCATGAAAAATAAAACGGTACAACACTTTGTGGCTCCTCGCTGGTCATACTGGCTAGAAAATGAAACAGAATGGCTCTTTTGTTAAAAAAAGTTGCGGCCCCTGGCCTAAATGTGGTGGTTGGGTGTATGTGAAGTTGCTGGGCTCTGCATCGATGCAAGGTGAGTTTGACTGGTTCTTCAACTTCTTATAGCATTCAAGTATCACTCCAAAAAGGCCCCAGATCCAGGGGCGCTTCTAAGAGAGCGAAACGAGCGGTCGCTCCACCAAACAATTATTGAACCGTTGAGCAAAATTGTCATGAATGCATAAAGGCCATTATTTGTTCAAGTAAACTATTCTCGCCCCACCACAATTTTTTTCTGATTACGAGATTGCCCAGATCATAAATATAAATCCTGCATGAGCAGCAGGTAACCTTACATTTCAGGCTATAGATTCTAGAACAGGGGTCACCAATTCATCCACACTGGCCATGCAAATGCTATTTTTAGAACTGGTCCGCGAGCGACCCATGTGGTCCTTTCTGGCGGCCTGCTACCCACGGGAACCATGTTGGTGACTCCTGCTCTAAAGACTCATGCGCAACTGGGCTAACTGTACACTTGACTTAAATACTGTCTGCAAGATGCGACTTGGACGAAGAATACAGTAGATAAAAGAAATGCCACCGATCAAAGCAACGCAAAAATCGAAAAATTATTCTATTTCTACCAAAACGCCGCGTTTGAATTCAGGGTAAAATGCATGAGTAAGTTTGGGATGAAGCGACAATTTTTAGGGGAGCAGGTTTTGACCGTTTGAATACAATTTTCAAGAATTCACATTTCATCATTAATAAACGCATCCACGATAAAACTTGTCAAAACTGGCCACGACACTCATGTAGCTGCTGCAAATAAAAACATAATTATATAGATTTGGTCGACAACCTTTTTTCAGCCGAATTTCTTCATTTTTTCAAGTAGTTAGAGCTGCAGACGAACCAGTCGTTTTTCATGCTGAAACAGCGACAAACGCCACACACAGCAGCCAATCCTGCGGAACATAACCTACAATGAAGTGTTATGTTATTATGACGACAAAGTAACTTTGTCATCACAGGCTGTAGTCTATCGGTCAGGTGCTGCTTTTCACAAAATTATGCACTATGGCAAACTTTGTGAAAAGGCCTTTTAACACCATGCGCCAACAACCTGAACCCGGTAGTACAGTTTTCCGCTACACATTTGAGCTCATGAACGTGATGCTTTAAAGCATAAAAATACTTTCTTCTCAAAAGTTGCAACAACCTTTACACAAACGTGACTCCTCCATAAAGTAATACCTGAAAGTTGAAAAACAAATAAATAAAAGAATTCAAAAACCTCACGAAAGTTATGACTATAATATTAGTACAAGACTTTTGCAGTATTTTTGAACAAATTTTTTCTCTAGTTGGTTGTTGACATAGACGGCTATAAAATTCTCATAAGTAAAACTTACTAAAAACAAGGAATTGTGCACTGCTGAATCTAAAAGAACATAAACGACAAGTTTAACTGACAGCCTCAGAAACATTTGCGTTGGATATGTCAATTTGGCAACAGATAAATGGGTAAAAACATTCTTTGCAAAGGTTAATATCAAACATGACAGCATTGTGGTTGCAGCTTGTGCTTTCAATGCAAGTTTTGTTCCTGAACTTCTTTTGAAAGCTTTTCAATGTTTGGAACGTACGAAGTAGTCTTTCATTTCCAACAGAATTACAAACTTAAGTCGTTCAATCTGTTCCGCTATTTGTTTTTTATGATGTTCACGCTTGAAAAAACTTGTTCGCAAAGATAAGTGAGCCAAAGGTTGACAAGATCCCCATTGCGAAGTTCTTCATATTTTCACAAAAATAAGGCAAACAATTCAAAACCTCAAAAACATGCCGAACTCGTTTTTCATTTATTTAATTCTTTCCATCTGTTTCGTTGCGAAAATGCTGCGTGGTCCTTATCGAGGTTTTCAATGGCCGTGATCAGATGTTCAAATTTGGACTTCCACAGGCTCTTTTATCATAATTCTTCCAATTCTAACTCCACTTACGCTCGATTTACATTTTCAAGGGCAGTTAAGTCAGTTTCGAGTGGTTGAATGGCAAACAGCAGTGTTGCTTTATGACGAAAATCTTGGAAACGAACCGCGAAAGCAGTTTACATTTCATCAAGGGCATGTCTAAGGCACTCAGTTATGATTTCAGGCACTTACAGCTACAAAATTATCTTCCCGCTTGCAGAGGTAGATGTTATAATTCAGGTGCCCGAGGCAAACTCTCAGAAAGTGGCCCCAAAAGTCACCACTGCTAAAGGTAGATGTGGGACTAGGTGAATAAAAGAATGAAATTTGTTTCACATTTCAATTTATAAACTATATTTAAGAGCATATAATATACATGCAAAAGCACCAAAAATTTATGAAGCTTTGAAGCTGGACCCTTGAAAGTTGCCCACATTTTGCAATGACACTAAATTCTTCAAAAAAGAGCAAGACCAGTCTACAAATCCATTTCACATTGTAAATTGTTTGAAGTCTTGGTTTTAAAATGTTGTTTGTCTGCACATTAAGGTTGTTGAGGGTCACAGTGGCACATCATTTTTTCTTTATTTTGAAAATCATGTCTTGCTTCATGACTTATTAAATGTGGCTCTGGAATGGTTTGTAAGCTTTTTAACAAAACAATACAAAAACTAAATGCGAAACTCGCAAAGGGGTCCCGCGACATCTCTAAAAAAAGGGGCCCGAGGCGGCCGCTTCGTTCGCCTCCCTTAAAATATCCACCCCTGCCCCTTTGTTTAGCCAGAAACAGGTAGCACTTCTATTAACACCTCATTTGGTTCTTCAGAACTCATGTAGTGGCCTAATAACATTACCTGAGTGGTACCATCAACATCGCATGATTCATCCCAAGCAATAGAAAATGCTGAAGCTGTAGCGATATTCTTGACTTACATGGCGCTGATGCTTTCAGTCAACCTCAACGATCTTTCCCTGACTGCTTTTGCTGACAAAACCATTGTCTAAACTTTTTGATAATTTTTGTCTTGTTTTTAAATTTGTTGAACAGAAATTCGGAAGTCGTAATGAAATATTTTTTCATGTATTCACCATCAGTGAAAGGTTTACCTCTTAACTATTTTGTGCCTCACCACGCAACTGGCTTAAGTCACATTAAAATTTGATTTTATCCAGTTGTGAAAGGACATGTTTTCTCTGGAAGTTTTAATTCTTCCACTGCTTTTTTCTTGCGGACACAGTGGGGTGTTTTGCCACAAACGGCACATGTTTCCCGACAAAGTGCTTTTCTAACTTGGACTTCTTGTTGGTTAGACAATTCATTGCCACAAATAAGACACAGGGGCAATCTTTTGATATTAGCAGTAAATGCAAGCATATCTGCCCATTTATTTCTAAACTCTCTTTTCTCTTCCTCGATTTTCCTTTTTTGTGAATCTATGTTTATCTCTTATGATAGGCTATGTTTCAGTTTTCTTCGCAACTCTAAACTCTACCGTTAAGACCTGTCATTCACTTTTCACTGCCACAATTGGGATACATAGGTCAGTGGTTCCCAACCAGGGAGGAATTTCATTAGTTCAAGGGAGGAATTTCCACATTATAGCTAAGTTACTTATTCACTGTAAGCGTTGTACTTCTTTTAGTTGACATTGGCTCTTTCAATTCGTTAAATCACTTTATATTGGTAAGTTATTAGGTGGAGTATCACACGTTTTTGTTAACAAACTTCAGTGCCACTATTTGACAACATAAAAATAGTTTTTGTCTCACTTCTATTAATCAAGTTATTGTGGTCAATAAAAACCATTGTTCCAATTGTAGTTACTACTAACCTACGAACCCGAACAAGGGAGGAATGAATGTTCGATAGGGGAGGAATGAAAAGTTCCAAAATAAGCAAAGCAAAGGGAGGAATGCATCAACAAAGGTTGGGAACCACTGCAGTAGGTTGTGCTCGACATGGGCTCACCTGATGCTAATTACTCTGTCACATCACAATCACTTGACACGTTGTTAGAATAATTGCGCAATAAAGGTTCTGCGTTTAACGCAGTCTAAGGGCCGGCTAACACCGGGCCACGGCCCGATTCCGGTCCTTGAAAAAATTGTTACCTGGTCGTGCGAAACCAAAGCCAAATTGTTCCAAAAGTGATTGGAACGACTGACATAAGCAAGACATTGCGGATGCCAGTGACTGCCATAATCCCTACTGTTTGGAGCATCTTGTTGCGGCAAAGCAAGCCCAGATCTCGCAACGAATCAGTGCCATGATGAGTTACGAGTTGTAATGAATTTGTATGTGCCAAGCATTCATTATTGTATTGAGGGCCGGTCAGCAAAATAATGCCAGGCTGAAACCGGTCCGTAGTGCGAAAAAAGGTTGCCGACCCCAGACGTAGTCATTGTCTTTGACTGCTGTTTGCAGAAAAACTAATTCCGAAGATTTCTCAACATCAGTTCACAATATAGAAGATGTTCTCTCTGAACACAAATTAAAGTTTAACAGATCTTCGGTGTCGCTGAGATGTTCAAAAGAGCCGCAGGCATGGGCGTCGAAAGGATTTTTGCAGGGGGGGCCACTAGGCGATTTTTCCAAAATTTTTCCAGAGGCGGGCCAAAAGTGGCGAAATTTGTTTTTTCCCACTCGAAACCAAGAAAACAACCTTTTTTTGCTAAAATTTTCAAAATCCAGGGGGCCAAAGCCCCGACGCCCATGGTCACATGTTGTCGATTACTGTGTGAGTTGACGCAGTCATAGATTGCAGTCGCTTTTGCGGTGATTAACCCGATCACAATGACGGGATTTTTAGAGCTGGATTACGACTGCGCTTAGATACTACTGCTGATAAAGCTACATTTGCCTCGTTTAAGAATGCTCCACGCAATGCTTCGTACATGAGCTGACATACGCAAAACAAGACAATCAGCTTAATTGTTTGAAACGCAAGGTCAAAATCAAATTGTAAAAGATGTGGTAAAAGTGAAGTATTTCTCTGTATTAGCAGACGTGACAACTAAAATAGTTATTTTAAGCAGATCAGCATATCTCTCCGTTTTGTCAAAAACAAAAGAGATCTAAGCGAAGAGTTCTATGCTTCGTGCCACGTACTTCTAACGCTGGCGCACCACCAGCGGATTGCATATCAACAAATTTGTCGCAACTTGGGCTTGACTTAAACTTTTTATGGGGGGAAGGAAACGATGGAGCCAGCATCATGGGCGGTGCCTAAAGAGGTGTGTAGGCAAGAGTACACACAGGGCCGGCGTTAAACCGACGCAACCGATGCAGCTGCATTGGGCCCCGCGCCTCAGGGGCCCCACGCCATGGTGTTTGGGTAGATTGTTAATTTTTGCCAGATACACCTTGCGCTTGAGAATTCAGTAGAAACGCCTTATAAATTTCATTGTTAAAAAAGAACGCTCTGGTCAGAACTAGCAAATTTCCTCTCGAACGTTAAGCACACGTGTTCAATTCTCGTGTTAGTATACTGCACTGTAGGTCTGCGCTCTACCACAATCGTAACGCGGTTGACTGAACACGATGACGTCAAAAATCACTGCTCAGAGGCGCCCCGCGCCTAGGTCCTGCATTGGGCCCTGCGGCCAGGTCTTGCATTGGGCCCCGCATCTGCTTGGGCCGGCCCTGAATGCACATGCTGAATTCCTTAGCAATATATACTGTATGTACTGCTGGAATCATGCGTTTTATTCAGTGGTGTCTGGCTCATCGCACCAACGTTCGATTCGAAATGCAGCAGGTCCTGTTGCAAACATTCGTGTTTTCAGATTGCGGTCCGCACAGCGAGCCGCTATTCTGCAAAGGTTCGTCCAAACGGAAACATCGACATCTTGTCGAAAAAGTAACTTACATCTCTGTGCAAACTCGCTGGGTACAAAGACACGATTGACGAGTCTGTTACCACGTTTTGCTTCCATAAGTTCATCCCCCCCTTAGCAAAATCCTGGCTGCGCCATTGATTTCAAATGCTTGAGCATATGATGCAAGGTACCCGATTCAAAGAATGCGAAATACGAATTGTATTATTTGCATTATTTATTTCATTTGTCTTCTGATACACCTTGATAATGTGTTCATGATTTGAAAAGCGATAAGAAAACCGACATTACAAAGCTTGTGACGTCACACTTCTACAATCTGCACTACACCCAATTTACGTCTCATTGAGCAGCTTGTTGCCAAGCATACAGGGTGGAGCTAAGGAGCTAAGGGGTGTTTTGGGAAGATAAGAAATGTTTCTGTGAGCGCATGAAGTTCTGCAGATTGTATTCACAACCACATCATCAAAATTTGAATCAGCAGGTCGGGTTTTCGTGGTTTTAGTTACGATTCTTAAGACAATTATCCCTTCGTACAATGCATAATTAAATAACATCTTGCTAGCATATCTAGAGGAAAGGTATGGCCCTTATCGCATACGTGCCATTATTTTTTGTCCGAGTATACTTGCGGCCCTTTCATTACATTTCGCTGATGTTTACGTCTTTGATAACGCCATCTCCACAAAGGACATGCGTGCATGGGTGCGGGATCGCTGTGGTACCTTGTTTGCCATACATTAAATCGTATACATCAGAAAGATTGTTTTTATGCATCAAATCATTATTCTTCTCTTTTTCATACATTTTTAATACGAAATATACACTCGATAAATTTTTTATACTAGCTATGCATTTGATAGTTTGTTTTTTGTATTAACTGTACACCTCGATATAGTTCGTTTCACTATACACTTGGTAGTGTAAGTTGTTTTGACTGGTTGCTCCTACGGTGGCCTATTTCTATCCTATGTAAAGTGGGTAGCTGGTTTTGCATTCTTCCTACTTAGGTGTTAGTCTTACTGTTGTGCGTTTTGTTCAACTTTATTTCATACTTCATGCGCTTCGCACGGTAGAAAATGACTCCTCAATAAACGAAATAAAATACTTGGTAAATATCACAGTGTCTGATTCATTGCTGCGGAAGGATTCCTTTCCATTAGATACTATTGTTTATACGGTACTACATTGGTATACCACTGCGTTATACAACATCAAATGTATCGAGATATCGAAATAACGTTCGAGATCAGGGATCGCACGGATATCGAAATAGAAAACAGTGTAAAGTGTAAGAATGGACGGTGTGATGCCAGCAATGGATTTCTTTCGAATAATTATATAAAAGCATTTAGTGTTGCAAATAACACATTAAAGAAAATAAAATGAATGATAAAACATCAAATGGGACTGTTTTAATTTGCTTCGCATTTGTACTATTTTGCTGTGTTGTCCTTTTCGCTTTTTTAATTACCAATCCAAACCTCATGCAAACAACTGCAGTTGGTTGGTTGTACCTGAGGTAAATTGCACGTTATTCGGTTTTAACTGTTTTTCTGTTATGACAAAGTTCTTACTGAGAACGTAGTAGGAATCCTAAATGGAAGGTTATCTGGGTATTTCCATAAAAGCCAGTTGTTCTTGCCATTAAATTTGCAACAAAAGTTGAATTTTCTAATAATTAATGGCAAGTAAGAATCTATTAGAGATCACTAACCTTAGTTGGAAGTTGCGCAAATGCAGCATATTGTCAGAATCAAGTTCTGGAAAAGTACTCCGTGCAACCGACAGGCTTTATTCCGCCATTGTGATACTACGAGCAGTAAAGCAGAAATACATTTTTGGCAACAAAGGTGACAATCCCATGTCTCTGTTCATTCGATGCAAAAGTCTACACACCAGAAAACTGGTTTCAGTACGCTTGTCCCAACATGCGTGCAAAAATCATACGTAATTGAAAAACTTAAAAACTTAATCCGACGACAAAGTAAGACTTTCAAGAACTGCCAACAATGCATAGTTTGTTATATCTGTTTATTCACAAAGATCAAACAGAATGTATTAACACGATTATTGCATTTACATTAGGCGTTGTTTGCTCGCTTAAACATATTGACAAAAGGTTAGAGATTTATGTTTGCCCAAGATGTAACCAATCCCTACTGTGACTACTCAAACTACATCCTGAAGTTTCAGCATAAAAAGCATCCAGGTGCCTTTTAACTAAGAATCAACAGAAAAATAAATTTTGCTGATTTAAAGATGAACATACTTTTTCTGAAGTTTCATTCCAGAAAAATGTTACAGCCCGAGTTACACGGTACTGCCGAGAGATGAGATCTTGAAAATCATTTCCTTTTTAGTTGCTCCTTTCCAGTTGTCTGGGGTGAAGTCATTGCGATTTTAAAAAACATTTATCAAACATTCGTACAGTTTGGAGAAAAGCTTGTGCTCGTACCTTCGGTCGAATATTTTGCCGTACTCCGCTTGTCTGCCATTTCTTCCCTTTTGATGAAGGTAAGGATACTGATGGCAATCAAAGGACTATTACACGAAATGTGCTGAGGACGAGTCTAACCTCAAATGTCTTTAGATGCTGATAACCATGTGCGTGGTGAAAGTATTGCATTCTCAATTAAGCTAAGACACAGCTTTTATTTCAAACATAAAACTTTTGTTTTCTAAAAGATAGCGATATTTACTTCAGTGCGGAAGTGGGAAGGTTGGAGCTATACCCAGCAAGATGTTAAAGCTCTTCAGGATCAATCTGCTTGTTGCTGTGAATGAATAAACGTCCGTTCGACGTTTCAATGGCTTTGGGGACAAAAAGGCACAGACGAGGATGGAAAGATCATGAATTAGAAACGTGTGCCGAGATTTAAGGAAAGAAAATGCTTTTGTTTGCCCGCCAGATAGCAGAGCACTTTTGAAACGTCGCTTTCTCTATCTGTTTAGGCACGGCAAACATCCCGAGGGGATCTAACCATCTGTCGCCGCAAGCTAGCTTCGAAAAAGAGGAGTGTGTCGCTGATTGCGGTTGGCGCATGTGCTTACTAGCCAAGCCAAAGCCGTATGTCGATTTTACGCGAACAATCACTTGTCTGCTTTCTCGACCGCTGGTACAAATAATGTAGCGTTGTCGCCTCATGGAATTCTCAAGTATGGAGAGGCTTGCTGTTGTGTAATGTGGCGTTCGGCGCCTTTGAGTACACGAGAAAATCTGTTGCAGTTGAGTATTCCGTGTTTGTCATTGTCGCCTGCCCGCCAACGCAATTTTCACTGAGACCTTTGTCACTGCCAAGCTTGCTGTGTACAAATACTTGGTGAGAATAGACATGCGAAGAAATATCTCTATCCTACAGGTATTCGTATACATCTATTCTTAATTCGGATGCCCATTCCCATGAACAATAAAGAAAACGACCAATATTATACTACCTCCTTGCGCTTTTTCGCCATTCACGATCGGATTACACACTGAAGTGATACCAGGAAACTATCCAAGTCTACCTGGCTTCTTTCCTTTACTGCAGCCACACACTAAAACTTACGTTAGAAAGTGAGGGCAGCGAAACATTTTTAAAGTTCAGACTATCAGGAATTTAACAAAACATCAATCAGCGTTTCTAACAAAAACTGATGTTTGTATAGGATGCACTGAATATAAGTATTGCTAACTGCTGCGCATTGTAGTGCATATACTGTGTGCTTTTGAAACACCTAGAGAGACTAACATTGTAGAACAAAGAGTTTGACAATCCAGGGAAGAACTGAAAACTAAAATTCCAAGAAACAGTAAATCTAGCCAGCTATTTTTGAGACCCATTGAACGTTAGTTTTTTTTCTGTTACACTATAGCCAAAGTAACCCAGGCCTTCGAGGAATTTCGAATTTATGGATTCACTGTGACAAGCGTTGGTTTATCCCCTGGGAGCAAATGTTGTCGAAATATCTTGCCCGACATAGAAGCGTTGCTGCCGTATTATGAGCAGATGAATGTATTTGGCGAAGTAACGTGCAGGTGTCAGATATAGGCGTATTGCGACTAATGAGCGTATTGTATTCCAGTGTCCCCGTAGGTACAGCTCGCTGTGCAACTGCCTGTGGTAATGTCGCTCTATTTTTTAGCAAAATCAGATTACATAAAAAATTCAATTGCCTGCTTAACTCCAACTGTTTACGTTCCAAGACATCTGATCCTCGACTTAATATGTCGCAGTTCAGAGGAATTATCAAAGTTTTTCACAGGTAGGTTGGCGCTAACAACATGCTGTAGGTGAATCAAGGAGCTTGTCAGGATATTGCATACGCATCAGTATACACCAACGGCTCAAAGTCTCTAGCAGCTGATAGGCCAGTCTTGTGAAACCCAGCCGCAGTTGCTATTGAATGATAAAAACTATTAATTTATTATTGGTAAGCGTACTTTTTACGTAGTAAGTCCTACAAAACTGGTTAAGTGTTAAGAGACATCTTTGAGATATTTAACCATAACGCTTTAACTTAATACGAAGTTGAAAGGTAAAAGAAACCAACACATGTTTTTAAGGAGAATATAATAATTAATCTGTGGCTTGCATTGCTGCCAGCAACCCTAACTTTCCAAAGTTCTTCGTTTTTCTTATCTCTCTAAATCTGAACTTAACGGGACCAAATAA
>JGI24158J21664_10012661_pt1 | contig 11168 bp, 7 predicted proteins | sample Ectturendosymbi3_FD_21664 | JGI IMG/M metagenome (IMG submission 21664)
GGGGGGGGGGGGGGGGGGGCGGTCCCTGGCGGCACTTTTATTGGGGCGGGACTATGAGCTATGTTGTAGGCCAGGGCTTGGGAACCTTCTTGGCTAAGGAAGCCATGAAACTTACATATTTTTTATTGTATTTACGCGAGAACCATATAATATTTTTCAACAATTAATGTAACTAACTTACTATCTAACGTGTGCATTTTTAAGTAAATCAACAATTTTAAACAATGGTAAATGTCTGAATTTTCTCTTTAATAACACGTTTCTTGCTGTTAATGCGACTTCTCGTGCTGCATGATGTTGCTGATGGCTTTGCAGTCTAGTAGATGTAAAATTACAGAAAGTTTCATTCGTAAAAATCGTGTTAAGAAAATATCAAGCGAACCAGATGCCATCATCAAACGAGCCACATCTGGTTCGCGCGCCATAGGTTCCCGACCCCTGTTGTAGGCTGTAAACCTGCAATGGCTGTATTGAAATAAAAGTGGTTTTAATGTCGGAACGCTACTCGCAGTTGAACGACGTTCTTGATTTTGAGTAATTTAAACTATGGCATGTGCATTTAAGCGATTGTTATCGTAGCGAAACAAAACTATCGTGTATCAGGGATGTTGTATCAATAGGCTTTTTTACATGAAGCTGCAACACGGTTCTCAACACGCTTATCAGCTCACTTGATGTCAAAGTTTACTGATTCACTACAGGGTTGAATGATCGAGTGTTGGGTCGTTATTGACGTTTGATCGTAGCCCTTATATGACGTCATAGAGTTTAGTAGGAGTATGGTGGATGACTGTGGGCAAACGTGTGGCTGTGGTGATCTCTAAGCTTTTGTAAGTGCTCTTAAGTTTTGTACCTGCGAGTAAAAGCGCATTGTTGGGTTTAAAAAACATTTCTATGTAAATCTAACAAACGCGTAGTTGGATTTGTGCTCGTCACAATAGATTTCCGTGTGTGTGGAGAAATATAATCTAGTTCAGTATCCTTCAACAGGGGTTCCGTGGTACCCTGGTGTTTCGCAAAAGATGTAGTGGGGTCACGTGAGTTTTAAGGGTTCCGTGAGGGTTCCTCGTTTTTTTAGGGGAAATGTTGCTTCAGTATGTTGATCCGTCATTGTGAAAAATTTTATATCACCGTGCTGCATTCAGATTCTAAGTAGGCCAGTTAGTTGCATAGGAGGTCGAGTGCAGTTACTAGCCAAAAAGGAAATATTGATAGTTGTTGCGTCGCTTGTTGTTCATTGTTGTGCAATTAAGAACGTTGTTGTTGCATCACAGTTATACGATGTTGCCGATGTAACAGTTCACAGTAGAGAAAGTAGGCCCCCTTGAACCTTTGCAGCAGTGTTGCCAACCTTGCGGTTTTCCCGCGAATTTGGGCTTGTTTTTTGTGGATTTGGGGTTTTGTTTGAAGACTTGCGTGTTGCTTGTTTTTGGGCTTTTTAAATTTAAAATTGGCTTGTTTTTGCAGATTTTTGTTTGCGGATTGCTTTTTTTCAAATTTTATGACACTTTTGCTGTTTCAATTTACTGCAAAACGAAATTTGGGCGTGTTTTTGTGTAAATTTGCGCATTTCGGCTTGTTTTTTCGGATTTTCCTCCCTGCTTTTATATTTGATTTGCCTGCAGGTTTTATGTTTTTTAATTTTCCTACCAAACGCAAGTTTGGGGTTTGGTAGGAAAATTAAAAAAACATAAAACCTGCAGGCAAATTAAATAGGCTTATTTTTTCCATTAAATTACCTATTCTAAGCTTGTTTTTCAAAGTTGCATGCTTGTTTTTACAAAATAACCTAACATCACTGTTTTACAGTTTATTCAGAAGCATAATCTTGGGAACTCTGTTCCAAATATAGTAATATTCCTACGGATTTTCCTCACAATTGCCGTTAGTGTTGCTGCCTGTGAGAGGAGTTTTTCGAAACTAAAACTGATCACGAAATACTTAAGATCTAGTATGAGCACCTTGCGGTTGAGAAATCATGCCACACTGTCTGTAGAGCGACAATTGACAGACAGTATAAATTCTGACATTGCCATTGAAGAATTTGCCAACAAAAAGGCAAGAAAAGTTACTGTGTAGAAAATGGTAGTTTTCATTTTAGAAATAAAGGTGGTCCTAATTTTTTACACATTTTTACTATTTTTCCCTACATGTCATTTTTGCTTTTTGTGTAACTGTTACTTGCAATGCTTCAGTTTTTGGTGTGTTAGCATACCATATTTGAGCATGTGAGACTACTGTAATATTATAATGGTGCACAAACTAGTTAATATTATACAAAGCTTGAAGAGAGAGTCACTGTGCAATATGTATTTTTATGGGCTTGGCCAAACTCAAGGGCCGCTCCGCTCCGGGCAACCCACACTCAAGCTACGCCACTATCTGCTGGTAATGAAGTTAAGGTGTTTGCTGGTGTTTAGTGTCCCACATGTTACGAGTTGAAAAAACGATATGAATTTCAAAGGAAGCAAAAAATTTGAAAATGTTTTTAACGTTTCAACAATACTATTTCTGCATTAGCACTTGAAAAAATGTGTTTGGGAAGATTTTCATAACCAAACAGTAATTAACAAAATATTAAGACAAAATATGTGTGTTACAAACTGTCCAAGAGACGTTTTGCTGCAGAAACAAAAAAATTAGTGTAGATCATTTAAACGCGTCTCGAAAATTTGAGTCTGCTGCCAACTTGGCAATTACTAAAATGTGGTGCAGTAAGATTAGCACGCAACTTGGAAATACATGTATCACTGAAGTATGTTCAGATAAAAGGATTGAAATGTGCTTTACCGATTTATTAAGTTTAGTTGATTTCAGTTGCTTGTTTTTAAGCACTGCAATTGCAGAAGACGATAAAAGGAATCTGAAGACTGGCTCGAGAGTTCCAGGTATGGCTTTGAAAAATTGAGTTGTTTATTTACAATGTTCTTTAGATTATAAAACATTTACGAGGATTATTGTTTTTCCTAAGTTTCTTTTGAAAAGCAAAAAATTGCATATCGACTAAAAAGAGGCATAACATTATTGGCAAACAAAAACGTATACTCTAGCAAAATGTATTGCCACAGTATGATTGACAATAAGGGATACACTCACTATCAGAAAAATGTTTCGTTTCTCACATATCTGTGTATCTGAAATCGCAAACATTTGAAAATCTATATCTTTTGCAACTAAGGGCTTAATCTATGACATGTCCTAAAAGCGTTTTTAAATAACAGGTGGCGAACAGTTGGACGAAACCATAAAAACAAGATCAATTTTGATGCAGCCAAACAAAAGAAAACATCAAAAAAGTGATTGCAACTGGAAAATCTTCATCGCCAAACAAAACTTAAAGGCACTGGGTCACAGAAGAAATGAAGAAAGTCCTCGAAGATCTAGAAAGAAAAATTATGGAAAATGTTGTTTCGAAAACCAATCAGAAAAAATAAACACTTCACCGAATCTGAACGATTCATCACACGCTGAAACGCTTTTCAACCGCCACAACAAAAACTCCTGTGAACATGCATTACAATTATCCAAAGATCAGCGTTTGCAACACTTCGGAAATTTGACTGGAAACTTTGTGTTGGAAAAAAAATCAAAAGTCACAGAATTTTTTGAAACAAAAAGTCGTCCTGAAAACGTTTCTTCCAGCCTTTCAGTAAATGCAAACATTCAATGTCAACCCAACGGAACAGGTTCCTTGCAAGACCTTCGCTCAACTGCGTTGATGAAAGCAATCACCAAGGAAACTCGTACGAGCAACAGGTTAAAAAATAGGAGAAACACATTTAAAAGTGCTCAAAGTTTTGAAGACCTTCGGCGAAATCATTCTCGACACAACTCTTTGCAACACAATGGATGTGGAAGTTACAATGAAACCAATGTACGTGGAATACACGTGAGTGCCCAACAGTCTTATGATAAAAGTTTCTCATATCTTAAACACCGGAGGAAAACTGTTTTTCAAGCAACAACGTTGCCCAACATAACACGAGCAAAATTTTCTGAAAATAGGCATCACCATCCCATTGGACCACACTTGGCGAGAAATTTGACATCGACGAAGCATGAAAAAAGTGACCAAAGGGCAAAACGATATTGTTGTCATCAGTGCGGCAAAAGATTTTCGCAGCACTTTTATTTCAATATACACATGAAAAATGACAGGCAAGAAATCCATTATTATTGCCATGAGTGCCCAAAAAGATTTTCACAGGCCAGCAGCTTAAATGCGCACGCGCAAACACACACTGTTGAAAAACCTCATTGTTGCCCGGAGTGTGGAAAGAGTTTTTCCGAAGCCAGCCACCACAGAATACACATGCGAACACACAGTGGAGAAAAACCTTATTATTCCCAGGAGTGTGGTAAAAGATTTTCTCGGTCCAGCCACTTGACCGAGCACTTGCGAACACACGCTGGGGAAAAAACATATTGTTGCCAGAGGTGTGGAAAAAGATTTTCAGACTCCAGCAGCCTGACCACGCACATGCGAACAAACACTGGAGAAAAAACTCGTTGTTGCCAGGAGTGTGGAAAAAGATTTTCACAAGCTGCACACTTGTCCAGCCATTTACGAACACATACTGGAGAAAAACCTTTTTGTTGCCAGAGGTGTGAAAAAAGATTTTCCTGGTCCAGCAGCCTGACCAGGCACATGCGAACACATACTGGAGAAAAACCATATTGTTGCCAGAGGTGTGTGAAAAGATTTTCCTGGTCCAGCAGCCTGGCCACGCACATGCGAACACATACTGGAGAAAAACCATATTGTTGCCAGAGGTGTGGAAAAAGATTTTCCTTTTCCAACAACCTGACCCAGCACATGCGAACACACAGTGGAGAAAGACCTCATTGTTGCCAGGAGTGTGGCAAAAGATTTTCACAAGCTGCACACTTGTCAAGCCATTTACGAACACATACTGGAGAAAAACCTTTTTGTTGCCAGAGGTGTGGAAAAAGATTTTCCTGGTTCAGCAGCCTGACCAAGCACATGCGAACACACAGTGGAGAAAAACCTCATTGTTGCCAGGAGTGTGGAAAAAGATTTTCACAAGCTGCACACTTGTCAAGCCATTTACGAACACATACTGGAGAAAAACCTTTTTGTTGCCAGAGGTGTGGAAAAAGATTTTCCTGGTCCAGCAGTCTGACCAAACACATGCGAACACATACTGGAGAAAAAACTTTTTGTTGCCAGAGGTGTGGAAAAAGATATTCCTGGTCCAGCAGTCTGACCAAACACATGCGAACACATACTGGAGAAAAAAACCTTATTGTTGCCAGAGGTGTGAAAAAAGATTTTCCCAATCCAGCGGCCTGACCACGCACATGCGAACACACACTGGGAAAAAAACTCATTGTTACCAGGAGTGTGGCAAAAGATTTTCAGGTCTCAGCAACCTAACTAAGCACGTGCGAACTTATACTGAAGAAAAGCCTTTTTAATGCCAGAAGTGTGGTAAAAGCTTTTCTGTTTCCAGCTATCTGACCAGGCACATGCGAATACCCACTAGGAAAAATATTTTTGTTGCTTAAAGTGTGGAACGAGGTTTTCCCAATCCAGCAGCCTGACCAGGCAGACTGGAGAAAAACCTGGTTGTTTGTTCAACAACTGAAAAAATCTAAACACAAGAAGCACATATTTTAACGTTTTCGTGCATGCGATAACAGTCGCTTGTTACCAATGGTTGAACAGTAACTTGCATGTATGTCAGCTAGTCTTTTCAATTTTGAACAACAAAAAGAAATGTTACAGTAACATTGATCAGAAATGGAAGCCGTAAATGCCCCGCTGGTGATGACACTTCGCAGAGACGAAAATAAGAATATGAGCAGACAACAGACGAATGGCGCGTACAAGAAACGCGAGAAAAAGTGAGGAAAGAAGTCGTCTTGGCATACGTGTGCGGGAGTGCATAATTTTGGAGATGCAAAAACTTTTGCCCAAAGTTGATATTGTTTTTTTCCCAAAAACGTATAACCAGCAAGTCTTAATTTTTAGACTAAAACGTACCATTGTAAACAAACCAAGGTCTCTGCATGCCTAGCTATGTACCTAATTACCAATCGCCTAATATCAGTAACAAATCAATTTATGCGTGAGTCGCTCTCCTGCAATTCTTCATGTACAAATTACATTCAAGCCGGCAACGTATAGCCATGCAGGTTCATTGATTTTGTGGGTATCTCCATCTCGTTGATACATTGCAGACTGACAGGTTTTTCAGCCTTGAGTTTGAAATTAGTGAAATTAAGAGTTTGTCACTACGTGGATCAAAGGCTTATGCCCTCAGCTAGTAATTAATATTCTGCATAGACAATGTGAAAATGGTAATATTTTTGTGTTGAAACGTGCTAACTAATTACATCAAAATTGTCCCAAACAATTGCTTTTCATGCCATCACGTGTAGAAGGTGTTGTTCTGCGTCTTCATTTTCAATTATTTATATACGTTCTAAACTTAGTCTTCCAACACGATCATGTTCATAGCTTAGATCTGTTCTTATCTAGCGTAGAGGGGTGCATATGTGTTAGCCACAATGGCATTCAACCTGGAACAGGAGTAAAATACCAGGTTACAATCTAAGGTATTACATTGCCGCAAATAGGGCAAGTCTTAAGTAAAGAGAGGGAAAGGAGGCAATCCAGTTGATTGATTTATTGTTTCATCTGACTCAGCTATAAAACAGAAATAATACTGAGGGCTATTTAGCAATAAGGAAACCAATTTCCAGTGGAAATTAGAATAAATCAAAACTCAATGGCAAAATAAATGATCAGTGTAAACAGAGAGTGTCACTATCACATAGGATTGGTGCAGGACCAGTCATTTTGGGCGCCCCCACCCAGCCTGTTCGTGGCAGCACAGATTCGAAGAATGAGTTGGAACTACAGGGGGCGTTGAAAGCTGACTCGGTGTCTGCATATAGTTGTTTCTAGACCCGTCTGAAAACTTCATATGTCTGTCACGTCACGGAATTGACGTCAGGACCTTTGAATCTTGGAAATCATGAACTATCGCAGAGTTAAGAATTTAATAAATTTGTGTGAAGCTATTCCCACTTTGAATTTCAAACTGTTTTATTGCGACATTACAAATTGCTGTGGTACCTTCGGATTGTAGAAAATAGTGAAGGAAAATGCGAAAACTAGGAAAAAGCTCTTTGATCATCTGCAAAAATGTGCATGAATTTTAATGACAGCATTTTATGGGCCCAAAAATCTTCTGATAACACAAGATAAAATTGGCCAGAGTTGCGCCTTATTTTCTAAAGCACTGGTTTGTCAGAGCCTTTTGAAGACCCCGAATCCAGCGTACCCGCTTGTTCCCCTCTCTCGTCAGGTCTAGTCACAATCACCGCTGGTACGAGCTGTAGCGGTTCCAGAGTTTTAAATTTTGGAGCGTCATAAAGGACTGAGGGAAAACTCTTGAAAATACAAAAGAGAATGGCAGACAGAAGAATGTATAAGAAAACTGATGGCAACTTATTTTGTACAAAACTACTAGGCCAGGGATCACCAACTTTCTCGAAGCTGATAGGTACTTCTTGCGTTCGGATTAATCCGAAGAACTACCAGTTTGATACACGCTTCTGAAATAAAAATGTTGCTCAATTTCCCTTTGTTTCAGTAGTAACAATTAAGATATTCCACAATGTGAAGACATTGATCATGCTAATGTTATTTTTAAAACAGGCCAGCGAGTAGTAGCGCAGCCAGTCCGAAATTTTGGGGGAGACCAAATATTTTTACTTTAAGCGAGCAACAGCATTTTGTTAGGGACAACGCCTCTCAAAGCACAAAACGACAAGAAATGCTGGAAATTTGGAGGGCCATCACCTCCTTGGCTGCGTCTATGCCCGCGGGCGACTTACTTGGTCCTTGCGGGAGACCTGGTGCCCGCTGGCATCACGTTGGTGACCCCTGGCGTAAGTACTCAGCTTTCAAAAGGTCCCCCAACTGCACTGTGCAAGTAGTCTATAGCCTACTCTACTTTCGAAGGGGTCCCCAGTAGCCAAGTAGTAAGTACTCTGATTTTGAAGGGCCCCAACTGCAACTGTAATGAGTAAGTACTCTACTTTCAAAAGGGCCTTCAACAGCAATTGTAAAACTAGAGAAGTGGAGGGCGATGCCAGCTTTATATCGCCTAACTTTTATGTGTTGTTAGCTGTCTGCCCAACTTCCAGTGTTCTTAAAATTGTGTATAATAAATACCCTTTTCCAGGGACCGAGTTTGCTATAAAACTTTCGGTGGACAAATTTTGTGTATGCATGTTGTTGTTCATATCACATAAAAATAATAGTATTGTTTGCGTTTCAACGACGTCACCATGTCCGCAATCAACCGTAGTATGACCTTTGTGTAAAAATGGAAGGCAAGTTATGGAAATCTTCTTCTTTTCAGCCAGTTTCTTAAACCACTGCTTGGCCGCACTAAATTTCGTGGCAGATGTTGAGCAGCCATTCGATAGTCTCATCGCCCAGAACCGTCAGGCCATGCAGTCCGTGGGAAGATCGATGGATTGGACATTGGAGAAACAACATGGTCGACGGTTTGTTCTTCTGCGCCACACTCACAAGCCGCAGATGAGGCCATGCACAATTTGTACAAGCAGGAGCTGAAACGTCCGACACCGTTACGGAAAGATGTCCATTTTTCTTTTTTCTCCGAAACAGAAAGATGTCCATTTTTTCATATTTGTTCCCGGCCTTTTGCTGGGGGTTTTCCAGTGTAATCACGAAATTTTTGTACAACCACATTATTTTTTATCACAAAATATTAAGGGGCAAGAAATATTGTGTCCCCACTTGTCCAAAAGTGGAGAGTTTTGTACCCCGTGCCCCCCTGAATCTCGTTCTTTTCATTTTCTCTTATGACAATCATGCCGTAGTCTCAGGACCGTATCCTTGGGTGGCCAGCATATCGCCTTCCTAGGCTTGATCAAAAGGTCTTATCACGGTTGGTTGAGTATGATGACCAGAGCCTGCCTTAAGCTGATGCAGCTGCATTGCGCCCCGCGCCATGGTGGTTGGGCAGGTTGTTCATTTTTTCCAGATACTCCTTGCGTTCGAGAATTGTAGAAAGGCTTATAAATGTCATTGTTGCTGTGTTTACCGAAAGCGAAATAAGTAAACAGTTTTTTCCAAGTTGGTTGTTCTTTGAACGAAAGTTCCGTTCAACAAGAGCGAAGTAATTGCATTTTCAGTTCAATTCAGTCCCGTCGCCACGTTTTTTTTTGGGGGGGCTCAGACCCCAAACGAAGCTCCAAGCCCCCCCAAATTGAAACATGAAAAACTATAAATCAGCTGAGTTTTTGTCAATTTTTAGAGTGTCAATCCCCCCCGCACAAACCAAAAGGTCCCCTGCAGAAACGCAAAGCCCCCTAGTGAAAACTTTCTGGCGACGGTTCTGGTTCAATTCGCTTGTCAGTTCGGTTTCATTGACGTAACTTTGCACTTGCGCTCGCCGCTCAGAGCTCCATTGCAGAGCTTCCACTACAAATTTCGGCTTGGTTACGAGTGGCAGCGGCACATTGTTCAATGTTCACCACAACAGCATGTTATTAGTCATGATAAACATGGGCGTATTTGGCGAATACATGAGCTATGCCCACGCCCCACAACAAGCTGTTGCTTTATCATGAAGCCTAAACACAGATAATCTCCAATAATTTGCCGTCGTCTTCATATTAATATAGTTATTTTCTGAAAATATCTTCATCAAAAAGGTCACAGCACGGTTGAATTACCACGATGACGTAATACCACCACTGGTCAGAGCGACCCCGCGCCTAGGTCTTGCATTGGGCCCGGCACCTGCTAGAGCCGGCCGTTATGATGACATTATCTGAGAACTCCCTTCATCCTTGCCTCGGGACCGCCAGACCCAAGTCAACCACTGAATGCCTCTCACTAATTGTAGGAGTACATTTGTAATTAAACTTGGAAATTTTGTGCCATCTTGAATTGCTAGCGGGATCTAAAATCCAACGAAAACATAATCCCAATATGCCTTCATCCTCTTACTGAAATATTTTTTTTAATTTGTATGCATAGGGAAGCATTGAAATTTAAACAATCAGTCCTAACCCGTGATTTGCCAGCTTCTTCAATTGGCATTAGAGACAATAACGTCAGGCTATATATACAACCCCGACAATGATCTTACATGAGGACATGAAACCGATTGAACACGTTCTGCTTCATCTGATATAAGTACTTTCTCACCTGATGTGCGCATGCAAACACAATATGAAGTTATCTTTATGTTATTGATCACATTGAAGTTGCTGATGAATTTACCACTTTAAAAGACCTATAATTTAAATTAACACGATTTTTCATAAAAGATAGACACCCAGGTGTATGGAAAAACGCAGATCTGGGTGTAACAACCAGCGGTGGCAGCCCAGGTCACATGTGAAAAACACCTACTATCGTAACTTGAAGTGAACGTTTTAAGATTTTTTTCGTTTTTATGCAATTTTTTTTCGATTTTTTTTTCGTTTTGTTATATATACAACTCTCTGTTTGAACAAATTAACCACATACAAAGCCGCCGTACATGATCATCCCCAATTGTCTCTGAAGTGTAGGCTACGAAATCGTATCAGTTTCGACGATATGACCGGTGCTTCTGCAAAGTTGAAACAAGGGCATGTGAAATGCTACGCAGTTGTGTTAACCGTATAGGGGTCTCGCGGTCACGACTTTGCCCGGGGCCTCGCATTCATTTAATCCGCCCCTGCATGTAGGTCGCCCGAAGGCCTGTTCTAAAAACAACATCAGCATGATCACTGTCTTCACATTAACGAATATCAACACTAAATTAATTGCAGGTAAATTGAGCAAAATTTTTATTTCAGAAGTGTGTATCAAACTAGTATCCCTTCGTATTAATCGGTACACAAGACGTAGTTCGCAGTTTCGAAATGTTGGTGACCTCTGACTTGCATATTACAGTTTCTGATGGGGTCCTCTCCAAAAGCAGAATGTAGCCTTCGAATTACAGTGGCTGTTGCGGGCTCCTTTGAAAGCAGAGTACTTAGGTTCGAACCAGTCCCGTCGCCACGGGGGGCTTTGGTGGGCTTAGCCCCCCCAAATTGAAACACTATAAATCAGTGGAATTTTTATCAATTTTTAATGTCAAGCCCCCTCCTGCACGAACGCAAAG
>JGI24158J21664_10012664_pt1 | contig 11166 bp, 3 predicted proteins | sample Ectturendosymbi3_FD_21664 | JGI IMG/M metagenome (IMG submission 21664)
GGCGGAGGCTGTAGATACATGTTATAATCTTTACGTAAGGTGCGATGATATGTACACCATCTGCAGCCACTGCCTTTACAAATTGGTTTTGCAAAGACTCGTAAATGCACCAGACCCTATTTTTTGCAGTCCACGAAACTGACAAACTGAAATTTTCAGTGACTTTTAATCATAGACTTTTAATCAAGTTTCTTCATCCTCTGACCACATTAAGGAAACCCAACTTCAACTTTAAACTTTTGTGTGGAGAATGTTCTGTCGATGCCATTACACCTTCACAAATATTCTTAAGTCAGTGCAAAACTTAATTTTTGTGGGTCTTTTGAAATTTTGCACAGCAAACGCTCTTATGCACATTATCGCATGGTAATCATTCCACACAATCATAAAATGCGTTTCCTCTGTCCATTTTACAGTGAGATCTGTGCATTCTTTTACATTAGTTATTGATTTGTAAGTTACATGGCAGCAACAGCAACGCTGCAACTCAGCGCACACCCAGGGTTTCCACATGAAAAAATGAAACGGGAAACTGGAGATGCATGAAAAAGTTGACTAAATGAAGCAAGTTGACAAAGGACGTTCTTGATATTTGGCTTAGAAAATCAATAAAACGTGAAGAATCTTGAAAAAGTACAGGTTTGATATTTGGCTTGGAAAATCAATGAAACGTCCATATCTTTCACAACTTTTTGGTGATTTTACCTTGATCGCAGGTACTAGAAAAGGTCAAATCATGATAAGTTTGATCGGAAGTATACGCCCCTGATCAGTAGGATGTCAGCCTTCTGAACGTATGCAACTAAACACATAAGCAAACGTCACGATCAACACTCCAAGCAACGAATGCTGACGCTTTGCGTTCAAGCTTCAAATACCTTTATTGCCTCAACAACGGATAAAAAATGATCAGGCGATGTTGATTCAAGCAACAGCGGTAAGTACAGTAGCGTAGCCAGCCCAAAAATGTGGGGGGCCCAAAATGTTTCATTTTAGGCGAATGACACCTATTTTCATTGGGATACCGCCTCTGAAAGCACAAAATGACTACACGTTTCAAAAAAGTAGCCAGAGGGGGCATGGCCCCTCTGGCTACGCCTATGGGTAAGTATCGCTCTTTCCATAAATGACATAACAAAATACGGATTAATAAACTCCATTGATTTCTAGCGTTTCATATTTCAATTTTGGGGGCTAAGCCCACAAAAGCGCCGTGGCGACAGGACTGCTTCATTCACGAAACACAATGAAGATTAGACGGATCTTTTATTTTTGAATTGCTTGTGCTGTGAAGCAATAATTTTAGCTCTCGTTTTGTGGTAATTAAAGGCTAAATTTGAAAACAGCGTTTCCACATGCTGCTTTCTTCTCTTTAAGTTTTTTTGGTTACTATAAGCACGAAAATTCTGAGTTGTCATCCAACCAACAAATGTATGCTTTTGTTTTTTAGTTAGAAAGCGGTTTAGATATTTTGCTCAGACTCTATGACAGCGATGGCTTATAAACTATCTTCATCTGGCTCAAACTTTAAAACAAGTTTGTTTCATGCATTTTATTGTAGATTATATCCTTTAAATAACACATTTTTGCAGGAGTTTCACCGACCCCGCAGACACCACAGATTTATTAGAATTTACACAAAAATGTTTCACTGTCTCAATTTTTTTTATTTAAAAGCAATCAATACCACTATCAGTTGCAAAAATGAAAATGTACCGAAGCACCTCGAAATTTGATATGTTTAAGTCCACGCTCTTGTGCAAACACTGCATGCCGCAGCTTAAAGTAGTTTATGGCGTAGGCTCGGGAACGATCCAACTCTTGGGCAAAAAATCCTAAGCAAATATTCAAGAAATTTTTGTTTGAAATAATACTTGGATTTTGGAGCATAAAATTGGGATAGACTTAACAGCTTCATCAACACTAAAAAAGCCTTCAAAAAACTATACATTTTTATTTTGAGACGTTCGGATTATTCTTAATCCATCTTCAGTCAAAAAACTAAAATGTTTAAAAGCAATCGGTACCACTATCAGTTGCAAAAAATACTTGGATTGATATCTGCACTTTTACACAACAATTTTGAAAACTTTGATTGAAACAACATTGCAATTTGCAAGTTGATATAATTCACCGTGGAAAACCTCTATCGTCCTCAGAGATAACAAACTCAGTCAATTTCACATGAAAAAGTAATTTTTAAACACGGTAGCTTTAGCAAACATTTAGGTTATGTATTCCTATTCGTTTTGCCTGGTTCTGCACGTATATTTTGTTGAAAAAATTTTCATGATTTATCCCATTCTAGTCACAAAATAGGATTAACCTGTGACTTTGCCATCTTTTGCAACGTTTAGGAGAGGAATGAATTTTTTTCCCCATGATCACGGCTCTGAAGCTTGAAAACTAGTAGATAACTTTAGCTACAAACGTCACCTTTTGCGGTGTTGCCATAAGTATATGCACTAGCAAAAAAAACGAACAAAAAGATAAGAACAAAGCCAACAAAAAATTACGTTGCAGTTTTGCGTTGATTTTCGAACAAAATCTTCATCTTAACAAAGAACCGATGACCACGAAAGACTTAAAGGTTTACATTAAAATGTTCCCAACCCAAGGCTAATAAATCGGGAATGACCGTTAGCGAAGCAAACGCGTGCGAAACAATAGTTGATAAGATTACGATTTATACATTGGCAGCCAAAAGTATCTTCTAATGTTATAATAACAAGCATGGGTATATTTTGCGCCATGAAAAACAAATCTGGCATCACAGGCGCGCAAACCTACGTTGGTTTGACTGACACATCCCCTTAATATCGTTCTGCTGCTGAGTCGCTTCTTTCACTCAAACTCGGTTCCTCGCCTTGATTGCTTTTATCTTCGATTATAATGCTAACGTCTCTTTGTAAAGTGTTGGCAAACTTTTCAGATGATGGCTGTGGCGTTTTCCACTTTTGAAGTATCCAGTCAACAGGTAACCAGTTTAAGTGAATATAGTTACAAAGCCTGGTTTTCCTGATTTTCAAAGCTTCTCCCATTGTGGCAGGCTTATTTGGCCGGGATGAGCTCACGTCATGAAATGCGGCAACAAGCCATTCCATGACCAAGACAATGCATCCTGTAAATATTCCAGCTGCTACTAAGTTGAATACTCCGGCAAAGTCAATATAGGTCAACGATCTTGATTTATCATAATATATCTCCTTGTGAACATTATCGCAGTATTCTAACCTGGCTAAATACTTGAGCCACAGTGCTTCGAGAAATCCGTTTTCTTTCAGTTTGCGAGTGTGATTGGCCAAGGCTTCATACATCGGAAAAACCTTCCGAACAACCACAGCATAGTCGATGAATCCAAAACCAAGAGGCACAGTCTTCAGTTTGCACTCACTTTCAACGGCATGCAAATCCAAAACAATCGAATCGTATATGAAAGCGTATCTTCCCTGCTTCACAGCTTCGATGCCAGCAGTTTGGCTTGGCACAAAGTAATGCAGGTGACTCTTACCACTGATGAGGTTTCGGTACATTTGTCTAGCGGTGCTTGTTTGTGTGTCTCTCAATAGGACTTCAATAATCGAATCCTTTTCGGTTCCGTACCCAACATCAGGCCGCAGAAGCAAATCTGCAACTGAATCTATTTTGTTCAAGTTTCGAGCGTATAGTGACACAGACGTCACAACATTAGCAGTGTATGACGCAACAATGATGGTGGATGCAAAATACCATGCTATGGTCACAATCTTTCCAGATACAGACTGCGGAACCCTTTCTGGTGATTGACAGAACAAGGCAGACCACAAAAAGTACATGGCGTTGTTAATACCCATATTCCACTGCGCCTCGTGGCGTTCTTTGATAATTTTCCGATGGCGTTTGCTCAACTCAGAATAGTTCTTGGCTTTCGCAATAGCTTTATCAGCTTCTTTGCATTCGTCATATTTGGATGATTGAAAAAAACTTCCTCGAATTCCATAAGGACTTAATGTTGACAGAGCGGGCAGAATAATGCTTAAACCCAATATGGTTACAAGTAAAGCGCCGTAAAAGCTCACATCAAATGGATTAAAGAAAGCGTAGGGATTGTATTTATAATTACTTTCAAATGCTGCTTTTACTATGAAATCTAACTGTAGTCTTAAATAATATGGCAAAAAGTCTACTGCTTGCGCCCTCTCTGCTGTCACTGTAATTGGAGCTACAGCAATGTCAGCCTCTCCTCTCGAAACCTCTCCTATCATTCCAGTCCACTGGCCACTTGTTTCATTAAATATTCCATACTGCCCATCTTTCACCAGCTGCAAATCATATTCCAAACCTTCCAGTCTACATAACTCCTCAAGCAAATCAATTGCATATCCTTGCAATTTAGAGGGGTCCGTTTCATTACTGTTTTCGAAGTAGGAAAATGGGCTTTCCATAACTGTCGTTACTCTCAATCGGTTTTCCGGACGAATGGATTTGGTGCCTTTCGCCATGAACAAGTGTTTGTCTGGATCCGTTGAGTTGGATGTCCAGTTTCCGATTACTGACCAACCAGATTCGGAGGACAGCAAGACGTCGTAAAACACCGGTAGATTTGAATGATTTTGAGCGCTTAAAGTGCCAGATAAAAAATTTCCATTCCTTGTTTCATGGAAACTTCGAGTCCCATACTTCTGAAACATTTAATGAACAATTCTTTTTTTGAATGTCTAGTATTTCGAGATAAACCAATCACGAAACCAACTCTCGTTTAGCTTTTGCAACTCAAACATCGATCAACGATTGTTTTAACATCAACGGTTTGCAGAAGGTGTTTTGATGTACTGTTTTCGGTCAAAAAAGTCAGGAACAAACGGTTGACCTCAGCCACCTAATGCAAAACACATATTTGCTTCGTCACTGAACTTCATAGGGCCGAGTTTCAGGTGCAAATTTTACAATCAGATTAGTTTGCGCAAATGCAGGCAGTTCTCCACTTCACAAAACTGCGCAAAGTCAGGTATGACGAAATAACGATGCATCTCTGACTCACCTTTGACATTTGGCAACTGCTCTGTAACCGATCAGCGACTAGATCCAAACCGTCGATGTATCGCTTCGCTGTAAAACCCACTTCGGGTGAAGAATTCTCCAGCGCCGCGTATCGTTTATTTGGATTGTGTCGAGGACGTAGGCCTAGAAGTTCTGCAAATACTTGTTCAAAGTAACAGAGTTCCTGACCGAACAATTAAAGCAGTGTTTATACATTGTGAAAACTCCATATGCTTGCATTCAGGAGAGGGCTTAACAAAAAGGCGTATTAGATTGCATTGTACTGTGCAACGTCTGCACGGCCACACGCAACGGAGTAGACCTAGGCATCCATGGCAATAACAAGAAATACACAGATACATGAAATGACATGAACACAGATATGTGGCGGTAATAAGAAGCATACAGTACCCTTCGATGGCGCTGACGTGGTTACTTTGAAGAAGCACAAGCACAGACATGCGGAACCAGAAAAAAGAAAAAAACATTGATGCAGTAATGGGGTTGCTATGCAATAATGCGTTAGCACTGTTGCGTAGTATTGTGACAGGTTCCAAGCACACCGATTTGCTAAATGTATGGGGGAATGGGGGGTGGCGAAGGGTGAATCTACCTAGACTAGAGTGTAAAGGGAACAGTACAGTAATTTGAAAGTCCGTTGCTCTAAGAATAAGGTTTAATATGCGCAATGCTTTCGTATTTTAACGGAAGCAAAATGCGATGCAGTTTTCTCATATATCGTAAACATTCGTGAAATCTAAAGTTGGAAACGCGTTACGACAGTTATGGGCTGGAGTTTTGTGCTAAAAAAGATGTTAAGGAACACAACCAAAAATCGTACCATGTTCAGCAGCACTTCAAACTTATTTTTAAATTAGGATTTAATGAAATACTGACCTTCATTAGAATACAAACGAAAACACACCCAGAAATAGTTTAAGAAAACTTTTTCACACGCGTTACCGCCCCACTGCATCACTGGATATGGGCTAGTGCAGCGCTACAATGTGTGTCACAAAACTTAACCAGATTGAGAACAAGGCGTCCAACCGTGCGTTTGAGAAATGCATTTTCAGTCGATGCGGTGATTCATGCATGAGAGTGGAAATTCGTTTACTGCTCAGTAGATACAGGATTCGCACTACGATTGGAAATTAAAGGCAACCCACTACTTGCACGGGAGTCTAATGTGACCAATTTCAGTGTACGCAACAAAATCCAAACTAAGTAAGATGGACAACAATACCTCGTGAAACTATAGTTTCAATACACTTGCTTAACGCACCAAAACAACCAAAGTAAGAACAGTAGCGGATTAAGGGGGGCTGACTGGGCTAATTCAGGGTCCCAACCATTTAGGGTCAACCTAAGTTGGTGAAAAAAGTGTAATGTCTAATTGTTAGAAGGGGCCCCTTTCTAAGTTTCAGCCAGGGGCCTCATACCACCTTAATCCGCCCCTGGATAAGAATACTTAAAATGTTTTCTAGCACCTGAGTAGCACATTTATATATTGGTCTGGAAAAAGTGTCAAATGTGGTTTATTTTTTATGAAGGAATTTTTAACCAGATATCTAATGCATTGAACCTCTGAGTTTTTGCACCTGAGTTTGCTTAAGGCAATGCAAACTCCTGACTTTTAGTTTGTCTCGTACAAGAGGGATGTTCATCTAGGACGAGTTTAAAATACTTTTAAGTAGCCGGTAGCTGAAACGTATTGTATTTTAATCATGAATTTTTTCCACTTCAAGACAGGAAATATCTTTTCGTTGCAGAACTTTCTGCGTTTCATAAATGCTAGTAACTTGATGAGTCGAAATTCCATATGTGTTCAAACATCTCATCACACGATTTCAAACAACCGATATTGCCTGCAGGTGGCATGAAGAAGCTGCTCTTCAACAGGCAATAATTCCCTGTTGTACTCGTGAACTTCTTAGGCTGTAATAGAACATACAAGTGCTTGGTCAAGGCATAATTTTTAATTATGTACATTACATTCTCTTTCCATGTATTTTTTCGTCTACAATTACCCAAGCTACGTAGTTGCAACTCAGCTTTTTCAGTACGTTTGCCGTTTGCATTCATTTCAGAGGAATCTGTGCTAACATGTTGATTCGTGATTAACATTAATCTTGTTTTACAAATATTTAGTTAGAACTTGTTCGCAGTTCCCGCTTAGCCAATCAAGTAATTTGGCCATTTCGCGGGTAACCGAGTTTTGCATTCTACATTGGTTAAGTTGGCCTCTGTCGAAATGCCAAAGCTATGAACCCTTTAAGTCCCGCGTACGCCACTTTTCTTGCTGAAATTCGCTCACGTTTGCACCATCATAACTCGTCAGGTGATTGAGCTAGCGAGCTGTTCAAACCCTCTGAAGATTTGGGAAGTCTTGTAGTTTAGATTTGACAAAAATGATAAGTTTTGGATTTTTGTTTTTTTGTGGGAGACGTCATAACTGGGATAGATTTTGCGTTTTTTGGATGACCTCATTGACCCTGAGAAACAACTCAACAAGCCGAATTCGTGGTTAAAAATTGTATTGGAAGCTAGGCTTTATTACAAGTCTTTAAAGCCCTTGATCGAATTTCCAGCGTTTCTGGTTCAAAACGTATGCCCTAAAAACAAGAAATTAATTAATTAATTCCCTAATGAGTGCCTAGGGACTTGGCTGATTAATTTTCAATTTTTCGACCATAACTTTCTAACAACAAACGCTAGAAGGCCGATCAAGGTCTCTGAATTTGCGCATTTTACTTTAGTTTTATGTTAAAAAAGAAACAAAAAATTGCCTCTTGGGATTGGGGCCCGATTATATCATCCAATAAACCCTAAACCAGCCCCAATTGTGTCGCGCCCCATAAAAAGTTCAAATCTCAAACTTCCACATTTTTTAAATCGAAACTTCAAGACTTTCCGCATCTTTAGAGGGTTTGAACAGCTCTCTAGCTCAATTTGCTGACGAGTTTTGGCAGAAAAATCCCGGGACGTAAAGGGAGAATTGACAAACAAAATTTTCAGTCGTCGTTGCTTGTTTCATTGCGCTCTCGTATTTTCAGAATGTGAAAAAGGGACTATAATTCGAGAGAAAGCGCTCAGTGTGCAAAATGAGGTTACACTGACTTCACCTTGCGAGAGTGGACATAAGGTGGAAGCAGTTTCAGAGAATGAGCACTTAGAATGCACGAAAGTAAAACAAAATAAACATTGCATCGAATGATGTTTATAAAAAATTCAACAATTTTACGTTAATTGGTTGTTTAAAATTTTCGAAACAAGCTTGTTTTCTTTTCATGAACATCCGCTTTCCACACAAATCTGTCATTTATTTTAAATAACAGACGCAAAAACAAATGCAGACTTTGGTGTACCTCTGCCACTAAGAGATCCGCTAGGCAATGTTATAGTCTGAATGTGAAACAATGAAAACAATTTGCATAAATGTAAAAGCGCATGAAACTGATAATTTGATCATTTGAACCAGGATATGAATGGGGAGAATCGCCAGTAGGGAGTCGCTGATTCCAAGACCCTCACATAAAATCAGATGAATCTCCTTTTTGTTCATCAGAACAAGGGCGGTTAAGTGTTTTTTCCGGGGGTGACAATAGTGGACTTTTCCAAGTGGTTGCCAGAAGCATTTTTCCAGGGGGGCGCAGCAGTGGTGAAATTTCATATCACCAGCTCAGTACCAAGAGAAAAACATTTTTCTACCAAAAGTTAAATAGCAAAACATCAAAGAATAATCTCCATGGGGGCTTGTCCTCCCCTACCCACTTCTTCCGACACGCATGTTCGTGAGAGTGATTCCTTCTTTCCTTTTACTCTTGGCACTCCAAAATCACAACCTGGAGACGCGATACCGGCTTACATATAAACTTTAATAATATTAAGCATAACACCTATGCGCTCAGTGTCACCAGACAAATCTTGCACAACTAACTACAAACTTCAGCAACGTTTCATCTTTTAATGAGATATGACAAGTGTTCACCTCTGAAAATGTGCGATTTGCCTGAAATTGCACTCTTCTCAGGGGACCATGTTGCCATGAAGTCCATTACAAGCCACAACCAACCGTGGGGTGTTGTGAAATTAGCTATACTCGCTTCTCCAAGAATTTCTTTGCCTTGGGCTTTGTTCAAAGCCAGAACAATCATGTGCGGCTTGAACTTCTTTAATTGCTGAAAAGTCTTCTGAATTTCCACTTCGTTACTAGGTTTCTAATAGGATAAAACCAATTCGTTCACAAAATCATGCATTGATATCGATGAAAAGGCAATCTATTTCATCATTTCTAAAACAATAAATTTTTCAAAGTAACTTTACCAAGAATTTCATTTTAAAAATTCTTCAAACACTGCAGCACAGTGTTTTTAAGACCCGGACTTTGTTCGGACCAGTATAAACCTTCACGGACTCAAGATAGACTAAGACTACGAGAATAATGCAAACAATAATTTTAGCAGATTTCATTTATCGCCGACATTCACAAATTTCAATGTGAACCATGTCTCTAAGTTTGTTTCACAAGATTGTCGAAATATTGGCCTATGGTCATTAACGCACACCTGATGTCGTCTTCTGGTTGATGTTGGTTTCTGTGCTTGGTTATAAAATTAGTTACATCGTTAAAAAACAGCTTCACAACGGTACGTAGTTGGAAAAAGCAAAAGGGTTTTTGCTGCCTGCCGACACAGATCAGAGAGATTTGGTTCCGTTGATTGGACATCCACTCAAAAGTGAGTCAGAGGCTCCACATCTGTCGACTTGCAGCTCAATCAGCTGTTCAGCAATACAATCTATTTCACAATGAACCTGAAGGTCTGGCACCTCAAAACCAGTTAAATGTTTAACTGTAATTGTGAGAAGGGACATCTCTACCCATCTTGGAGAGATATAGTAAGGTGGTCAAGAAAGATTTAACGAACGCAGCGTGAATCAGTTTCTAACTCTTCTGCAGATGCGTTTAATGCCAGAAAAGCAACTATTTTTCTACTTTCAATTCAAGGGATCCACAACTGTATTATACCTTTAAACGCGACGATGTCTTGGACACATCTAAAAATATTTTGTCATTTCTTTGCATGGAGATGCTTCGCTAGTTCAAACGTCTAAAAAATCACGTAGGGAAAGCTATTTGGCAATCCACTTGCTGTCTTTAAATCGTTAAGGAAAGTTATGATTCTCTTCTAAAGCATCGGTGTCACTGCCTGGGCCACTCTCCCCAGCATGTTTCTTCATGATAGCCAACGGATGTTCAAATGAAACAAACGCCTACTGTGCCTGCCCCCGTCTCCCACACAAAGTACCAAATTAACGAATGCGTAAAGGATGGCATTTGATGTGATTGACAGCAGATTAAACACATTTGAAACTAATGTCAGATCTTCTTAAATTTCTTTCGCTTCCAAATTTATTCTCAGTGAAGAAGAGAATAACAACCTAAATATTTTTCGTTTTCAATAGCTACCTAAACATATTTGGGGAAAGGTCGGTCCGTGTCAAAGAACACAAAAAATATAGCAAGAATTATTTCGGAAATTCATGAACATTTTTGGTTTTCATCATGGCGGAAGCACCATCGGCACAAAAAGACATGCAGTTAGTTCACGAAAGCTGATGTTGCTAAAGTAATCTACCTTCTTAAACATTACAATTCTTGTGGTATTTTTGGAAAGGGGGCGGCGAAAGAGAAATTGTTCCATGTAGTCGTCAGCATGGGCGTAATTTTGTTGCAAAATGTGGGGGGACAGCTTGGTACAGGGTTTTTTTAAGGAAAATGTTAGGTACCCGGTATGGACCTGTAGGGACCCGATTTTCTCTGATACTAGGAACCCGATGATAACTTTCTCTGATTCTAGGGACCCTATTTTGAATTCAAGGGTCCCGAATCGGGTCCCTAAATCACCTCAAAAAACCTGGCTTGGAATGAAACCAATGTAGTCATCGGATCGATGCAGAAGTGACGTTTTACTTATGCAGATTCCCAATCTTATTTCTAGAGGTGTTTTGAGAGCAACACTAATCATGTTTTGTCCTTGCAGAAGATTTACATATTTAATATGCTTAAATTTGTTGCTGGACACGGTACTGTAGTTCAAACTGCTTCCATTAATACCATATTTGGATGCAAACAAGCACAGCAAC
>JGI24158J21664_10012665_pt1 | contig 11165 bp, 5 predicted proteins | sample Ectturendosymbi3_FD_21664 | JGI IMG/M metagenome (IMG submission 21664)
GCCACTATTTCGGCTCATTGTCCGGGTGATGACGTCATAAAAGAATAACCAAAAAATAGCAAAACCTACCCTTTTTCTAAGGACACCCACCGAAAACTCCGAACCCAAACCTCAAAAGTTTTTTTTAGTGCAAACTACAAGGCTTCACGAGTTTTTTTCGATGGTCGCGAATAGCTCTCGATCGACAACTCGCGGCACTTTGTCTCTGGCAAAAATGGCGTCAGTGGGAGACTCATGCTTCTGCAGTTTTTGGAATTTTGAATATAACGGGGTTTTTGGGCCATAACTTTTGTTCTAGACATGCTAGAAGGTCAATCAAGGGCTCTATAGACGTGGATGATCATCTAGTTTCCAAACAAAATTTGAGCCAAAAAATGGCTCATTATATTAGCGCCCAGAGCCAGTTAAATTGGGTCAAAGATTCAAAAACCTGCTTTCTTTGTGACGTCACCAAGAGAAAAACCCCACACAAATCAAACAACGTTTTTTTTAATCGAAACTACAAGACTTGTTGAATCCGTGGAGGGTTTGAACAGCTCTGTAGCTATAGTAGCTGGCGAGTTATAGCTTTTAAAGCGTTTAAAATCCGCGACAAAATTTTGGCGGACGCGGGACTTAAAGGGTTTACGAGGGCAACGGGGGAAAGGTGTTTTTTCATAGGTAATTTTATGATTTATCAAGATCGAATTGAAACAAGTTGTTTCTAGTTTGTTTTATTATTTTTGAAGTCAACATTATTGTTGAACTGTAGCAAGCATAATTAGCAGGCCCTAACCAGATTGGGACACCAGGGAAGGCGAAGAGTTTACTGAGAGGGGCCCAAATTTTTTAAACTATGTCCAACACATGTGTGAAGGAAGGGGCAAAATTTTTTCAGGGGAGACTAACACCCTGCCCCCCTCTAGTTACGGTCTTGATAATTGATAACGATTTTTTTATTTTTCGTGAAACTGATAACGATTTTTTTGTTTTTTTGCAATGCACTCATCTTTTTTCTGCCCCCTTTGCCCTATTGGCGTTCCGGCGTCCGTGAATGCACATAAAGTACGCAAGAAAACTTTCAATTTTTTGTTGTGTATAGAAGTCTGGCAAACTTTTAGTTTTTCTTTTTCCCTGCTGAGACATTATCAAATGCCTAAATGATTCTATGTTAAAAACTGCTGTTTTTGAGCTAGCGCAACAGTTCTATCATGCTACACAAATTGGTAATTTAGCCAAGGCGGTCAGCGCTTGCGCTGATCAGCCATAGCAGACAAAAAAGACTATGTTTCGGATAAAGTGAACTGTCGCGGAACACAATCTTAAAATATGCGTAGTGGATGAAAGAACTACAAAATGTGGTGAGATGGTTTCTGGACGCAGACGATAACTCAGATTCCCACCAAAACCTAATTATTACTTTTTGTCCCATTTACAATGTTCCTTGAAATTTGCACACACATTGATTCCGTGGTATTTGCATTAAGTCGGCAAATTAACAAGCAGAAGTATGCGTAAACAACTGATCTCCGTTGCAAAAGTAATAAAGTTTTTGTAAAATATCAATCTCAAGGGGGGTTAACCCCTCCCCCCTTGCGCACGCCCTTGCATTCGAGGATAATTTCAAACGAACGAAAAAATGTATTGTAATTCTGGCTAATACGAATGAGCCTAGTACGCAGAGGACTAACTACTGGCTTTATATTTGCCCTGCGAGGTGGGTTACGTAACAACAGACGAGTTCTCACGAGAACTTTTCATTCATTGTTATGTAACTGACGTCACAGAGCAAAGATATTGCCAGCCAGAATGAGAGCAAATGGAAATTTCAGTGACGCAAGCCTGGAACGGTTGCAATCAGTCAGTATAGGCTAAATTGCCTGATGAGCCCGAGTTACGCTGCTGATCTGAAGTCGCCCCTGCGCTATTACATTCAATAAATAGCGATAGCCGTAGCGCCGCAATTTCTAAACTAATTTTTACCCACCTCGGGTTATATCCATGGGTGTAGTCGGGAGGAAACGCGTGGGAATGGCGTTCCCACACCTTTTCACATTTTGCTTTAACCGAGTTTGAAGCTGCTTTAAAATGGCTAGATGTTTGGGTGCGTTCCCATACCTCTTTTGTTAACACTACCTCCCTGCATGTTCATGTCTTTCAACAAGGTAAATTTTATTTTGGGAAAAGTTTTGAGCTCAGCTAAAACTTCTTATAATAAATATTTTGGGTTGGATGCCCGGATCCTATACTTATGTGCTTGTTTGAAGATTCAGTCTGATATCGAATCGGTGCCAGAGCAACAATCTGTTCAGATCGCAATTTGGCAACCGGATCAAGTCTTACAGTGGTGGAGTTACCAAAGTAGTACTGGTATGTCACTAACGGCGCTCGAACACCTGTGTTGCTTCAGGCGTCGCTTTGTCGTGCAACAGCAGCTTTATCCGTTTACGGTGGTCTCTTAAGCAAGCAATTGCGGTAGCGCTGATCGCTAGTTGTACGATTTTGTTTGCGTCGAGAAATCCGCTGATGACTGTTATTGAAGTTTTTACGCAGTGGTTTGCTGTGCGTCGAACTTCATGAAAACGACTCCATGACTTCACAAATTGGATATAAAAGTGTGTTCACTATTATTCTGCTCCTCCATTCTTGCGGTAAGTTTTGAATAAGTTTACGTGATTCGCTGCTGCGTTTCGGAGTGGTTTTACGATTCTGTCGAACTATGTTTTTCTTTCATTAAGTTGGTTTCACTGTGATGCAGTAAAAATGAGAAAAATGTTGTGGTTGTAACTGGTCCTTGTATTGTTGTAAGCAAGTATTGAAGTTAACTGTGAAGTTCGATAGTAGTGTTCAGTATGATAGTAGGTCTACACGGCAGTTAATAAGGAGCAACAGTGTTGTATTAGCTGTTACTTCCTAGAGGCTTACAGGAAGTTCACTTTAATGTAGAAACATTGGAGTTAAGGATGTTAAAGTTTCTGCATACCTTGTTGAAGAGGTACCGTGTTTTGACATGGTTCAGGTTTACAGAAGGTGCAAACTTCATAGTTCACCTCTATTGCTCTGATGTGATTGTCCAAGCAATTGGTCACTTTTTGGTTGAACACCAAATCAGGAAATAATGTTAATGAACATGTTGGCGGATTCATTACAATGCACAGATAACAAACGTATGCACAAAAGCAGTCAGTGGTCAGTTTACGAAGTTACATGCAATGAAATGTCACTTTATTATGCAAGGTTAAGGTAGGCCTACCTCCACCAACCGTGCACAGCCACAACATGGTGGCGGCGGTGCTCGTGAGAACTGCTAAGTCATTGCATTGCTCAAATTAAATCCCAACCTTAATCCAATTCTAACCCCTAATCCTAAATGCTATAAATCTCTAAAACCTTAACCTTTTAACCAGCCCTTACTAACCTTAAAACCCTAGCCCTACAAGCATAACCCTGAAAGTCCTTCGTGTAAACTGTAGGCTAAAACCTTTCATTCACAGATGTAATGACTTAGCAGTTCTCATGCAGCGTTGCTACTGCCATGGCAGCTGGCAATTATGCAAGGTGAAATTTTGATTGTTTGTAACTGTGGAAATACTTCTCACCAACAGTTTTTGTGCATATATTCGTTGTCAGTACACTGTAATGATTGTTTATTAGCATTATATTTGTTCATTAGCATTACACCAACATGTTTATTAGCATTATATTCTGACTTGGTGTTCAACTAAAGTTTGACCAGGCAATCATTTGCCATGTATGTTTTTAGGCAGATTGGATAAGACATGTTGATGTAACCAATTCATATTTGCAGTGTGTTCACAAAATTTTAACTGTATTAAGTAGCTAAATTATGAATGCTGTCATTACATGCAATAAACTCTGATATTGTTGTTGATACCTGGTCCAAGTGCCTATGCCAAATGTGAAGGAAATCACAGTAATTTACATTGGATAACTTCTAAAGTGTTTTCTTGGCTGTGGATTTCATTTCAGTTTTAAGCATTGCGAGCTAAGTTTTGTTCTTTGTTTTGCTAATGAAAGACCATTTGTAAATTTGGTACCATATATATTCAAGTATAACGTGTGCTCGTGTATAACGCACACCCTTAATTGTTTGATTGAAAATTAGTATACATTTTTTTTTCACTTTTTCTCAGCTCAGACTCAAACTGACCAAAACATTTATGTTGCAACGTCGATGTCGTCCTTTATGTTGCAACATTTTGTATTATTACATCATAGAGCCTAAGTAGCGTTGAAACTGCAAACAGGGAAGTTTATCTACAACTCATTGTATCCACAGATACCACATGTTAAAACGCGAAAACACCGGTTTTAGGAAGCGCTGTCCCATTTGACAAAAGCTTTGGTATACGAAAGGAACTAGGGCCGCATTCTACATCCAGGTCATGCATCGTGCAACAACTCATCAAATTGTAGAAAAGCGCAGCTGCTTGCCGAAGCTACCCAACGTCGTGCAACACAGATACAGCGGGAGTGAAAATTGAAGGCTTAAAGTTATTTTTATTTGACCAAATTTGTAGTCGCGCAGTGCAAGTGCGCGACCGGGTTTTTGCACCCCTGTGCTTTGCTGAAACAGGCTATATGAAATACACTGCACTTGCGCATTCTCTTGCGTATGACTTGTTTATTATGCGCACCTGAACTCATGTACCCTCTGGCGTAAAGGCATGAAAATGTAAGACCTCGTTCATAACGCGCACTGAACTTTGCGTTAGTGTTTTTGTTGTCAATTTTGCACGTTATACTTGAATAAATGCGGTTGCTTACATAGGTCTATTGCTTTTAACTGGCTAAGTGGTACAGTTGATGTGTACGCACCACCAAAGCTGGTAGGGTGGGTTTGATTCCAGGTAGAGACACTAAATAATTGAAATATGCTACTTGTGGCCTGTCCAGCCTTGTGCTTGACATTGATGGGGGAGTGCAAGAGAATGTTTCATGCACAGTGTGTCCACTGACTCACCACAAGTGCAACATTCACTGTGAAAGCAGCTGCATGGGCAATGGGTCAAGCAAGTGCAGATGGGCACTGTAGACCACTTGTGACATTCTGGAAGCAGTATAGAAACCAAGTATAAACAAAATTTAACAGAACATTATTTGTAACAAAGCAATGATGCAAAAGATGTGATGAATCAAAAAGTGAAGTTCATGAAGTAACTGTAGTGTCTACAATGATGATATGCAAAAACATTTTTGACTAAATCTGCCGTCTAAATCCAAGAAATTTTGTTTGCTAAACTATAAGTAGTATTTAAAACTTGCAGTTTGTAGGTCTAGCGAAATCTAGATCATATGTCTTACTTAAAGAAATCAAAGTTGAGAATGATGATGGTTGTAATATATAAATGTACGATTGTAGAATCACACACAAGATCATGTCAATAAGTTAAAATACACCAAGATACAGCCTGAGTGCACCTGGTACTTTGTAACAATGAAATTAAATCTGCTAAGGCAGGACAACAAATCGCAATGGAAAATTATGAATTTCTAAAATCGATTCCCACTTCTAATCAATTACTTTTTCTTACTTTTCCATTTCAACTCACCCACATGACATGTTTAAACTCAACTGCATATTTTTCCCTCCAATTTAGTACAACCTAGAGGTCTTAGATGATTGTAATTGCAGTATGTAAACACTAATTACTTCAATGCAAAGCAAAGTGGTACTCTTGCAGAAACTCATTTTCTCTATTTGAGTTCTATTTCAAGAAGTGCTATAATTTGGATGTACAGATTTAGTAATGCATAATTATCCTTTGGTGCTGTTTTTTTCACTGAAACATTTCTGTCATTTGTCCCACAATTGTATAAAAACTCACTGTAACAATACTCATTCTTTCCAGACATTATGACCAAATTGACTTAATTTTTTTGGTCATTTCCAAGAAAGTTCAGTCTATGACCGAAAAAAACTAGCTTTGGTAGCTTTACCATAGCGCCTGTCTTGGTTTTATGTCAACTTACACGCATTCTATTTGAAAAGGCTTGTAGGACTGAGGATGCATAGTGTTAAATGAAATCTAGGTCCTAAAAAATTTGCTATTGGATTCACTTGCTTATCACTTATGTGGAGACTAATTACTTGAACTTGTGCATATGATTTTATGTAGTATAGGAGTATAAATTCTAATATTGCTTTTGTGTTTGAGTAGACTAGCTGACCACTTTAATAGACCTTTTGTTCACTATTTTCCAAATCATATCCAAGACAGTGGTTCTCAATCTTTTTTGAACCAGGCCCCACTTTTGTCTTCAAAAAAATCTGAGGCTCCACCAGAACTACTATAAAAGTATTTGTTTTTCCTCCGTCACTACATTGCTTACTATGTGATATGAATTATAAATGCACAAAGTTTACTCAAATTCATTGTGATACTCAATAACATTGTTAAATGGGAGCTCTGCGCTTGATGCTGGTTACATATCTGTTTGATTCGAGGTTTCAATTCAGTCAGTTTCAGTCTCAATCTTCAGCTAGGATTTTCCCCCTGGCATAAACCTCTAGATCAGTGGGTCACAACCCCAAAGTGGGTTGTGGAAAAGTGGCTGTCAGCTTGCGAACAACAGCCTCAATAGTTTGCTGAAGTCTCAAATTTTTAGAACTGCTCATATCAACATTTTGTGCTACATCAGCACAACCGAAACACACAAAGATTTTTGTGAAGTTCACATTATCTTCATTATAATTCTTATCTGGTTTCTGCTATACCACGAGAGTGGTCAAGCAGTCTGAGACCAAGAGACACATTTCTTACTGTGTTACTGCAAAGAGCCACAGTATACACATGGGCACACATGAACAATGAACATCACCCCACCATCTCTCACTCACACACATACCTTTGCTCAGCTAGATTTGTTGCAAATATCACACGCCAAGATAACCACCAAGCACACTTCCACGCAATGTGTAAGTTGCACCCAAAGTTTCAAGGTAAACAATTGGTACAAAACTTTGCGACTCATACACAAATAAATGCAGTATTTACATAATAGCTGCAGGAAACCGGGCAAAAAGCTACATGTGGCTCGCGAGCCATGGTTGGTCAGGCCTGTATTATATAGCTTCAATCAACCCTATTGTAGAGACAGGCTTGCACCAGAAAAAGTAAGCACTACCCGATGATGCTTAGAAAATGCAAGCCTTGTAAACATCTCTCCTGCTGTGAACACTTGCCAGCTGAAATTCCAACAAAGCACAACCGATGTTTTTATCGTTATAATTCCGTATTACATTCATTATTTTGTATTCGTTGTTGCTCAAGTTCATGATTTCAGCACAAAGTAGCATATAATTGACAAATGGCAGGATTTTACAAGCAGACCTGACAAGTGCTTAAATGTTCAAAGTAACTTTCTAACATAGTGCATTTTATAGTTAATGTGCTTCAAACAAATTGTTGCATCCTAAAGAAGATAGTGCTCTTGCATTGCCTGCAATTGAAACTCGACTTAAAAGATGGTGTATTCACTTTCTGAATGAAATGGTTGTGTTATTCATGTCTGAGTGTATTTGCAAGTCCAAAATGATTCCTTGGCACGTGACTTGTTCTCTGAAAAATCCCTGACGCAGTTCAGGTGTGTTATGCAACAATCATACCGATACCTACCTATGCTCCCTTTTTGTTGTCTGCTTCCATTTGTTTCTTTTTACCTCTGTGATCAGGGGTCGATATTAGGAGATGCGAACAAGAAACAGTCACCTTGGGTCCCCTTTTTTCAGAGATGCCACAGGCATCCTTCAAGAGTTTCGCTCTTAGTTTTTGCCTGGTTTTGTGTACGGTCACAGACCAAATTTATATTAAAATTACCAGAAAATGTAACACTTTCTCGTCCGGCCACTTTCAGGATTTTTGCGCCAGAACAACCTAATCGCACGTGTAACTCTGGCGCCGAAAGCAGTAGAGAGCTGTTCAAAGGCTCAAAAGACACAGCAAATCTTCTAGTTTGCACTAAAAAAAATTTTTGGTTGGGGGATGCAGATTTCTTGTGAGTGACATCATAAGTGGAGGACTTTAGGCCACCTTGGCCCACTTCACCTGGCCCTGGGCCCAAACCATTAGATTGTAGTATTTTGCTGAAGTGTTTATTGGAAACTAGGCTACAATCTCATTCTTTTGATACTTTGGATGATCTGCTGGGGTTTCAGGTTCAAAAGTTGTGGTCTAAAGTAAACAAGATATTTTGACTAATTGGTTAATCAGATAATTAATTAATTTGTTTATTTTAGATTTTAGAAACACTAGAAAGTCGATCAAAGGCTCAAAAGACTCAGAATCGAGCCTAGTTTCCCATGAAAACTTCACCGAAATACTTTGGTCTAGCCGTTAGGCCCTAGGCCAGGTAACATGAGCCAAAATGGCCCAAAAACTACTTCACTTATGACGTCACTCACAAAAAAATCCACAACCCCAACCAAAAAAATTCGGACAAATGACCGAAAGGTCTCAGGGAGAAAAAACAAGTGCAGACCAGAAGATTTGCCGAATCTTTTGAGAATTCGAACAGCTCTCTAGTGCATCGGTGGAGGAGCTGTGGTGTTAGTACGGCAACCTAAAAACTGCTGGTTTTAGGCCAAAATCCAGGTACAATATATTCGTAGACCGGCTCTCAAGGTGTTAAGTCAATTTGGTCATAATGTCTGAAAAGGTAGGCTAGTGAATACTATTTCAGCAACTTTTAATATTATTACGAGACAAATGACTGAAAGGTCTCAGGGAAAACAAAACAGGTTTTTACATTGTTCTGTAAAAAAGTTAGGAACCAAGATCTGAAGCAAGTCATACGTTTTTCAAAATAAAGCAACAGATATGTGCAAATGTGCCAACGGGGTCCATCAACAACTGTTTTGGGGCACCTTTCTGAAAGTTGCGTAAGCCCCTAAATTGTAATATCCACCCCTGTCTGTGAAACTGGATTTTCAACCTTATCCACATTAAAACTAAAGTCAAGGAATACACTGCTGGATGTTGAGAATGACATAAGTTTAGCTTTCACCAAAACGTCTCCAAGAATTACAGTAAATACAATGAATCTAACATGTGAAATGATAGTGCTTTTTATCTTGTCGGTTGGTATTTAAACACCTTTAGAGTTGTAGGTAATGGCTGGGGCCGAACACGTATGAAATAATTTTGAATGGGGTCGTGAGATCAAAAAGGTTGGGAATCACTGCTCTGGTTACTCCACTAATGATCTGCACGATTAGCTTCACAAAACCTCTGGAACAGACATTCTGCTTTGGCATTTGCTTCAATGGAATTGATACATTTGATCACAGAATATAGTAATGCATACAGTTCAGGAGCAACATTTTTTACAACTGAATTTTCCCTGTGGGTAACATAATGCATAACTAACATTTGTGGATTGTCGTCCTATAGGAGTAAACAAGTGAACCAACTTTACAGGTGGTATAGATATAAAGCTGGTTCACTTCAGTTAGTGATCATTAGCAGTTCAGTTGGTGATTGTGAACAAGTGCCTTCTCATTTTGTGTCCCACCAAAACTATTTCATAATGTCTTCAACCTCCACGTCCCACCAGTGAGGTGCAGGTCCCACGTTGAGAACCACTGATCTGAGGTAATCTGTAACCAAATGAAACACATCTTATTTTGTAAACTAACATTGCCCTTAGATGATAAAAATAACCGCATTGCCCTTAGATAATGAAGATAATCAAAATTGAACCCTTGATCAAGTATGCTGATTACAGATTACTGGATATCTGTGACAATACCACACATGCTGTTTGGCTTACTTGACATTTTTACCTTTGTTGAATTATTACAACCTGTTGCTATAGAGTTAGCACTTAAAACTTACTACACTGTATATATGTTTGAACTCTGTTTTCAGTCGTTTCTCAAGAGCTGGTTAAAATGTCTATGAATAGAAGTAGCAGCTGTGTTTTTATGTAACCAGCTCTTTAAGAAAAACAGCTAATAGTGAAAAAAATATGCAACTTACATTCCAAATGTAAACATGGAGTTTATGCTTGAGTGGAAACTCTCAAGACAGTGATTTTGAGAACAACCACCTCCAGCTCCATTTAACTAGATTGAGAACATTGCTTTCATCAGCAACAGGTAGGTTGGTAGCTGCTTGTCTGAGACCACAATTTTTATTTGTTTTTATCAGGGTAGTAATGGCCAAAAAACATAAAATTGGCAATTTTTCCTTAACTCTTGAAACCAGAAATGCTAGAAAGCTGATCAAAGGCTCAAAAGGCTTGGAGTTTAGCCTAGTTTCCAATAAAAACTTGGTCAAAATACTTCCATCAAGCGGTTGGGCCCAGGGCTAGGTAACCTGAGCCAAAAAAGCCACAAACCTACCCCACTTGTGATGTCACCCACAAAAAACCCAAAACCCAAAATTTTTTTCATTGCACACTAGATTCACCGAGTCTTGAGGGTTTGGATAGCTCTCTAGCACAATGGACTGGCAAGTTACAGAGTTGCAAATTGGTGTGAAATTAGCAGCACAATGCATGCTTTCAAAGTACAATATGCTCATACATCGCCTCCGGACATATTAAAAATAGGATTGAATTATTCAACTAAATGATTTTTGGTGGCATGTACAGAAATGCAACTGACCTAAAATTTTATTTTGACAGACAAGATCTGGATCATGGATTAGTACCATATTTTTGTGCAATTCATGCCCAAGGCAGTTTGACAAATGTTTTTCAATTACTGAAGTAGCTACCGGAATCTTTGCAACCAGTGACTCTGAACTGGTGGACCTGCAGAGTATGTACATCATGTGCACATTGAGAATCTTCTTTAACCAGTAAACAAAGTCAGTGTTCATTTCATATTAACTTCTTTACTCTTTGGCGTCCGCTAGGATTCGGAGATTTTCGGAAAAAAAACGCCTAAACGCACGTGGCTTTGCGTGAGAATTTCTCCAGTCCGGTATGCTCTACAGACCCGGTAGAAGTCTCAAAAGACGCGGCAAGTCTTCCAGTCTGCACTCTAAAAAATTTTTTTGCTTGGGGGTAGTAGTTGTTTTGTGAGTGACGTCATAAGTGGAAGACTTTTAGGCCACCTTGACCCACTTTGCCTGGCCCTGGGCGCCAACCATCAGGTGGTAGTATTTCGCTGAAGTTTTTACTGGAAACTAGGCTACAATCCGAGTCTTTTGATACTT
>JGI24158J21664_10012666_pt1 | contig 11165 bp, 8 predicted proteins | sample Ectturendosymbi3_FD_21664 | JGI IMG/M metagenome (IMG submission 21664)
CTGGCAAGCCATCCGTGACCAGGTTGACCCAGAGAAGTTGGACTGGGATCAAAGCTTCGGGGACTCCGAGAGCGGCAGCCAGGAAGATGCTGAGGGAATCGAATAAATCATTAGTTGGACACTTGAAAAGATCTTCGCCTACCAAGACAAGTCAGTAGCGCACTTTCCTTTGGCATTAAATTAATATTTGGGTCAGAATCCGATTTAACTCGCAAGGACAATGGATTACTGTGCACTGAAAAAGGACATTTGACTAGCAACGCACAGCTTACCAAACCACTTCGCCAATATTGGACGAAATGAGATATCGAATGAACTGCTTCATGTTGTTGTAAATGGCGCGACCTTCCTCTACAGCGGCGACAATGCTCGTGAAATTGTCGTCGACAAGGACCATGTCTGACGCGCTTTTCGCTACAGCGGTTCCACTGCCCATAGCAATTCCGATCTCGGCCTTCTTCAGGGCGGGGGCGTCGTTCACTCCATCGCCGGTCTGGAACAAGAAAATCGTATGTTCGCACGGTTGCGTGAGAAAGAGGGTTTCGCACCATCTGGAACGGAAGTCTTTATTCTCTCGATGGCACCGTAACCTGCAGCTAAAGGGATTTCACGGAATTGAGAGGGTATGGAGGTTGTACAAGGGGTTACAAAAACGGCATGGAATGAATGAAAAATGCGTTTGTTATTTTTCCATTTAAGAAGTTGTTTCCCAACCTGAGCTTCGCACTGTTTATTTCGTTTTTTTTTAAAACGAAACGCAAACGCTTCGTGGATTGAAATATTTACCGGAAAATTTTTCCAGGTTGCAAACACGCCCATTGTCGTGTCATAAATGAGCGTTTGACAGGACGTTGACTTGAGACAGCAACACACGACCTACCATGGCAGTCACGTCTCCGTTCGTCTGCAGGTACTCGACGATCTTGCTCTTGTGCGCGGGTTCGACTCGCGCGAAGAGTCGCGCGCGCAGACAGGCCTCGAACTGCTCGTCAGGGTTAAGTTCATCGAACTCGCGACCGGTGTAAGAAAGGCCTGGCAGAGCACCAATCGCCGCAAGCGAACATTTGAAAAAAAGCAACAGAAGAAATTGCAGGATTTTCGCAAAGGCAGATGCTTTATTGACAAAACAGATTTCAAATCTTTCCGTAAATGGTTGGTTTAAAAACTAAACCAGGCAGTGCTGGAAAATTCACAAGCAGCATTTGTGGTGTTGTTCTTTTGTTGGTGTTTTCATCGGAGTCTGCGAGTTTCGCTGCGAAGCAATTATCATGCGGAGCAACGAATCTTTCTTTTGCAAACAAAAAACACGACACTTCCGAAAACGTCGCTCCAAGCGCAAGCGCATCACTTGACTTCGTAACAACACACGAATCGTTGCAAGACAAGCATTCAACCCGACATCTCTATACAATGATAAGGTTGCGTTCATCTGGCAAACTCACCTGCAGTGTCTTCGTCTTCGCCGAACACTCCAATTCGTCGACAAATCGCTTCGGCGGTCGCTTTGTTGTCACCGGTGATGACGATGACGCGGATGCCCGCGTCGCGACAATCCTGCACCGCCTGGTAGACCTCTGTTCGGGGGGGATCGAGCATTCCGACGATGCCAACGAAGGTCATTTCGGTCTGCATGCAGAATGCGAGAACGTGTGAGCAGCGCGCAACGCGAACATCGCACGGAACATATCTCGCTGGTTTTGAGAACGGTTTCGCTACAGCTTGAATGTCATTGGAACAGCTCGAAAATTTCCCCAGCTTCATATTTTGCCATTAATTTCATCACAATCCAATTTGTTCTTTTAGATCAGTGGTCACAAAACCCCTGGACGCGGATCAATTGGCACTGGGTCGCGAAATTTCAAAATGTAAATTGGGGGTGATACCACCCGCTTGTGTGTCTTAGCGAGTACACAAACATGCAGCAGCCTCATCTGATGGTTCAAACTGGCAACTCCATTTCAGCTGTTGAAAGATAACAACCATTGCAGAGTATTCCCGGGTCGCGGTAAAATTGTGAAGCGTTGACCGGTCCTTGGTTGAAAAACGTTGGGGATCACTGCTCCAGATGTAAGAGTGAAAGAGTTGCTCCTTCCCATAAACCGCTCAGAAAAGGGGAGTACCCGACAAACCAAAGAGCTACCCGCCAAAGAACTTAGCCAGCGCAGTTTACAAAAAGTTCTTTAAAAGATTAAAACATGAAGGTTCCTTTCAAACCGCTTGACAACTAGGGCAGTCCACGATGACAATCCCGCATCCAAACCTCGTTGGAGCCTCGTCATGCGCAGCCAGTGTTGCCACCAACTTCAACCGGTCGTCGAATGCAACAACACAGAGCGCAACGTCAACACTGGACCTAATCACAGCAAACGCTGAAGACGCTAGCACGACACGCACACCGGGACGCAGTGTTATTCGATACGGTTTCGTTGTTGTTTTCAATTTCACATTCGCTTCCGGCTCCCGTGATGTCAAACGTGCAACCTGGCAGGCTCCCGGATGTTTAACGCGTCTTCACCAGTGCCGTGCACTGGGAAATCTGTTAAGGTTGTTGACGCAAGGCCCGCAAACCACAACGACGTAACACTATACACGTAGCGCTGCGTTGTTTAATGCTGAATCAAGACAGAAAACATACAGAACACCATTTTAGCAGAAGTTACAGCGCCTTCGCTGGGAGCCAGGAACGGGTTGACATTATTTCCTTTTTCCTATGAAACCCTTCTGTGGTGTAATTCGCTGCAATGCTCGCGTTAATGACTGGCAGAGGCATTATTAGCGTGACCTGCTGAAATGCAGCAGCTCTGGGTAACTGCGTCCACTCTTCCCGTGTCAACGTCTCTGCTTGTTTTTGCCGCAGAACGTGTCGGTCTAGTGCAGAGGTTCCCGACCTCAGGCAGATGCACCCTAGGGGTCCATTTGCCTTTCCAAAGGGGTACATTTAAGGTTAGCAATGGAAGAGAAATATATATTTACATATCTTTAATTTCCAAGTATTCATATATATATATCAGCAAATATTCTTTTGAAAAGCCATTATATGCTTATTTTTAAATATATCTGTGATTAATCACGATAAAATATTTTGCCGTAAGAAATTTTAGGGTACATGTTCATATGTCGAAATGCTGAAGGGGTACATTGTCAGAGAAAGGTTGGGTACCCCTGGTCAAGTGTTCAGTGCTCAGTGCTCGCCCAATCTGCACAGTCGAGTGCGTGACTTAAATAAATCATTGTCTTTTTCCTCCTTTCATCTCTTTGCGCCACAACGCCTGCTCAGAGTTATAGCGAATTGAAGCTTCAGTTATTCTAAGAGAAATCCGCAGTTTCCACAGCAAGCTGATAAATAGTTTCTTTCCCACCTCGTATTGAACGAACTTCTTCGAATCCACGAGATCCATCTGCTCGGGCCGCGGCGGGCTGTCCACTGTTGCGACGGCCAAGCACCTGAGGGTGTCGCGGCCGGTGCCATAGGCCCGGACACGTTCGAGGATGTCCTTCTTCACGGATTCCGTCAACGACACCCGTTCTTTGCCGATGCGAACGTAACGGCACCTTTCCAGGATTCCTGACAAAAAATCGAGGAAACTTGAATGTGCGATAACTCAGTGTTAGGGGGTCCGCTTCTCAACTGGACGGGTGGGTGTTCGATCCTCGGCCACTGAGTGAGTTGCCGTAACGCTCCTTATTGAGCAAGAGCGTTCACCTCAACCGCGCCGGCAAGAAGTAGGTTTCAGGCTTCGGTCTGCCGCCAACTACCGTCACCAAAATAAAATAAAGAAAAAGGTGTGGGGGTAAATCACTTCCGGATGTTCAGCGGAAGTACTTTGTTGCTGCTATCGCGCTCGACGCCTCCGGGTGTCAAAAACTATCAGAAACACTCAGAAGCATGAATAGTTGCGACGGACTAACGCAGGAGCAGGGAAGTTATTTATTATCACGGGCCGCATTTATTAACGCTTTGCTGAACCGCACCGGCCAGTGTGAAAAAGCGAAATGGAAATAAACTAATTATTCGGGTATGTTTGTTGATACAACAGGCACGATCTCAATTATGACGCATGCCTCACACGATCGCACGCAGGCATGCGTGACGCAGCTTTTGTGTTTTTCTTTCGCGCTTAAATCAACAAAGGGTCCGCGCTGTGGCCGAGAAACTTGCCCGGAAACGTCCAAGTGTGTTCCTGAGCGACGGGAGGTGAGAAATCAACTGTTCCGGCGAGACGCTCATTTCACAACGGTTGGTTCGCGGTACAGCTTATCACGTGACTGGGTCGAGCGCAATATGAGCGTTGAGTGCTCTCAAAAAATAAACTTCCATGAAGCAGTTTCTCAACAGCACCCATCGCCGCTAGACACGTGAGCGTGTAAAAGATTTCACAATTGTCTGTAAACAACCAACGAAGAGCTCAGTTTCCTTTCAACAAAAGGATCTAAAAAACTGGCATTTGAGGAAAAAGCAAAACCTTTTTGCGAAAGATCACTGCAGAAGTGTTCGGCGCAAAGAAAGAACGCGGACATGGTCAAAAACAAAAATATATGCGTTTTCTCAGCTACGGGGAAAAGAGGGAGCCTGATTGCTCATACGCAAAAAAACACCAAGAACGCCGCAAAATCACGTGACAAGACGCGTCAAAACGCATGATGAAGATCCGGGTTCGACAAATCTGAACGTCATTTCTCTTTCATGGCACATGTCGACCTCAGCAGCGATCCGGGCACTGACCTTCGGGAGCCCCCTTCACGAACATTTTCGCTTGGCCCTCCTCATCGACGCAGTAAGCGCTCATCGACTTCCGGTCACGTGAGAACTCGAGAGTGAATTCTTTCTTCATTCTGTTTTTGATGTCCTGAGCGAAACAAGAAATGCAATGTTATCGTATCATGTTCAAAATGGGCGACAAACTGTCGCGTGCAGTGTTGCCTCCAAGAGAATTTCACACTGAGCAAATCTTTGTTTTGTACGCATGCAATCAAGCGACCGTGTGGACACACAACAAGTGAAGCATTTCAAGCGGTAAAATGTTATGCGATAATATATATAGGATAAGGAATTTTTAAGGAAAATGTTAGGTACCCGGTATGGACCTGTAGGGACCCGGTTTTCAATTCTAGAGACCTGAATCGGGGCCCTAAAACACCTTAAAAAAAACCTGATATAGGAGATAAATTTTGGAATGGTGCAAGTGCGCGAGAATGAGATTTTACTGGTCTGGTGCTGCTGTGCATTTACGCACCTTAGGGGGGGACACTGGTCACGTGAATCTCCATCAACGAATCATTCATCGTCGTAACAACCGTTCACGTCATTGCAGTCAGAACGACGGGTGAACGCAAACCATGCGCGATAGCTGCGCGTGAGTGCTATACCGACACTCAGCCGAAAAACGTGACCCGCACAGACCCAGTTCTTACTTCCTCAACAGCGCGCGACAACGAAATGTCACGCCGCGTGCGTAGCGTGTGGCATACCGTGTGCGTTATGGGTTCGAAAATTCAACGGCGTGAAGCAACGACAGAACAACATGGCAGTCTGGAAAATATTTTAAAAAATCAAGCCACGTTTCAGCTGCGCAACAATCGATATGACGACGAGAAGAAACCGCGCTGCCAGTCGCGCGTTTACGACCCGAGTAACCTGCACACCGAACACTGGGGCGTTGCGTGACTTGCGGTGGAAATGCATTTTTTTAATCTACAGCGGACAACCAGAAGGGCAGGTCAGGCGACTTTATATCCAGCAATATTGTAGCGGTCATGGTAGGGCGGGTCTATGAACAGGTGTTAACGATTTGCACAGGGAATCTGTTTTCTGTTTTCAACGCTTCGCTGTGTAGTTCAAGTCTTCCACGCAGCAACGAACAAACGCATCGGAGTTCTCAGGAAACCCAGCGAAGACCGAGGAGCGTTAGTCCGACATGGAAAGTCACTTTGTATCGCGCCAAGAACAGCGGCGCAGTATTGATCGCCAACGCGCTGCGTTGTCCATACTACGTCCGCTGCGCCTTGCATAGCAGTGGCTCATGCACACACAGCAGCCTCCTTGGCGCGCTGTCAGTTCGTGACACAAACGTCAACTCACCGTGTTGCACGGGTGGGATCGTTCCCCTTTGCTCAGGCCGGACAGGTCGACGTTGAAGACGTTCATTTTCTCGCACAGCACAGTCAGGGCAGTTTCGGTCGCTTCGCCCACTTTCTCGTAAACGCCTTTAGCCTGAAACGTAGGCACGCTTGGACTCAGCAGCAAGGGATATGGCGACTGGGACTATCACTGGCCGCTGCTCGCAGTCCGGCTTTAAAAGCGAGCACAGCATGTGACGAGCGACTTATAGAACGCGTATCATGGCAACGCGAAACGAAAAGGATCGTTTGTTGCGCGTTACGACGGAAAGTAACGACGCGCAGTCGGGTGATTTTCAACTACAGCAAAACAAGAGGCAGAATGGTCAACATTCAGCATCAATAAAGTATTCAGTCTTTTGTCAATGACGTTAGACCAGTGGTTCTCAACGTGGGGCGTGGGGAAATTGATGGGCCGTGGAGATAGAAGACATTATGAACCAATCTTGGTGGGAATACAAAATGAAAATTCACTTGTTCACAATCAAACCGATAGGCCGCTATGAAGCTGGTTCACTTGTTTATTCCTATGGGACCACAATCCAGGTACGTGAGTTGCGCACTGTGTCCTCCACGGTGAAAATTCAGTTGCAAAAATATTGCTCCTAAACTGCACGAAATACTATTTTCTGTGATCAAACGTGTCAATTTCATCGAAGCAAATGCCAAAGCAGAACGTCTATTACAGAGGTTTTGTGAGGCTCATCGCGCAGATCATAGGCAGTGGCGTGCCTCGAGGTTTGAACCAGGGAGGAAATCTTAGCTGAAACGGGCCCACTGGTCAATGCTCAGTAAAAAGTTGAGAAATCACAGTGAATAATCCGGATGTGGATGTCTATATACCGAAACCCGAAATCAGCGGAAAACACACCGAAAAACTTCCGAAGAAAACAACAACCTACTGAAAAGCAAAGCAACACTAAATACCGACATAAGCTAAGTGAGGGCTACAATTTAGATTCATCTTGCCAGGGGGGGAGGTTTGCACCTATGCTCTCCGTCAGTTACGCCACTGATCACAGGTGATTGTTGCTCCACACCGAAGTAAGGTGCCTATCAAAGGGGAGTTGCCTAAAAAGATTTATGGAACTATTTGAAGTTTGAACTACTCAGTGAGTTTTTGAAGGATAAATCTGAAATGATTCCCTTGATGACCACAGCTGGCAAAGCTTATGTGAGCTACTTAACGGATGTTTTTGAGCAGCGTTGTTCTTTAAACAAGCAGCTTCAAGGAGCCAATTTGCGATGCAAAGGTATTTAGATTTGTGACGTTTCTCAATTTGTAGAGAAGCAATATATTGTGAAAAAGCTATGTCCAATTTCCTTGTTCAAAAGGAAGTGATGTCACTAAGAGGCAAATACAGTTATTGCAGAACACGTGGAAATGTTGATTAATGACTTCAATGAAAGATTTCATGACTTGAAAGCAATGGAGTCCCCTCCTTGGTTGACTCACCCACTTTTGGTTGATTACCTACAGTATCAGAGCAATGCCAACAGGAATCATGTGAGATACAGCAATGAATCCGTGAAAACTCTTTTCAAGATCACAGGAACCATGATGTGACTGTCCGAGGAATGCGAAAAGAAATACCCTCGCTCGAGTACTTTGGCAAGGTTAAAACTAACAAGTTTTCATCTTATTTGGTCGCATGTGGGTTTAGCGTCGTTGCGAATTGCTGCGTGCTAAGAGACAAATCAACTAGAAATCACCAAACGTGGTGATCTGATACTGAAACTGACTAAACGGGAACCTCGAATCAAACAGATATGTGAGCAGCATGAAGCGCAGAGCTCCCACTGACAATGTTAATGAATATCTCAATAAATTTAAGTAAAGTTTGTGCGTTTACAATTCATATAACATTGTAAGCAGTGCAGTGACGGAGCAAAAACAAGTACTTTTGACAGGTAGTAGTTCTGGTGGGGCCCGAGATTTTTTTGAAGACAAAAGTGGGCCTAGTTCAAAAATAGGTTGAGAACCACTGCGTTAGACCATTAATCACAATGCAGTTTATGCAGGTAATAAATCCGCATTCAAGTTGAAACCGCTTAGATTTCCTTTCTGAAATTAGCAACAACGCCAGGCTACGAACGTCACAAGCAAGCACGTTTCTTTCTCGAACTTGAAAAACGTGTAACAAAGAAAACTTCGCGACACCTGGCAAAAGGAGTTTTGCTTTGACTGCACAGGCGATCACGGAGGTTGGGTGGCATGCAGCGAGGCCGAAAGACGGTTGCAGTTCATTGTGTGACAAGAAAAAACGCGCAATAAGGTAATTTGTTGCAGGCAAGCCCTTAATAGGGTAATCGTGTTCCACGACTCGCTGAAATCTGGAAGTTAACGCGGTGCCAGCGCATGAGCAGGGCCAATATAAGATTATATCAATAAATCGAAGCCAGAGAATGCGCATGCGGCGGTTGCAGCAACGGAACGTTCACTGATAACAAGCTTTGCAAATTGCCGATTGCTTAACTTTTTACGTTCTGCCGCTTGCAGCACTGCAAAGCTTTTCACACAGTTTCGCTGAAATGCTTTGTACGTAGGGTGAGAAATCCAAAATTCCCACACTTAATTAGGTACAGTACTTTAATTTTAAATTGGGCACATCTATCGTCTTGGTTTGCCAAAGCAACAAGCAGTTTGGGTTTGTCAACCGTTTAGTTTTGCCCAAGTGAAAAGGGGTAAAGTGCAAATACATGAAATACAGGTTGTGTTGAGGTTTGCAGTATCTGATTCAATCTTTCTTACCTCATTATAATCCAATGACGAATCGTTGCACTGGGCGCATATGGCCGCGAGCTCGGTCAGAGCGTCATAATCGCTGCATTTTACTTTCTTGTCGTCCTTCATGACGTCGCCAACAGGTGCGTAGGTGCTGCCAGTGATTTGGAACTCGTGAAAAGTGGTGCGTTCCTCGATTTTATCCACGATGAACATCTGCGCCGCAGAAAAACGTTTGAGCCAAAGCGTCAAAAACTGTGCGAACGAGCTGAAAACGAGATGCAGCTTCAAAAAAGCCGCTTTTCTGCTTAAACTTCAGTGAGGCATTGCAGCGCGGGGACCTGCACAGGTCTTGAAAGCATAGCATGCGCAGCTGCAACTGCAGCTAAAAACAATTCCCACGACTTGATTGGACTCGCGGCCAAACGCGCAGCACACAGCGAGCAAGGTTCGCGACGACACTTCCTTTTCTGCCGCAACGACCGACACTGACTGACTGCTTAAAAGGGATGTTGGACATTAGAACCATCGACTCAGCATATGTTGAACGCACGGGATTCAGAAAGGAAAAGAAATTTCGCCGTTCTGGGGGAGCGTGGCTACCGAGGCCGTGCTGGAAGAATTCGGGGCTTCATTGCTTTGCTTCAAATCGGCTCCTATCTTCCACAATCGGGGTGTTTTTCAAGCCGCTCCACGCAACCGCAGTACACATAGGGCAATACCTCCAGGTAGGCACCTTATCGCGTCGCTGCGACGACGTTGACGTACTCGATGGAGCGGGCGAGTTCCTGCCGTGCGTTGGAACGCGATTGTTTGCGCGAGACAAACGAAAACGCCTGAGCCGCTATTTACGCACGACTTTTGTTCCCNAAAAAGGTCCCGGATGNAGAAATTCGCGCTGCAAGAAACGCGCAAACAAGCAAGCGGCACGGGCAAAGGTTTCCACTTACAGCGGCAAGTGAGCTTGCACCGGTTCGAGATTACAGTACGCGTTTCGCACAAACACGTGCGTAGCGTTCGGCCGCAAATTTCTGCTTTCACGCGCGGTACTTCCTAAGACAAGCGGAAGTTGCTGAACGGCAAACGCGAATAAGCAGAACATAAACCTGCGTAGCGTGACTGCGGTTGATGCCGAACGCGCGTGGCTTCGGTTGTGCCACTGACTTAACTATTGCCAGATGCCTTGTTGTACATGCTATTTTACGTTGCAACGCTGAACCGATGGCAAAACAGAAAATTTACCGATAGTTTCGCAAATACTATTTGCAACTCACGCAAAAGCTGTGAATCTAATGCCTGGGAAACAAGAAATTGAACTGGTAGCCTGCGATCCGAAATTCCCTCTGAGTGTTTTACTCTTTCTTCAATCGAAACTGGTTGTTGGCATACCAACAAAAGTTTCGGAATGCCGGCAGAAAAGTTTAACGTGCCAGAAATTCGGCGGATTTCCGTCATATAAACAGCTTTAGGCATCGCACCGACATCGCAACCTGGTTCACATGCAGGTGATAACCACTGAAACGATTGGATTGATGTGTAGCACCATCATCAAAGCGGCGTCGAAAGGTAAGACTCATGCATTAAAAATTAGATTTTTAGCAAAACAATGGAAGATGCCAAACAGGTAAAGCTTCAAGTGCAAACAACGCAACCAGTCTTCGCATCTGAGGAGATTGCGTTTACAGTACATGCAGCTGGAAGTTTTTGCAACGAATGAAGTTTTTGCAAAAATTTTGCAACGAAGAAGTTTTTCGAGGTAGATAACAGATCAAATCACTTCACACAATTCAAAACAGTGTCCGAAATATGATTAATGAGAAGGATTTAACAAATGTAGGACTGTACGAGATGGTGTCATTTCAGTTATCTCTTATACCAAGGAAATGTTGAGTAACTATCTATTTCAATGGGTGACTTTACCTCGTCACTCAAATATGCTTCACCACTGTCAAAAAAAAAGAAAATAAAATCAAATGGAGAATCAAAGTTAGGAAGTTGCTCATATAGGCCGATCCTATCAAGCCAACATATCCCTTCTTATCGCACAAAAAAGTTGGTGAAACGCGTAAATTTCAACTGATCCCAGGTTGATTCGTACATTTCGCAGCTTTTGTTCACAGACCACCAAACGATGAAAGCCACAACAAAAAAAACGCAAAAAAAATTCCGGTAAGGAGCCCTTGAGGGAAATTTAACACAGCAGCAGCACAAATCAACGCCAGTACCCTGCAGACAGACATCTGGTTGGTGGTGAGGGTCCCGGTCTTGTCTGAGCAAATCACGGAAGTACAGCCCAGGGTTTCGACCGAGGGAAGACTTCGAA
>JGI24158J21664_10012667_pt1 | contig 11165 bp, 10 predicted proteins | sample Ectturendosymbi3_FD_21664 | JGI IMG/M metagenome (IMG submission 21664)
AGTTCGTGCAACAACCAAATCGGAAAAATATCAGTCATGCAAAAAGTAAGTAAACTGGAAGTTTTGAAAGCTTCGTTCTCTATGGCATGAAGTTCAAACAACTTTCAGAAACATTATCCCATTTTGGAAATCTTTCAACCACATGCTAATGCTTTTGCTCATAGAAATGTTGAGCAATGACAATAAACCATGCTTACAATGCTATCAAATGTATTGTAAAGTCAAAAACTAAAACAGTTCATCAATGCCTGCAGCGAAACAAACTTGGATGGCATTACTTTTAGTTCTTCCATGGTTGACTTCAAAGTTGTTTTGGTAATGTTTCTTCATGTGGTGCAGTAACGACGAGGCAAAACACTGTAGCACAGATCAGGGTTGCGGAGTCGGAGGTTTTCGGGTGGAGTCGGAGTCGCATTCCTAACAACACTGGGAGTCAGGAGTCGGATTTTTTGGTCTGACGTCGACTCCGGAAGTCGAATTGGATCATTTTTTACACCATACTCCTAAATTGGGAATTCCTGTTGAAATGGTACAATTTCTTTTGAAACTTTTGTTGAAACAGAGATTTCTTGCTGTGCACCACGATTTCCATTAATTTTAACAGCCAAATTTCATTCCCTTTCTGTAAAGGAGTCGGAGTCGGAAATTTTGGAAAGGTCGGAGTTGGAGTCGGATATTTTACCTCCGACTGCGCAACCCTGGCACAGAGGTTCCAACTGGGGGTCGCGACGCCCTGGTGCGTCGCTTTGATATTGCATGGGCGTCGCAATCTGACCTCAAACATCATCTACCAAGATCTTGGGATTTTAGAAAAACCTGCTCAGACCCAATTGATGTGCTTGTTAAGTGAATCTGCAAGAGGTTGCAAGAAATGTGTGCAGTGACGTACAGTTGCGAAATTGATTTCAGCAACGAGGTAACAATAACTTCGGGCGCAAAAGTCAGTTCGTTCAGAACAAGTGAGCTTAGGTAATTGGTTGACAGTTGACTGGTGGATTCGTGTGAGTGTGTTGTTTGACATTCCCGTTGGTTGATATCATGGTAGAATAATGTGCTGGTTTGTGTGAATGAAAAGCGCAAACTTCAATTAGTCTTAGGTTTTCTTAGCCTCACGATGTATAGTGTTACTTTGCACAGTATTGGTGATTGCAGTGTACAGATCAGCAAACACTGTGTCTTAAATTAGATTCGCTACCTGGATCTTGGCAACAACGAAATCGGAGACGAAGGATTCTCCGCGATCATCGACATATTGCAAAACGTGGAAGACCTGAGGCTGGATGGATGCGGAATAACCTGTGAGGGAGTCCAGAAGCTCGCGCATGAGTTAATTGAAAGTGGAAAAAAGGTTATACCCATTAGAGTTTGAGACCCACATTTTATGGAAGTTTCAGTAAAAGTCGCAGTAAACTGCAACAAGCTGCTGTCGTTCACAATAAGCACCCCTGCTTGCGATTGTTTGCAATTGTTTTCTCGCTCAACGCGCTCGATGCTGCAAAGTGTGGAAAGTTTCGGGTCGTGAAATGCGTATTCCAGAATGCTAATAATGAAAGCATTACGGTTGTATAATTTTCTTTGTCAAAAGCGTACCTGTTATTTGTTTGAGCTTCGTAAGTTGATATTTGAAAGATTTTTTCCCATTCTTGGACTAGGTAAAAACTTTTGCCTGTTTAAAGATGGGCCTTAAAGAAAAATGTTGTTAGGGCGAACGCTTTGCTCAGTAGTTATCTTCAGTGGCTGTTTCTGAACATAAATTATCAAAGTAAATTGAAAGACAATCTTTATTTTCCTGATATGCTGAAATATACATCCTTTGCGGTAGTTAAGTCGTTTTTTCCAGCTGATTCGACTTGGAATCGACTTGCCAAATTGTTCAAATTGCCTTGTCGTAAATCAGGTACGAACTCTCAACCTCAGTTCCAACAAAATTGGAGATGAAGGTTTTTCAGCCATCATTGATATGTTGCCCAACATAGAAGACGACCTCACTCTGAACAACTGTGGAATAACCAGTCGTGGAATGCCTGGTTTTGCAGAAAGAATGCTTAAAAGTGGAAAGGAGGTAGTTGTGGGTGAAGGTGAAAAATGCCGACATAGAGAAAATGTTTTTCAACACATATTTGAGTTTATTTACCTTTAAGATCTTTTCAAATTCAGGATGTAGCTATAATTGTGTTTCCGATCAGATTCGAACCATCAACCTCGGTGCCAATCCAATCGGCGACGAAGGTTTTGCAAGCATTACAGAATCGTTGATATACATTAAAGAAGATTTGAAAATAAGCGTCTGCGGGATAACTAAGAAAGGAGTGGAAACATTTGCAAACAAATTGGCAGAAATCGGAAAAGAGGTGAAAATCCACGTAAAAACTGTGATTTTCAATTGGTTTGAGGTTTGGTTTAAGGCCATGCCCACTGCACTGATCTTCAAATCACAGAGTGTCTTTATCTTTGAATCTGAAGACCGTGTTGCAGCCATTGGCATCGGAAGTGGGGGAAGGGGAAGGCCAATCTCCCCATGGATTTTGAAATTTGACATTTTGCTATTGACTTTTTAGTATTACAATGTTGCCCCCCGGACCCCTGGAAAAACTCCGTCCAACGCCCATGATTGTAGCCGCTTTTTTAAATTCAGGTTCCAAGTCTCGACCTTAGCGGAAACAAGATCGGAGACGAAGGACTTTCTTCTCTGCTTATTGTTCTACATCATATCAAAAGATTGTCTTTGATGAATTGTGATATCAGCTGCATAGGATTAGAAGAACTTGTGAAGAAGATAATGAAAACCAGGCAAAAGGTGCGTTTGTTTTGCTTCAAACTCATCATCCAAATGTGAACCAGGCTTTTGTCATTAGTTGTAGAAAAAGGAACGAAAAAATGATTAGGACTGGTAGGTAATATATTCTCTTTATGTACGTTTTGTGGCGTTTCTAGCCATGGGCTTTTATACTATGGCTTTTTTAGCAAATTCACGATGAGTTACGAAGTATATTCATGAGGATGAGAGCAAGTAGCAACTGTTTACTGGTCCCATCGGCTAATTTGATTTTGTCTGGGAACGTTTATCGGAAGTACTGACAACAATACTAAACTGCCTAAATGTATGATATTTACCCAATTCAGGGCTTATTTCATCTTGAAACCGGGGACGGCAAGCTTGAAACCCAAACTTTCCGCAAGCAGAATATTTTAAACCGGGAATGCTTAAATGCAACAAAGCCGCGTGGAAAAAAGCAATGTCCGGACTCTCCAGAAATCTCGGAGATCTTTCGTGGTCTTTGCTCTGCATTTACGATTCTTCCCACACAGCACTGCTTCGCGCACGTGCACATAGCATAATGTATCGCAGCGTCTGGGGGACACACACATAGACCCACTCAAGTACATATTAAACTGCTGATTAACAGTAAGCAAAAGCGTGAAGCAAAAATGCCATTAGCAAACCTTTACGGTTTTTATGAAGCGTCACACTCCTAAAACCCGGCAAAAAGAAACTTTTAAACGTTCAAATGGTAGAAAAATGTGTATGTTGCCTTATAGGTCTATTTTTTGCACGAGTTGCGTCACAGGTATGTTTTGCTTACCTTGTGGTATTTTTTGAGTTGGTCTAGTCACTGCTACGGTGGCCCCATCCTGTGCCATTAGAATACAAGCACCAATATTTTATTTCGTTTTTTTCGCATATTGTTTGGAAAGGAATTGTTCGAGACCAGCGATTAGTCGTGCAGCTGATGTGGAATACAGCTTTTCAACGTTTAAGAATTAAAAGAGAGCGAACAAAAAAACGTTTTAGTTTGTGTCGTTTTAAGCAACCTCTGGACAGGACCAACGTCTGGAGACCAAGTCACGTGACTGCGAAAAGCGTAAAGTCAACAGCCTAACACTTTTTTCATTGAAAGTTTTTTATCTTGAAATAGCACGTGCGATATTCATTGATTCACAGTGTTTGCTATGTCTGTTTCAAATCAGAGGATGTTAGCGTAGGCGATTTTGGTTGCATTGCCATTTTTTTGTAATCGAGTTTTAGATTTAAAAAATAAGTACAGTGTACGGAAGAAAGTAATAGAACTGCTCAATTGTCCCAGACACAATTTTGTCGCTTGTGACACTGAGCCACTGCCAATCTAAAAACATTTGGACTGACTGAGTAAGCGGAGATTTAAACACATTGCAGCAGGATTTTTGTAGCATTTGAACACGGCTTGTGTTTTATGCACAGATGTAGTCATGGCGTGAAACTGACATACTGTACTTTTAGCTGGAATTTCTCAATCTTGGCAACAACAGCAGCATCAGAGACAAAGAGGCCCTTTCGTTAATGTCGTGCATTCATTTGATCGAGAAACTGATGCTTTTCCGATGTCCCATCAGCGACGCTGGAAAGACGGAAATAAAGAAACGATTGAAAAGACTTGGATTACCTGTGAGTTGTTTTACTCTCTTGCAGAGGTTGTTCTTCGCAACTCACTTTGCAGTGAAGTGTTTGATGAAATTTTACCGAATCCTCAAGAAAAATGTGCATGTTGACTGAGCAGGAAAAATAAATGGTTGTCCGAGTTTGATTGCTGGATCTACATGTAAAGTGAAGACGAGCTGGGAAGGGAAAACACTTGCTTTTTTTTCTTTGCACCTGGCCACAGTAGGCGCTGAATGTTCCTTGGTATGAACGGCTTTGTGCATCCTAAGGAACATGTTAGGAGCGNAAGAGTTCGCCCAACAGGAAAAAAATTGGTTATTTACTTGGGCGTGTTTCAAAGCACATGACAAGACCTTCACCCGTTAAACCAAGTATTTAAAGTGCAAACCAGTCGCTTTAACCCAAACTACCACACAAATCGTGAAAAAACGTAAAATTCTCCAAATAACCAAGAGATGGACATTTTTGAGCTTACACTCGTCTTCTTGAAAAACCGTAGCTATCGGTTTATGTTGTAGGAAGGGACACGCCAAGAATTTCAACGTGAAAAAGTTGTTTTAATTCATTTTACCTCTGCAGGGGGACAGGATGCAGTTTTAAAGGGAGAGAATATGTGGAATGGAACCAACAAATGGAAGGGATGTAGTTACAAAAACGTAACGGAGCTAAAGTATGATTGGATTACTTGCTTTTCAGTCCTTGGATCAAATCAGATGTGCAAAATGAGCAAATCATGAAGACCGTTTCAAGAATTCTCCATGCGATCATCTCATTCCTCCCTATTGCTAAGCGAAAGGAAAATCAATCACAGTGAATAAAATCACAACATTTTTGGGTCGCCTGTTACATCACAGCAGCGGTTTCTCTAAATTGTGAAAATTGATGTCCGGAAAGCTGTTCCGTGGTGGGGAATTACCAAAAGACAAGTTTTCGCTGTCAATGAACTTGCAAACGTTTATGTCGTGCAGTATTTTTTCTACTTTTCTGCTCATTGGAGGAACATTAGCAATACTCCGTTTGTTCCATCTCTCCCTGTGTTGTTAGCTTGCGATTAGATATTTGCGTGAGCAGTGCGACAGGTTGATTTATACCAGTGAGCTAACGTCAGCAACACAGATTATCTCGTTATTTCATGTTGCTCGTATTACAGATTTTTTTTCAAGTTCACTTTCGTTCGGCTCACACCTCTTATTCTAGAAAAAGGTGGCAGCGTTTTTCTCCACAGTAACCAATAACTTTAAGCTCCAGTGTGTTTGGGCGTGCAGTCGGCCGCCACCTAACGGTGAAAAACAAACAGTTCAAATCAGGCGAAACAGGTTCATGTGATTAACTATCAGGGAAAAAATGGGATTTCAGGTTATTTGCGAATGTGTTTCAAAGAACAAAAGAAATAAAATCCTAGAATTCAGGGGCAGTAATTGTTGAGAAATCTGAGTTGGTAAATAGCGTTTATTAAATACGCACAAGCAGTGTTCCCTCTAAGAAAATCCTACACTGAGCAAATCTTTGTTTTGTTGCGCACTAAGCGAATGCAGCTGCGCAACCATGCAGACACACAAACAGTGAAGCGTTCCCAAAATTAAAAGGGCTATGTGATATATATATACTAGAATGTTGGAAGTATTTATCTAGAATGTATTCTATCTAGAATGTTGGAAGAGCGCGAGATTGCGAAAGCACTGCGCAAGCTGTATGGTGTTACTGCGCAGTTGCGCACCGCAGAGGGAACGATGCGCACAAGCACGAACATATTTGAATGGAGCAACTTAAAATATTTTTCAGAACAAAAGATCTGATGAACCCATTGTTATGAAAAACGCAACGTATGCGCTATAGACGCGGCTTTTTTGAGTTCTTAATTGTAACAGATTTTGTTTATATTTTTGAAAATCAAGCTCCTGGTCGCTATTGCAGGAATGTGAGCAGGGTTGCGAAGTCGAAGGCAAAATGTCCGACTTTTCTAAAATTTCCGACCCCTTAGCATATCATGAATGAAGTTTGGCTGTCAACAATTTTGTAGCAACTAGCAATCGATGGATATCGTGGTGCACAGCAAGAATTCTACGTTTCAATAAAAGTTTCGAAAGAAACTGTACCATTTCAACAGGCACGAGTTAGGATTCCTAACATAGGAGTGCAATGTATAAAATGATTCAATTGGACTGTCAGAGTCGGATAAAAAAATCCGACTTCTACAGAGGTTTAGTGGGGTGTGAACGGCGTTCCCACACAAGTGTCATGTTTCTTTTAAAATGAGTTCAAAGCTGTTTCAAATGGCTTGTTTTTTTAGTGTGTTTTCACACCTTTTTTGTTAGCACTACATACCTCTGGACTTTTAGTTATCGTAGGAATCCGACTCCACCCTCCACCCACAAGCCTCCGACTCCGCAACCATGAACATGAGTAGTTAATTTTTAAGATATGATTGTACAGCAAGTACAAGGTAACTTTACATTTGTTCAAGGAATTGCAAGTAGAAAAAGATAGTGTTGACAAGCTATCATTTCAGTTCCGTTCATACTCGGNTTCTGTAGGCTGCTCTTTGCGGAGTGTCGCGAGCGGTCTGCATCGCCCCATCTCCGCTTGCTTGCGCCGTGGTCCACGCGACTGTTTTCGCAGAGAATGCTGCACTGGTGGCGAGTCAATGGCAGCACCGCGCGTGAACCGCTTCCTCCTACTCATCAACACCGAGCACAAGGCTAGACAGGACGCAAGTACCGTTTTTTAAGTGTTGGTATGACCCGACCGGGATCGAACCCAGCCTGCCAGCTTTGGTAGTGCGCCGTCAACCAACTGTACCACTTAGCCTTCACCAGTGATGAAAGTAGGATAATTTTCTTGCATGCATGGAAGTCTGAGCAGCTAGCCTATAAGAACAAGGCTTTCATCATCGTCCTGCAGGAGATCTACTGCACAACTGCAGACAAGCCAGTGATTCCCAACTACTCACTAGCTGAGTCAATCCTGAGCAGGAACCACGGCCTTTCCACGTTTGTCCACGAGCGGTTGGAATGGTCACTGGTCGATCAGTCTCCAGAACAATCAGAGACTGAGTGGTTATGCGTAGACGTCGCAGGATACAAGATCGTCAACGTCTACAAACCTCCACGCTCGCGACTCACTCCAACGACCATCCCGACATTCCCACACCCCACGTTGTACGTTGGCGACTTCAATTGCCAGCACGTCAACTGGGGTTACAACATCCCCGGACGGTGAGAGCCTGGACTCCTGGGCAAGATCCAATAAACTTGGGCTGTTGTACAACCAAAGGAAACAGCCAGTTTCTTCTCTCGCCGTTGGAACGTCGGCACCAACCCAGACCTGGCCTTCGCGAGCCTCGGCCAGGACCGCCGACTGACGGACAGACGTGTCCTAGGAAAGTTCCTGCGGTCACAACATCGGACCTCCCTCATAACGCCACCAAGATTAAAGGTTCCTGCCCACAGCGACCCGGTGAAGCTTTGGAACTTTCGCAAGGCCGACTGGAAGCGCTTTTGCCTTCTCACAGGTGAATCCGTCGAGAGATTGCTACCTCCGGACACACCAGATATTGAGAGAGCATACCAGGATTTTTGCGAGAGCCTGCTGTCTGCGGCTAAACAATGCATCCCACGTGGCCGCCGGAAGAACTATGTGCAATGCGGGGAAAAAGAGTGCGAGACCCTCCTCTATCACTCCTTTATCCGAGCCCCAGTGGGGACTGCCTCAGACAGAGCCGACTCTCGCGATTACAACAGAAGCAGGAGCGATGGGGGGAAGCTGTCAACTCCATCGACTTCTCGCACTCCAGCCGCAAGGCATGGAGAACAATCAACAAACTTACTGGCAGGTCTGGATGCTCCTCCCACCAGTGCTCCGTCTCGGCAAATTCCATCGCCTCGCAATTGGTGAAGAAAGGGACACACAAGACCAGCGACTGCGACTGCGAGTCCACCAGGCTCGTCAACAAGCAGCTGTCCGACCTATGGAAGATTCCAACACCTGAGAGTCACACTACCACGGGTTCGAACTCCATCCCACTTGCTTGTCTCCAATGTACGTATCCTCTTGGCCATGTGTCTGCATGGAAGTCTGATATGTTACGTGTGTTACGTATTAAATAAAGATTACCTTTGCTGTGACAAAAATGTATAATTTCGAGTCAAGTTTTTTGCGGGTCACTTTACGATCTTAGTGATAAACAATGAGAACCATGCTTACATGTCAAATTATTTTTCAACCACCACTTACCGGGGTTCGAACTACATCCCACTCGATTGCTTCCCATGAACATTTCCTCTTGGCCATAGCATTTGAAACATTTCCAGTTGTCGTGCTGAAATACAAAGAATATAATTTTTTCTCTTGCAACGCTTCTCCAGTTTCGTGTAATTTGTAAGTTATTTCGTAGACGCAGAGGAAGAAGCGAGTATGTTTTACTGTGAATAGTGTAGAAATGTTTAAGCTGAGCTGTCAGAAAACAATTCTTGTTCATGTGCTCATTCGTCGCATTCAAATTTCGGTGTTACGTAAACCCTCAGGTGACGGTCACATGCAAAAATCGATAGCATTTAATCTACGTCTTAGCACAGGAGGCGAATAAAAGTTTAGCGTATATGTGGTTACTAAATAAATTCTGTCACTTTACGCTTGGTATGGTTGTGTCATGTTTGAATGTAAATAAAACAAAAATTACACCGTTGTGAGACATATTTTTGAGGATCTATTGATAACTGAACTTTTGTGTTTTTGACTTTAGAAACCTTCAGGCGAATTTGATGTGATTTTGGACGACTGAGGCTGAATCGAATATAGAATTTTTTCAGTAAGTTGCTAAATCCATGACATGTATGTTACCAGCAGGGCCGGCGTTAGCAAGTGCGGGGCCCAATTAGAAACACTTTTGCGGGGCCCCACTGAGTGATGTGGGTAGACATTTTTGAGGGATGCATCAAGTCATGATAATAAAAATAGGTGATGTTAAAAAAGAGGAGACCCGAAAGGGTGACACCAAGACCTCTACAACACCGACTTCAACGGACAGCGTCGAAAACCCAATAAATCAACGAATTACCACACTCAATACCTTCTATCTGGCCAGGTACCTCCTTGACCAGAAGGGAGGTTTTGAGTGTAGTACCTGCAGAGAGGAGGTCTTGGGTGCTATGCTGGTACATATCCAGAACTGAAAAGTTCGTAGTAATAGCAAAAGATTCCGTGTTTCCAGGCCAGGAATATTAGCCATGGATGACCTACCGCTTCACCTTTTTGGCACTATTCCTTTACAGTGAAACGTAGAAAACTATGTCCCATCAATCTCGTTTATTGGGAAAACGTGTATTGTAATTGCAGGCGGTTCTATTTGGACTAAATAGTCCGGATTAGATTCTGACATTCCGACTCATGACACCTGGCCAAGTAGCAGGGTTGTTTATTCATCTAAATTTTGAATTTTCTTGCTCGCATGCCTCATCAGATGCAATAGTCGGCGAGGTTCCTTCTTTGTCAATTCAACATGTTCATAAAGACGTATATTACTTCCCGCATATAAATTTCCACTTCGACTATCTGACGTAAGATGGTCAGGCTGGCTGCCTGTTGCTTATGTTGTTGCCATCTTCAGTATGGTGTGGCATTGAGAACAGTTCCGTTAAACTTGTCCAATGCTCCTTTCCTTTTTTCTGCTTCGGTCTTTTTTTGCTTTAGCCTCGTTTGTCTGCCACCAAGCCCGTAGCCAGGTTTTAAGGTTTGGTGGAGCAAAATACATTTTTAGGGGACAAGTTGTTTGTTTTTATTAAATGTTTCAAACAAATTTTCCTTAACACGTCCCAATTTGGGGGACACAAAACATATTTGAGGGGGCACTGCCCCCAATTCCCCCCGTGTCTACGGGCCTGGCTGCCAATTAATATTTTCGGTCTATGTCTCTTGGTCTTTAACTCAGAATATTTAGCTCAGTTGTAGTAAAACGTAGCCTTAAATAAATAGCCCAAAATCAACTGCTAAAGCCGAAAAACAAAACACCAGTAACACCGGCCTATCAGCTATCACTATATAATTTATACGTGGAAATGGCTACAGTGAAATCCACTGAACAGAGCACCGATTGAAGAAGTACCAACCGCTTATTAGAGTAGGTTTTGAATATCCTGGAGAAGATTTAAAACTATTTTCTCTATTAACACTGAAGGAATATAGAAAGTGATTGTACTGTACATCTCCCAATAAGTTTAAACCTACTTTTCAATTTTGCAAAACATTCAAGTGCTGTAGTAGCCTCAAACTTCCACGAAAGTTATTCCACTTTGCACCTTATCAGACTTTTTGCAACTTTCAGTTTATTAGGCTATATCTCAGAAATTACAACGCCAACCTGTGAGATTGATGCCATAATCCTTGTTTTGGTGGTATTTCATGACGCAATTTTCACCACAACAACATCATGAGGCTTACTTAACTTGAACCAAATTATCTCTTGTGTTACTTTGGAAATGCTTGACTGTTACCAATTTTCTGTTACTTTTTATTGAACCGTTATTTTTTGTACAACTGAAATAGTCATTCATAATCAGAACTACGTTTATTTCAATAGTCTTCGCCAATCTCAGGTTCCTCTTTTGTGTCACCTTGCCCGAAGTACGTGACAAAAATGGATCTTCACGGGCGAGGTGTATCCCCGTTTTACAATGATTTTAGGCGAGCCAATATTAGACCCTGCCGTGTTTGAGCATAACTCAGTCAAATATTCTCCATTCTCAACTAACAA
>JGI24158J21664_10012668_pt1 | contig 11165 bp, 7 predicted proteins | sample Ectturendosymbi3_FD_21664 | JGI IMG/M metagenome (IMG submission 21664)
CACACGAATTCCCTTGACGCAAATGACAAGTTGATACAAACCAGACCTCACGTACGGAATAAAATAGCGAGTAGGAAACGGCAAGTCGTAATGCGAAAAGGTAAATCCACTATACCTTTACCTTGCCGGCAGTAAAAAATCAATATTTTCAAGATTTTAGGCTACGACGTGCCGTTCTTAAGCTCAGTGTTTCAACTTTCATCTGATGTTAATTGCCACCCTATCCTACAGTATGTTATTTGAAATCATTTAACTGCAACAAGAAGAGTCAGCAGCAAAAGGTAACGTAAGTAGCAAGATGCTTTTCATTTTGCAAGGGCTGAGAGAATTGACACTGTCATTACTTTCAGATACTCAGATAACTTGCACAGCAGTGCATAATAAACTTTAGGGCAAAGCTCTCAGAGAGGGGTCCCAAAACATTGCCATTGTGAAAGGTAGATGTGGGATTACGTGGATAAAATAGGTTAAATTTGTTTCACATTTCACTTTATGAACTGAATTTAAGAGCATAAGACACATACGAAAGAAATAAAATTTTGTAAAGTTTTACATCTTCACAATTGAAAACTGCCTCCTGTGGCACATTTTCCCATAAGTCTTGCTTTATTTTGAAAAACATATGACTTGCTTCAGAGTTTCTTTAAAGGTGGCTCTAAGAGTGGTACATAACCTTATGAACTAAACAGTGATGCAAAACTCTCAAGGGGGAGCACGGTATCTCTGAAAAAAAAAGGTGTCCGAGGCGACTGCCTCTTGGTCCTTCCCTAATATCCATCCTTGAGCTTGCAATCTGTCTTGTTGGCAAAGCGCATGTGACTAAAATGAAACTAAATTTAAATTTTTCCCAGTAGTGCTTCAAATTCCGCAGACAAGTTATTTTATTTTCAAGAAGCCCGTGATTTGTACAAATTAATTACGTGCAGTGCTAAACTATTTTTACTGGCAGCTGAGCGTGGTCAGTAAGTTTTGTAATACTGGTTTTTCTATTGTGTTTACAGTTTAATTCCATCTTGTATTTCAATGAAGTCAGTCAAATTTAGCAAAGGGTCATCAAACAATTTAAATGAAGGAAGTTTAAGGTAGCTACAAAGGTTTATGGGAATAAGTTGAACACAGCCAAAAGATCTTACGGATTATAAAGAATCCAAACAATTTTTCAAACGCGTTGAAAACACCAGCCTATACAGTTATCAACTACAGGCGCGAATTAAATGCTCAAAAATTAGATGACGACGGGATCCACTTCTTATATCCGCGAAAGTTTTGTAAAAGGCCTACTATGGATTGCAATCCATCAGAGCAAAGTCACTGTTCGGTCGAAATTTCATCATTTTTCATGTATTCACAACTGCTTTCGCATTTTTGTTCTCCCTGTCGTATAACACACAGCAACCGACTGTAGATGCTGCTTCAAATAACGTGATATTAATCTTCGATAATTTGGAAGTATATTATTTGCAATTTCTTGTCATACTCAATGGCTTTTTTTCTAATAATTAATTATAATTACCAGCTTTTCCAAGCATGTTAAGTTTCCAAAAGGTAACAATTTTCATGTTTTCTAATCATAACCATAGAAAGTTGTGTAAATTGCAATTTAAATGTTTTATGGCCGTGATTTATTAGGAATGCGAAAATGTTTGAAGAATGAAACCACGAAAACCTTCACCATCAAAACCAAAAAAAGATTTGAAACGTTTCATAACGAGTACATTTCAATCCAAAATGGAAATTATATTCGTAATAAGTACATTTGAAACAAGGTCCAAGAGGAAAAACTTCGATTTACATGAAGAACCTCATTTTTTGTTATCTTATTGGTGAAAAGATGCTATTATGCAATGCTTTACATCCATCAACAGTCCATAAAAATGTTTCATGATCTGGTGTCTGCGTCTAATATTTTATCTGAAGTACTTTTGTTCAGATCTGTTGATGCTCGGTTTCTGTAGTCTACACGGAGTGTCACGAGTGTTCTGCGGCGCCCATTTCCGCTTACTTCCGTTATGGAAGAACCGTCGCCAGAAAGTCTTCAATTGGGGACTTTATGTTTGTGCAATGGGGCTTGACATATTTCAGTTTGGGGGGGGGCTAAGCCCACTAGACCACAGTCAGTGGCGGATCCAGACCAGGGGTTTGGGGCGGAGTCAAATAGGGGGGCGCCACAAATGTTTTCACGGGTGTCACACAAAAGTGGTTACTTTTGTAGGCCAGAAAGTGGCTATTTTTGTTGGTCAAACTATGCGATTTTTCAGGGAATAACCACGGTTTGAAAGCGCTTCATATCACTAATTCAGAAAGCGTTTGAAACAGGTCGCAAGACAGAGGGCCTGATTTTACTCAAGCTACACATATCTCATATATCTAAAAAATGTATTGAAAAGGTATAAAAGCGTTCGCCACTGTTTGAGCTATCCGTAGGGAAATCAGTGAAGAACAGTGTCTGAAACGCATTCCCGACCTGGTAAGAAGTAGAACAATTCTTCATAGACTTGAAAGTGACAACTCATGTTCCCTAATAGAACTCAAATAAAAAGCTAAATGATGATCAAGTTTCCAAGCTAAGCTTGTGCATTTACATGTACATGAAAAACGTATTTATTGCTGAAACTACAGTTCGAAAACAAAACATGTTTGAAAGGCATTTGCCAGGACACTACTTCCATTTTGGGTAGCTCTGTTGGCTGTCGTGAAAAACGAAGCCATCCCAGTGCTGTTGATCTGGCGATGGATCTGATTCCATCCAGCCAGGCCAGAAAACGCAGATGAGAATCAGCCTATCACAAATTTAAAACCACGAACCTTCGCCAACACCACAGTTACCAGTAAAAAAGCTAAAGTTTTTAACAGACGATTGCTTTTCTGCTCACATTGATGTGATGTGAGCGGAATGATCTAACAACCAATAAGCAAAGCATTTTTCTGTCGGTTGCAAATTTCGCTAACCATGCTAAATTTGTCATTTCGTGGCCAGCGTGAATTGNCTATGGCAGGGCTATTCAAATGGCGGACCACGGTCCGAATCCGGACCGTTGGATNGTGACGGCCGGACCTCGTCAGCCTCTCAAAGGTGTATTCTGTACCCGGAAGTTTTTATCCCAAAATCTTGCGCTTTTGGCCGTACTTCTAAAGCATTAACTNATCGCCAACGCCAACTGTGTCAGTGATTGTCGATCAAGCTGTTGTTTNGCTGTATTGCAGCGCACACCTGAGTTGGGCTTGCAATGTTTATCTGGTTCAAAGTAAATTGTTTCGTCATAATTGTTCAACAATAGCTCGTCACTACAATGTCTATCCTGGTGAAAATAGTGGATTCAAGGCTAGAAAATAGGGATGAAACCTTTTCTTTCCGAAAGCAATCCAATTATACAAATTTACTTGTGCACAGTTATGAAAGATGTTTGATTAAGGGAAGAGTTTTTCAGAGATTTTGGTCCTTTACGAAATAATTTTTGTTTTGCAGGAAATCAACAAAACGTGAAAAAAACTAAGGCAATTTCAGCTTTCTTAGGACATGATAAAGAAAAGGAAGCTTAGATTTTTGACTGACAGTGTAAGAACTCAACGACTTGAATGTAAAACTGCAAGGAGAAAAAGACTGCTCTTGATTTGATCACTACTAATCGCCCTTTTCAGAAAAAGTTTCATATTTTCAAATATATCACTCAAAACAAACTTAGTCATTTTCCGAGGCAGTAAGGGAAAATAAAAGGAAGGAGGGTTCAGATATATTCAATTTATTGAAAGGTTGATTACAGTGATGCCAGGTTATTCTACAAAAGTAAGCAAGTAAATTTAAAAAAGAAGCCCAAAATAGGTAATTTAATCAAAAACAAGCCCAACATGCGTTTGCCAAGAAAATTCAACAAAATAAAAGATCGGTAGGAAAATTAAGTAGAAAAACAGGGAGGCACACCCGAAAATACAAGTCCAAAATGAGCATATTTTCACAAAAACACGCCCAAATTTTCTTTAGAAGTAAATTAAAACAGAAAGTGCCATAAATTTGGAAAAAAGCAATCCACAAAACAGAAATCTGCATAAAAACAAGCAAATTTCAATTAAAACAAGCCTAAAAACAAGCAACCCGCAAGTCATCAAAAAAAACCCGCAACTCCACAAAAAACAAGACCAAATTCGCTGGAAAACCGCAAGGTTGGCAACACTGGTTGATTACCAACATTGCCGAACAGTTTGGCGACTTTTCGTTTCAAAAACTGTTGGTGCTCTTTCCCCAAAGCCCTTTTAAGTGGCAGACATTACCGAATTCTCAACTGAAGCAATAACAGGAGTGTAGCAAGGTGGGGACGCGTGGGAACGGCGTTCCCATACTTTTTTGGGAGTGGGAACGCTTTTTCCACTAATAAAGTTACTTGAAGCGCCTGGAGCAGCATAAATGAATAAATGACAAGTTATCTCATGTATATCACCGTTGCATGGTTGTGTAATTACTGCTTGCGACATGTGGATGGTTGTGTAATTATTGTTTGCGACACGCTGTGGAGATTACTGCAGGCGAATGCTCACTTTATTTCGAACAATTTGGTGCAGTCTTCCTTGTTAACTGGTCCTTTTTAGCATTACACTCTTGCAGCAAAAGACACATGTACATGTGTGGACCAAAGATGTAGTAGAAATTGTACAGGTGCCAGAGCTCTGCTGGGCATGTTCGCTTATATTTGTAGACAACGACCCATCATTCACTGATGAAGGTGGCGGAGCAGAGCTCCAAGAGCTTGACACCACTGGTGTGGACACAGCCAAAATTCAATTGGAATTAACTGAATTCCAATAGAATGTAGCAGTGAAAGAAATATTTTTTGATGGCATACCTGAAAGCTTCTTGTCAAAGGAAGGCGTCCCNAAAATTTTTTCCACTCCTCGCAAATTGTCAGTGGAAATTCTCACTGTGATTAGGTCTATCTGCTGCTGCCGGAGGGGCGAATTGTCTCTTGCAAGCTACAGTAAATGTAAAACTCGGGCCCCCATTTAGCTTATACTTCGGTTTTAGTTTTTGGAGAGTTTTTTAGTGATTTAAGGTTTTAGTTTAGCCATCCATATCCGGATTCACCATCATTTCTCAGGTTCGTTTCTGAGTGTTGCTGGTGACACCCCTGCAGTGGCCAGTGGACCCCTTTCAGCTACGTTTTCCCTGTTGGCTCAAACATCTAGTTGTAGTTACNCCACTGACTGCTGACAGTCCGAAGTTCACAAAGAACAAGTTTCGCATCTGTATGATGAATAATAACCTTCATCACTACCTTCTACTTGCCGGCACTACCCTGGAACAAAAATTTAAGTAACTGCCAACAAGCACAAAATGCCATTACTCTCACCAACAGAACAATAAATGACGCTGACAACTTTTCTTAATGTCTGTATCCATTTACCGAATTTTGCATATGTATATACAATNGTATTAAATTCTCATATTGCGTTTGTTTTTAGAAAAATCCAAGACATGTCACATTTGCATGAGTTTATGGGAGCTACCGGACCTCGAAAAATTTTGACATTTGTAATTGGACCCTTTCCTAAGATAATTGAGTAGCCCCTGTGTATGGGTTTGCAATTGCTACAAAAGGGTCAAAACCACACAGCCATCAGTCACTGCTGCCTGACGCGTGGCCAGGTGGGAGCGAAAGGTGCCGTCATTCCCCGAATTTTGGACTGCAAATATTCAATTGTTGAGCTAAAACTGCTATGACCGCGTAAAATTAATTATAGTAAACCTCGGTTAATCCAGATATTCGCCAAAACCGGATAAAACTGCTGGTATGAATGATATCTAACCTTCTTCTTCAGAAAAATCTTCGGTTTATCCGGATTTCGTAATCCGGATCTTCGCCAATACCGCATAAAATCTGCTCTTTTCGCATCTCGTAATCCGGATTTTCTGTACTTCCACGCTGTTGTGTTTCTAAGTGCACTGAATGGTCTCTATGAAATATTCGGCAGCTTTCAGACGCAACACAAGCGTGCTCACGATAACCAACGAACGCTTATTAGAATTATGATGAACATGGCCGCAACTTCGCGCAACATTGGACTAATCGTAGAGACGATTATTACGTCACACACGGGCGTAGGATATCATGTTGAACATAACGCTTAAAGCACGCCGCGGCACCACGGTTTCAGTCTATTGCAGTGTTGCCACTTCTGATGTTTTGAGATAACAACAATTACAGGCTCTAGCTTTGCAGCCGGCTGTATGAGGAATGTCCTGTCTGGTTCTGCTCCCATCTCCTTGCAATGATTCAACTTGTACGTATCATTCAGCAGTATTTGTAAAGCCACAACAATGACCCACACCAAGCGAATCGATCGCAATTTATTGCGTAAGGAAACTAGTTTCGTGTGTTACACATCTTGAGTCCTGCGCAAAAGTCGACATATGAAACAAAAAGAAAAAATAATGTACTGTTGCTAAGATCAAAACTCAAGATTACAAAAATTGAAAATTACAAAATTTCAGCACAATTGTAACTCCTCCACTAAGCACAGCTACAACACTGTTCAACGAACACAGATCGCAACGGCCATTATAGGCACTTCTGATTGACAAAACATACTCTCCGCGTTTAGCCTGGTTTCTGTCTTAGACGATCAAGTGGTTTGCAACAGACCGTTTCTGATGTCTAATATTTTGGCCACAAATCTGATGTTGAGCCGGCGGTTGCTGTTATTTTCCACATTTCTTCTCTTTCTAGGTTGAAAATAAGTTAGATTCATGTATAATTTTTAAGTTTCGTTTGGTTGTCGTTCCAAACTGAAGGCGCTGCAATCCAAACGCTGCGTTGAGAATAACATTTTATGTTACGCACGAACGACTTCTCTATTTAGTGACGACACTTTTGGACAGTGGTTCTTAACCGTTTCTATTCCACGTCCCCTTCAAAGTCGTAATCGTCCTTTGTTTCAAGCCTCCCGACATGAAATAAGTTGTAAAGACAAATGTATTTGTTGGTGAATTTATTGATCAAACTTTCCATGTTGTAGAGAGCGTAAAAGCTCGTGCTCCCTTAGAAATTTATTGACGCCTCACTGGGAGGCGTACCCTCCGGTTATGAACCAGTGCTTTAGAAGTAGAACAATGAGGTTCAGCGCGCTTTGTTAGGTATTGGTAATAGAAGTATTTAGCTCAGGGTTCTTATAGTATTGCCTCATCACCCCAGGGAATATTGAGATTAGATATTGGGGGTATTCAGCAATCAATATATTAACACCCAATCATTACATTCGTTCTAGCAATCTTGCAACACTGTATCCACATTAAGTAGAAAATTATTGCCGATGAATGTGATGCAGCCTTTGAATTGACCATTTTCCTCACTACTCTAGTGAATATCTATTTACTAGTTCTGTTTTGTTTCTTACATTTTTTTGTTATTAAACTGTTGAAAAGAGGTATCCAGATTGACGAAAATTTGATATAGGGGTATTGAGGCGTTGAAACTTTAAAGACCATTGATTTCGCTTATATGAAACTTTAATGTAAAAATCTGATGTTATCGGAGGTTGAAGAAGGTGACAATCCGATGTTGACGAAACTGACCCCAGTGGCAACACTGGTCTATTGATCAGTGTTGAGTGTGCGTGTGTGAAGTGCATTGTCGCTGAGTGTATTGCACTGGGTAAGATGTCTGGATGGCAATGCCTTCTGAATAGGACTGTTTGTGGACCAGTTGCAGCAATATCTGCGTCAGTTCAAAACCCCAGATTTCTTCAGAGCCATGTAAGCTAAAATTATGAACTTTAAGATTTTTCATAACTGCCAGGATACGGCGGTCACTAGTCTGATGTATCATTGTAAACACACCAATAGATTCGTTTTGCTTCTGCGAAAGTCTTTTGTTTGGGTCGTATGTGTACAATTTGAGTGATTTTCACCGATATCTCGTACTTAGATGATGTCAAACTAGAAACAACCATCTTCGATTAAATCGGATAAAACAGTCAGTCAAATCGAATCCGGATTAACCGAGGTTTACTGCATTCAATCCACCAAGCTGTAGATAGCTAGTATTTTGCCGAAGTTTTTGCATTGAAGCTAGGAGTACGGTGTGTGGGGAAGATTCGGGCAAGGACCATGGACCCCCGAAACAAACTTGAGAAAATTCTTACTGGTGCTTTATATCAATTTTCAACTTCTAAAAAATAAACGGAAGAAACAATCAAACTCAAGACGACGTCAATGACTGCCCCCTCCCGAACAAAATTCCTGGCTGCGCTACTGGTACCATGGCTAGTCGAGGCGCGTCGCTGGGCGCAGTAATCAGGGGCGTAACGGCGGGAGGGGCACAATTGCCCGGGCGTCGAATCACTATGAGGGCGCCAAATGACTGCGGGGTCACCGAAAAGTCCTAACAATGTCACCAGTACAGTACTTCAATGCAATACATTTGCTTCCGAAAGACCTCAGGTTCGAAGATGGGGGCGCCAAACTTGCTTCTTGCCTCGGCGCCATCTAACCTCGTTACCTCCCCAGTAGTAATTCAATACTCCGCGTTGTCCATGAATATCGAGTGAGGCGTTACACAATTGCATAGTTCGGTCATAATTCTTTAAGCTAATCGAACACGTTCAATGCACTTTTGTCACAAAGCGGCATGTTGCGTGCTACCGTATACACCCATAGCTTTAGGTTCAGTCAGGTGCTTAGTTCGGTCAAGAAACTCATCCATTCACCTTTATGGTGAAAATCTACGATGCAGACCTACTGCGAGCTCACGCACTGCCCTGGCAACAGTCCTGAAACTGGTTTTCGTTTTCATTTTGAGACTTGTAAAATCTTGAGTCAGTCATAAGTTTTCCTTTATTCATTCCCATTTTCACTGATGCTTTTCCTGTCAAGGCTGTCATCGGGCATAAAAGAAATAAACTTGTAAAAAATCAGACCCATTTTGTACAGGTCAGCGGCAAGTCGAGAATTGTGTTAAGCGAAAGCGACTACGTTTGTAAAGTACATAACATAAGGCTAGGCAGTTCTCATGCGGCAAAGAAATAACGAAACAGTGGTACTATTATAAAACAATAGCATTGTCCAGGCTATTCGATAAGAGGTTGGGTAAAGACTGGCACGTAAATCGTGACGTTTAACCAAGGGAAAAACATTTGTGTATTTTAGAGTATTTTTTATGTATGTTTCTGCTTGCATGGGCACCGAAAAGTGGCGCATTTATGGCAAAGAGGCGCCATTCGAGGAAGCGCCACAGTCCTTTTGGGAGACGCTGCCCTAGGTGTTGTTTTCACAATGAATGCTGCACTGTTTGCGAGTCAGTGGTAGCAATAGCGCATGAACTGTTTCCTTGCACCCACGCATTGACGCCGAGCAAAAGGCTGGCAGGCCGCAAAAACCGTTTTTCAAGTCTTCCATATAACCCAGTGATTTTCAACATGGTCCAGATGAACCACCGGTGGTCCACCTGAAACTTCTAGTGGCCCACAGAGAATTCGATAAATTCTTGGTAAAACATTCATGCAAATTGTAGGGTCCACTACACAATAAAGATNGACTAGTTGTTGATGTTTCGAGTAGTTTTTCATGCCTCAGCACAGCATAGTGTTCCATATAATATTTTTTTAAAAAGATGGTCTATAGGCCAAAAAAGTTGAGAACCACTGGTACAACCCNAACGGGAATCGAACCCAGGCAGTCTTCCAGGTTTGGTNGAGGGTGATCAACCAACTAGGGCAAAAAATATTGTGTCCTTGGTTTTTATGCGGCAGCAGCTACTTTATGAGATTTTTTCACAACACAATGAAGAGTTTTATTCTTGTGGTAAAAACAGCTGTGTGTGTGACACATGCCAATATTATTATTAACCAACAGGTAACGAGGATTTGGAAGAAACTGGAAGATCAATATTGAACTCTACAAACAAAAGAAAATGTCAAACAGACATTCGAAGTTTGAAAAACTCCTGCAGTGATGAACAAAACACAAAAGCATTGGATCATAGTAAAATTAATGAAAAACATATATTTTCTGGCAAAAGAAATAGAAGGGCTTTTTGCATTGAAAATCAGTTGGAAGAAAGAGCTGTTTCACCAAATCTTATGAGCTCAGGGCGCACAAAAAGTAATTTTGGCCGGTTTGCCTACAACGAAAGTTCTGAAAATTCCTGTAAAGCAGCAAAAGATCTGAATGTGGAACACGATCTATCGACTCAAAAAATCAGTTTAAAACCCAAACAAAAAAAAATGCTGTCACTTCAAACAGGAAATTGCTCTGGAAAAAACTTGTATGTCCTGCAAGGAAATACTAACGTCAAATACACCTTCAGTGAAGCAAATTGTGCAGCAACGCCTCCTTCCACGGCATTGATGGGAACAAACATCAGAAAACCTCAAAACGTTTCTGTAAAAAGCAAAAAAAATTTGAAAACTGCAAAACAGTTCCAAACCCTTCGACGCATTCGATCAGGACGTACATCTTTGCAAAGTGATAGTTGTGAAAGTAACATTGAGCAGAGGTCAGCTGTGAAAATTGAAGGAGATGTTTTTGATGATGATCGACTCTTATGCTTCACCGCCTGCACAGGACACAATGTTCAAGCCACAACATCGGCCAACTCAATGTGCGCCTCATCTGACCAAACAAGGAATTGCCGACCCATAGAAAAATACTTCATCAGTGATTCCACAACGATTTTTCCACGCAACACTGACGAAAAGCATTTTAGTTGCAGAAAGGGTGGAAAAAGATTTTCAGGGTCAAGCAACTTGACCACACACATGGGAACACACTCCGGGAAAAAAAACTATTGCTGCGAGGAATGTGGAAAAATATTTTCGTATTCGAGCCAGTTGACCACACATCTGCGAACACACTCTGGGGAAAAACCACATTGCTGCCGACAGTGTGGGAAAAGATTTTCAGTGTCGGGCAACCTGACGACACATCTGCGAACACACTCTGGAGAGAAACCCTATTGCTGCCAGGAATGTGGAAAAAGATTTTCAGATTCGAGCCACTTGACCACACATCTGCGCACACACTCTGGGGAAAAACCATATTGCTGCCAGCAGTGTGGAAAAAGATTTTCCCAGTCAAGCAACTTGACGACACATCTGCGAACACACTCTGGAGAGAAACCCTATTGCTGCCAGGAATGTGGAAAAAGATTTTCAGATTCGAGCCACTTGACCACACATCT
>JGI24158J21664_10012669_pt1 | contig 11165 bp, 5 predicted proteins | sample Ectturendosymbi3_FD_21664 | JGI IMG/M metagenome (IMG submission 21664)
GTTGATCTCAAAATTTTATGAAAGCAATTATCATGGTGCTCTGTTAAAAAGTTGTAATTCCACATATTTTTTGTTGCACGGATGCTTTCCATGTGAGTAAATAACTGTATAAATCGATCCGATCAAGGTTTCTTTCAAATTGCGCATTTTTTGAAAATGTAAGCCACGTAGATTTTATCAATTGTTCGGCATTTTTTGGAAACGTTCATTTTCTTCACATGGCTCTGATATAAATATTTTGTAAAAACTTACCTGCATTAGTTGCTTTTTCGTTTACTTTTTAATTGTAGATAACACACAAATGCCTTCATAATGCATATTCCTTATATAAGTTCTACATTGACTACCATGCTATAAACGCAGCGGGATGAAAATCATTCCATCAAGCATGAAAATCGGAAGATACAAGATGATTGCTCACCAACATACATGGAAGTTCAGTCCGAATGAATTGCGGTGAGGAAACCTGTTAAGTGATTGTTCAGTACAATCGTATGCGGTTTTCTTTTCAAAAGTTGTCTAAACAGCGTTCTGGTTGACGTATATTTTACAATCGCATATATAAAATTTTATGAGTCTTTCCTAACGTGCATGCGCGGTTGGTGATAAAAGGCATAACTTTTAATCATAAGAGATCTTCTCACAAATGCCAGACAAAATTTAACTAAAAATTACCTCTGGAAGATTCACAAGTGTGGGTTGGCCTTTGCACCCATCCAGTAACGGCTAGAACTAGACTGTGGGAAGACCGCAAGTACAGTTATTACGTCGTCGTTATAACCCGACTTGGCATCAAGCCCAAATCTACAAGCTTGAGAGGCGAGTGCTCTATAGCTGCAACATTCAGGCAATCACTATTATAGCTAACATCGTTAAAAATGAACATTAGTGACAGTAGTGATATCAATGATGTCCTACATTTTGCAGAGACTCACCCCTAAACCACTGCTGTCACCACATTATGAGATGTTTGTGGTAGTTTAACTTTAAGACATTTATGAAATATATTCGCGCCAGCCGATGATTGAATGTGCCTTGCTATATGAAAAGCGTGTCACGTCGAAGCCCACATACGAAGGAAAAATGATTATTTTGCTCCGGCGTGAAAGTCGGAAGTTTATTCGGTGTGAAATCCACTCAAGCAATGGGTTCATTCATTTTTATTTATGCAATTTCTCTGGTGTGAATCGCCGGGATGCCAACTTTTGGAGGCCTAGAAACATTTCAAGGATGATTTCCAACAGCCTTTGATAGTTATGCTGCGACCAGCCCGCCTGGTCCTTGGCCGGTCTCTGGGTCGCTTTTCCGTGCGTGTAGCCCAGGGGCGGATCCAACCAGTAAGGTTAGAGGGACAATTTCAGTAATATGTGGTAGCTAAGTCTCTTTGTGTGTTCACTACGGTAAGGGGGATGAAGTATACTTCGCAACACAGCTGTGACAAAACAATGGACGGCAAATTGGCCTTATATCGCGAATGCTGTTTTCCGGATTGTACAAAATCATGGTGAATAGTTATTTTCATAAGTTTTAGGAGAAGCGATCGTCCAAATCTCTCCCCTGGATCCACCCCGGTGTAGCCCCACAAGTTGCCTCGTCAACATTTCCTGGGGATTTCTGTTCACTTGCTCGGAACATCGTAGGTGAGATCAGAGATGAGCGGAATGTCAATTTTTATTTTTACGATCCAGATCCAGTTCTGATTTTTTAAAACTAAGTCAAGTCCAACCACAGTCCAAAATTTTTTCAAATGCAAAGTCCAAGTCCAAATGAACTCCAAAAATTTTGAAAAATGCAGCTTTTTCATAACAAACATGCCTCATTTCATTTCCATCAACTAAGTCAAAATCCGGTCCAAATCCTAAATTTTGAAGAGATTTACAGCCTGGATCCGATCTAAAAAATTGGCTATAGTCCGAATCCAGCCTAATCCAAGTNCAGTGCTCATCTCTGGACGAGATCTTTCTATTCGGAAAAGCTGCACTTGGTGTTTTATAAANTTTGCTTTGTCGTGGAGTGATATGTCGTCAACGTTTCGCAAAATCCAATCTCTGCTGATTGCACTTAATGTCACGGGNGCTTGAAACAAACGTGTGTTCCGGTTCCACAGCCCTAGCTTGTGGGGCAAGCGAGTTGTACAAATGATACATACAGTTTTCAATGGACCAAATCATTTTGGAGGCGGAGCTAAAATCTTTTAAATGTTGGAGCCAGATCTTGAGCTTGAGCCAAAAACTTTAGATGCTTGGAGCCAGAGCTGGAAATTTGAGCTCTGGTCCCACACAGGGTTGCCAGATGAAAATTTCAATAAAATGCCAAACAATGCTAAAAAGAGGCCAGAAAAAGGCCAAACCGATTGTTAAAGGCCAGAAAAAATGCCAAACTGTATTTGCGGTATTACCATGCCTTTGTCACAAAAAAACATTTAAATTACAAGAAAAAAAATATCTGAAATNAAGATTAAGTCTTGCTTGGCATTGTACTGGAGCTCATTGCTTCTCTGACTCTTCATGGTTTGTGAGAATGCACACTTTGGGTAAAACAGNGCGACAATTTGTACACCGATCCTTCGGCAGCTTTCTGCACCCACATGAAAGTCATCTNCCATTCACTCCNATNCTTACGACCAGAATCATTACAGCCCAATGTCATTGTTGCATTTCTATCGCGNAGAGGCCGGCCTGCCTACATGCGTTGAGCTTGCTTATTTCCTACAACACAATACACACTACACAGTGCAGCGAGTGCACGAATATCCAGTGATTACGCAAAATATTACTAAAATCAGAAAGCGGGCGTCGGCCTAATATAGCATTTATCACAAAAATTTGCAAATATGTTGCCAAAAAAGTGGAGTAGTAGTATTTTCCTTCATAGGAACCTATTTCAGCGAAATAAGGCCAAAAAAGAGCCAAAAGGCCAAACGAATTTTTTAAGGGCAACTAACTTGAGACGAAGCCAAAAAAATGCCAAAAGGCAAACTAAAATTGTTTAGGCCAACCAACTTGAAACGAGGAAACGATGAATTCTTGAAAAAGCCAATCTGGGAATCCTAGTTCCACAGCCCTGGCAAAGGATCCTACAAACACTTAGAATTTATTTAACAGCTGGGGTGACAAAGCGGCGCCGCAGCCCGCGGAATAGTATTTCAGAGACATGCTGCTCGAGGAGTAACAGTCGATAACCTTTGCTTCTGCTCATTGTCCACCGGATTTGAAGGCAGACAAGACGCTGAAGTCACAAGTTCATTTCGCCAACCTTGTTTGCATTTCGAAACTAACGCAAGATCTCCCAGTCCCATGCACTGTTGACTGTATCGTGGCAAACAATGACACGCTTAGCTTGGAAGCACCAAATATTGCCCTTTCATGCTTCACGTTAAACGGGATTAGCTTTTTATGGAAGCAGTTGCAAAATTGTGTTTTATTAAAGTAGTTGAGGTGCGACTTAGCGCTTCTCTGTCAAAAACATTAATAACATCATGATAAGTTTTATTGTCAGGTAATAGAATTCAGTATCGGCAAGCATAGCCACCAAACAGACGTGTGTACTGAACTACTTCCAAAAACTTCAAAAAATCAGTCAGCAAGAACCAGAAAGCCGCCAGATTGGAGAAGAAAGTTTAAAAAAGCCTGAGGTTAAAACTGATGATTGCGATAAAGAAGACCAACAAGTTGAACGGCAGATGCTTTAAATCTAGAGAACGCAACAGAGTTTCTGCAATGGGACATGGGTTTATTTATTGACATTGAAACGACTGATGACAGTATCAAGAAATTGAGTTGTGGCAGCAGTAACACTCCACAAATCAGACCACAACTCCAAGTGATTCAGATCATAAGATAGTATGCAAATTATTAAAATTTTTAGAAGAACATGAGAACATATTAGTATAGTACAGGGTTCTCAAATTCAAATTGCTCCGTGGGCCACATGAGGACTTACAAGTAACCCGCGGGCCGCATTATGACGCTGACGCAACAATGGCGGCATCCGAAGTTGAACTTAATTTTACATCTTGTTTCCTGCGAAAGGTATCATGAATTATATACGTAAATAATTTCTAGCCGTCTCTACGTTCGTATTAATCGATTCTAGCCGCCTAAGGAACTTGTTCACTCGCTAGTTGAGCACATTTAAACACAGGTGAATAGAATAACGTAAATGTTATTCATTTCATTCATTTTCATGTCCGCTTTTCCTCCAGGGAGGGTTGCGGGGCAACATTCATAGGAGAACTTGGAATATCTTACGGTCAACAGCAATTTCAGGTAGTTCTGCTGGCTCCACAACAAGACGGGACCAAGTAAGGTCTGAGATGCAGTTACTCCACCTAGGCCTTGAACGACATCTGGGTCGCTTTCCCGTGGGTTCAGCTAGGGCTTGCCTCACCTGTCTTTCGTTGGACATTCTGGATATATGGCCGAACTAACGTAGTTGTGTTCTCAAAATTAGGAGAAGCGGTACGACGTTCATGGCTCTACAAATTTCACAGCTGCGCAACTTTGTCGCGAGTGTCACACCAGGGGCGTAACGAGGGGTCACAATGCCCCGGGCGCCGAATCACTGAAGGGCGCCGAAAAGTCGCAGCAATGTCGCAATGCGTATATTTACTCCCAAAATACCTTATTGCAGGTTCAGATATGGAGGCGCCAAAGTTGTTTCTTGCCCGGGCCCAATCTAACCTCGGTACATCACTTTGCCACACGCTGGACTCTTCGCAAAAATCCCATCTTTGGTGCTTGCACCTGAGAATATCTGAAATATTCTTTCGGTCATTACCAAGATTCACGACCCTAGGTAAGGATCGGAACAAAGACCGATTTGAAAACTGACAGCTTTGCGGTGTTTGAAAGCTCCCGTTTTGTTGCCACAGAGCGGCAAAACTCACGCAGAAATGCGTTAGCTTCGCCAATCCGTGTATCAATCTCCTCGCTCCGCCTTCCGTCACTCGTAAATACCACCTCTAGGTACTTGATTTATTGCCGCTCACTTGCCGCATACACTGCCTTGGGTTTGTAGAATGACATAGTACCTCGGTGTTTTGGTGCTGATTTCTACTCCGACTCAGTCGCACGCAGCGGTGACAGCACACATCCTTGTCGGAGTCCAACACCAACGGTGAAAGATCGTGATTTAACTCTCCCGAAACGGAAACAAACTTCTGAGCAGGAATATAGTGACTTGACGGCCAGTAACAGGCGGCCGTCAACACCGTACTCACACAACACTCCCCAAAGCTTTTCATAAGGAACCAGGTCGTATGCTTTCTCGAGGTCGACAAAGCTGTGAAGACGTCTTTTGCACAGCCCCAAGATTTCTCAAAAATTTGTTGGAAAGCGAAATGCGGTCTGTAGTGCTACGGCCAGAACGAAAACCGCACTGGGTATCATTCAGCTTTGATTCAATTATTTCGCGGCATCATTTTTCAAGGCACTTGGCAAAGGAAATGTTAATCATTTGAAGATTCCCAAAAACCATCGCGGGCCGCACAAAATGCCCTCGCGGGCCTAATGCGGCCCGCGGGCCGCATGTTTGAGACCCCTGTTATGGTATCATCCATGTAGGTCTGCAGGCTACGCCATCAGCCTAGCAACTTTTGTAAGAGAAGATGGTACAGAGGGCAAAAAGGGCAAACAGAAGACAACCACAACAAAAATACGAATAGAAATTGGTCAGCAACATCTTTAGATTTGCTATGCACCAATTCAACCTGAGCTCTGGCCGGAGACTTTATATTCCTATCAAATGCGTAAAAATGTCCCAATAGGAAAACTTAGAAACGTTGAGCAAAAGTTTAGTTTTACTGAGCGCGATGCAACATCACAAATAAATCGCTTGCTTCCTGTGCATCGAACGCAAATGCTAGTCATGTTGCGGATGCATCTTCTTAAATGTATTTCCGGTATTGCCATACAGATATGGACGGGATCTGCTGCGAGTGATGCAAGCCAAGACGGATGGTCTCTCTGACCTTGTCTACAGCTTAGCGAATACAATTAAACATTCCATGTACACCAAGTTTTACATCGACATAAGAAGAATTGAAATGAAACAAATCACTTTGAACATTAATGGAAGGCCAACCATGGATGTCAATATCGAACCAGGTAACGGCGCTGTAAAGTCGCTTCTCCTTTACCTAATGGAATAAGTGTTTGGTGCATCAAACATAAGGGAATTTATGAAGCAAATACAACCTCGATTTAAATTAGTTACACATGGATATTTCCTTTTAAAGATGATGACAAATAGTTCCGGGATTTGATATCATCTTCTAAATATTAAAAAATCTTGTCTTGATTTCAAAACCACAAAACCTGATTTTTCAAAAGGCAATTTGGTAGAAACAGCTTTGTTTTATTGATGGCAACAGTTTTGGTTTGCTAAATATCATTAACGCCTATCAGCGCGGTTACTGAATCTCTTAAAACAATACTGGAAACCAAACAAAAACATTTCCACCCATTCACTTAAATTGAAGATCTGTGCAATGACGAGTGTGTGAAGTGCCGTCATTTCAATGAATATTTTGCTTTCATTTCAAATCCTCAAACCAATGATAAACGTAATTTGCCACCTCTACAGTTCCTCACTGATCATTGCTTACTCCCTCCTACCTTTGAACCTTTTCATATGTTTCGGGCAAAGGTTTTACCAACTTACCTAATCGAATTCTAAGAATAGGGCAACCAAGAATTCGGTACTCCCTTCAGCTTTCTTTTCACTCTAATCTGGTCTTCTGATGTATTTCCTGAAGCTTGGAAAACAGGCCCGTAGCCCTGGGTAGATTCGTCAGCAGTACCCCCCAAATAATTTTGTGCCCCCCAAATTATGTCGAGTCTAGAAATATTTCTTTTAAACATATAATAAAAACAAAAATCTTGTCCCCCCAAAATGCATTTTCCCCCCTCAAACCCTAAAACCGGCTACGGGTCTGTTGGAAAACTGCTACAGTCAGGGTCGGTGCTACGTGGTTTGGGGCCCTCCCGAAGCCTGGATTCTGGGGCAACCCATATACAATTTATTGCATTTAGCACATAATATTTATATAAACGGAAACGACGATTTATTTCAACAAATGTTTATAAAAGCATGTTTCTATAGCATCAACATAACAAACAAAGAAGACGTACTGCCAGTGATAGCGTGACTCGAGTCAATGACTCGACTCGAGTCAGGATTTTTGGTGGCTTGGACTCGACTCGAGTCACGTTGAGAACAACGGTGACTCGACTCGCACAGAATGACTCGACTCGAGTCACAATCAATGACTCGAGTCAAAATCACTTTTTTTAAATCTCTGAGCCTCTGATGGACAAGTCTAGTTTGTTTTCACACAAAGAGTTTAGCTTTTTTGCTTCAGAGGTGATCAAGATTGGGGCAAATTTCTGCTTTGACTTTCTTGACGTGCAATGCTTCTTTTTTGAGGATCAACTGTTCCCATCTTACGCAGAGGTAGACCTGAGACTTTGCTTTTCATTGAGGGGCCAGCAGGGCACAACATATTGACACATTATCGTGGTTTAATGTAGTATTTGCATATCGTGATCATGACTGTCGGCCTCATACTGTTACTTTGGAGTTTTTTCCAGATAAAGTGATTTGATTTTATAAAATCCAAATCCAATCCAAAAATTATAGTGCAAAATATAATGCAAATCCGAAAACCAAACGTTGTTTAAATCCACATTCGTACCACTGTTATTAGCCTAAACCCACGTGGCCAAGTTATTACGTCAGATATGACTTTGAATACATAACGGCAATAGAAGAGTGAACCTAGTCGAATTGGGAATCTCAATTGCTATTATGCTGAGGGTCGTAGGTTCAACTCTCTCTGGTTTGCCCAGGACGACGCAGCATTGTGGCTGCAACAAATGGCTCCCAACGTGTCGGTGGCTGCAATCCACCGTTTAAGGTCGTCTTGAGCTTGTGAAATGGGGAAGTAATGTGGCGTGGTGATTCGCCACATATAATGTTGCATTCGTAGCAGCAATAGAAGAGTGAACCTAGTCGAATGGGGAATCTCTATTGATGTTATGTCGAGGGTCGTCAGTTCAACTCTCTCTTTGGATTGGCTCAGGGCGGTACATAAATGTGGCTGCAACACACATATGTAATCCGACTCGTTCAAAGACAAATAAGTAGTTTGGAAAGTAAATCAAAATAAATTACGCTCTACCATTGGCTCACAACATCACAACGATCGAGACTGCAGAGACTTCAAAATAAATATTCACTGTTAGCAGCAACGCACTGAGAAGCTCCGCTGAGTCCAGCAATAGCGTGTAGATATCAAATCGGAAGTCTAACATGTATACAACACAAATGAATCATTGTAACTGGGCTACACATATAAATAAGGATGTGCTCAATGTTACTAAGTAGGCTATACGTATGGTACAACAATGATGAGGCAAGAAAAGGCATTACATCAATGAATGTCAAACGATCCTGTAACTTGTCTATTGAAAGAAATCCTTTCTCAGCACAGAATCAGACACTAAGATCTTACAGAGTATATATTTCGCCTACAAAGTAGGCATAATCAGCTCTTATTCAAATAGAATAAATAAGAGCTGATGATGCCTACTTTGTAGTCATTTTGTCTTTGTAGTCATTTTGCTAACGATTCTGTAACTTTGATGACATGATGCACAATAGAACAGACGTGTTTCACTGGTCATAGACATGGCTCAATATTTTAAGAAACACGATAAACAGTCTCAGCGGATTTGAGAAACTCTTATCGATACAGTAACCTGCAGTCCCAAAACCGAATTGAAATTTGCGAAGAAATTCAAAAGATTATCATCAATTTCAATCCAGATCCTGTTAAGCAAAATGACAAAATCCAAATCCATCAAAATACTATNCTGTCACAAGATGTAAATCCAAGTACATGTTCATCTCTTGTCATNTTCATTTACTGGGCACGCGCAAGACAAGGAAATATATTCGTTGCAGCACGGTTGGGCTAGACTTGTGGAAATGACTGAGAGTGGAGACAATTAAAATGGAAACTGCTTTCACAAAAAATTAGATATAAATAACCTGCAATCAAATTTGCTGAAGCGACATTGGGCACCATTTTTTACCTTATCGGGTGCCATTTTATAGTTTGTTGGGCGCCATCTTTGGGAAAAAACGAAACGTGAAAATGTTAAATGATAGTTGACTCGACATTGACTCGAGCTTGCAAACCAAGGGCTCGAAGTGACTCGACAGTTCTTGTGACTCGCTCTGACTCGACTTGAAAAAAGTTTGGATGACTTTGACTCGACTTTGGCTCGAAGAGCTTGTGACTCTGACTCGACAAAATGACTTGGACACATCACTGCATACTACATCAGAGAGACTTTAGACTTCAGCATTTACTAAATTTCAAGCTCGGAAAATGACTTTTTGTTAGTTTTGTAGGGACTGCCGTTGTATATATGTCACAGAGATCCCTACTACTTGAGGGGTGAACTTAATTGTTGCAGGAGCACAAGTCAGTCTCCCAACTAAGCAACCTGACGTCTTGAAGTTGCCAAGCCTTAGTTCTCACCACTTTGTCCGCTAATACCTCTCCAGTTGTACTCTCAAGTTGACTGCTTCTTTCGATTATATTCAGATATACAACAAAACTCCGATACACTTGAGCGTGAAGTCAGAAACACGTAACGTTAAAACAGTTCGATGCAGAATCAAAATTAGAATGACGAAAAACAAAAGCGTTGAGCGTTCGAATGCGCTACAGGAAACAGCGACTGATTGCGGTTATGTAGATTTGCAGGTTATCGTGTCGACGGTCGGACTGTTCGCAAACAAGTACATCACGTTGAATCACGAGTGGAATATTACTGGGAATTACACAGTAAGAATGCACAAAACATCAAAGCAGTTTTTTAAGCCGTTTTTGGGTGTCAAAATGACACTCTAAAATTTTGCAATGACACCCTTAGTTCTGAAAGGCAAGATGTGGTTTTGCCTTGTATTGAAGTGAAATGAATTGAGGAAAGCATGTTTTCCTGCACGTTGCTTCTGCAACAGATGGATGCAATTGTAAGTTTGGTATCTGTGCATTGTCGTGGGCACCACCTCGCTTCGGTCTCATACTATACTGCTGCAGATTTTTACAGCACGGTGTACAAAACTGCGAAAACACTTTGCAAAAAAGCACTGCAATTATTGAAGTGTTTTACTGTTTCACTGTTGCGATCGACTTGCCTGGCGATGCATCAAACTACAAAGACAAAAGGTCGGCAGTTGCAACGCGCATTCAAAACAAGGTGGTTGTCGAGTGAGGCAGTCAGTGAGCATACGGAGGGAGATTTTGGCCATTTGGGCCGCACTGAAGCAGCTGTCAGAAGATAAAAATGATGCAATGTGCGTTGTTTTACTGCGACTTATGAAAACAAAAAATTTCAACATGCTGCTTTCCTTTTGTCAACATTGGCACCTCACCTGACAGAACTGAGCAAAGATTTTCAGGCGGGATATTTTAACTTTGCACAGATGAAAGCTTCCGTAAAACTGTGCATCAATAAACTCTCTGGTGCCGCTGGTAAATCCGAACTTAAAGCTATATTTCCGAAAAGTTTAATAGTGAATTTGGGGAACTTAGAACGCCGGTTGGTTGTGTGTCAAGTGGCATGGCGTTTTGAAAGGGCACCGAGAGATTGGCAAATTGATCATCTCAATACACATAAAGGGAGGCTGGAGTGAATGAATCAACTACCGCGGCATCTCTGCTTAGTCTCCTAGAAAAAGTGTATGCCATGATGCCACGAAAATAATTGAACCAAAGCTGGATGATACCCAGTGCGGTTTTCGTTGCTGCCGTAGCACTACAGAACAAATTTCCACTCCAGCAATTTTCGAGAAATCCTGGGAGCATGCCAAAGAAGTTAAGGCATGTTTTGTCGACCTTGGAAAAGTATGAAAAGTATATTTCCGGGTTCCTCGTGAAAAGTTCTGTGAGTGTTGTGGGAGTACGGTGTTGACTGGTGCCTCTTGCTGGCCGTCAAGTAACTGTATTCCTGCTCAGAAAATTGTGTCCGTGTCGACGGAGGTAAATCGCAACCGTTCAGCTTTGTTGTTGGACTCCGGCAATGGTATGTGTTGTCACCACTCTTCAGTCTATATCAGTGCTCTTTGCACAACGGCTCGCGGGCCAAATT
>JGI24158J21664_10012671_pt1 | contig 11164 bp, 9 predicted proteins | sample Ectturendosymbi3_FD_21664 | JGI IMG/M metagenome (IMG submission 21664)
TTTCTCAATATTTTATTGCAACGAAAACTTGCCCTGCTTATTAGACTTTGCTCTGACATTTCGAAAGGGTTAATAGGCTTTGCAGACATTCGATTGCAAATGATTAAAACCTAACCTAACCTAACTTTAATATTCGTTGCAACATTTCTTAAGAGGTCCGAATTTTTATTAGGATGTACTAGGGGTTCGCAACCCACAAGTGTTTAAGAAACGCTAGAATAAAGGTTCTGCCTCCGTTGGCATGCGCATGCAAACCCTCGAAAGGGTACCACGTGTTTTTTCATACGCTTGCTAAGAGACGTTGCAGTCAATTTTTTCTTTACAGGTTCTTGGACTGAACAAAATTTACGAAATGGATACCTGATTCAAATAGTTCCTTCTGCATCAATCCAAGTAACTTATAACGTGAAAGTACGAGTGAGCGGTGAGCGCTTGATGAATGGCAACAACCGATATGGAAAGGTAGGGAAAATGTTTATTTTAACTGGTTTGTTTAAGTTTGGGCCACAGCGTTTGCAGCTGGTTGCTCTGACCGGGTGATTTGTTTGTTTCTTGCTTTGGAGGCCACGGCGGGGCAGCTAATGGCCATTCTTGAAATCAGGGCTATGGAGCCGGAACTCAAATTTCAGGCTACGGCACCAGCTTCCGGCATCGAAATCTTGTGGTACCGGATCCAACATCCAGAAGTTTTTGGCTCCGGCTCCAGAATGATTTGGTCCATTAAAAACTGAAAACTGTTTTATTTATACAACTTGTCTGCTCCGTAACCAAGGCTATGGAATTGGAAGCCAAATTCCAGGCTCCAGCACCGCCACCTAAATATTTTTGGCTCCAGCATCCAAAATTGCTTCGGTTCCGTCTCCACAGCCCTGGTTAAAATCACCATTTTCCACGCTCGGGAGGTGGTCGGTTCCGTCTCCACAGCCCTGGTTGAAATCACCATTTTCCACGCTCGGGAGGTGGCCCTGACCACGGAGCCGATACGAGCCGGTCAGGCAAAATTTTTAATTTTGACGTTTTGCACTGAGCGGCTGTTTATTTTATCCGCTGGCTGATCTCATGTGTTCACAAAACTGCTGTGATATTCTGGATATTACGCTGAAAACAAAGTAGGCTGCAGAGTTAATAAAATAAAGAAATTCCTAAAGCCGTGTTGTCGAGAGCACTAGCAATGGACTAAAAAGTGTTTGTCGAGAATATGCAGCGGTTATTGAAGTCGTGAGTTGACAGTTAAAACGACAGTTCATATCTGACACATAGGCATAGCCAGGGGCGGGCAAAGGAGCCATGGCCCCCTCAAATTTTTGAAAAATACAGTCATTTTGTGCTTTAAGAGGCGTTTTTCTAAACAAAATAGTGTTATTCGCCTAAAATCAAACATTTTGCTCCAAAAAAAATTTTTTTGGGCTTGCTACGTCACTGATCTGACACGCTTTGTTCACTGTTGGTTTCTTTGAAATCGAAGCATAGCCATATGACTTCGGCAACTGACTCACAGTCGTGATTTGCGATTGCGGCGCCCTATAACTGCTAACATCATGTCTTCATGTGGCCCAGAATTTCCGGTATATCTTTTTCACGTTTGTTTGCATGTACACTATCCCGCGTATAGATGCGCTGCGTTGTACCTGACAGTACTTTGATTGCGTTCTATGCTGCGCTTCTGTGCATAGACCTTTACCGTCAGCGAAACGAGGCGTTTCGAAACAAATCCAAATCCACGACAGTCCTGTTTAAGCTAAACTGTGTGATACTCGACTGTTTATCGTTTGAAAAGTCACCCTAACAAGCAGTGAAGCATCAACGAAAAATACGGACAAGCTCTGTTGAGGATGCCTTATTACACCGTGTTTATATCGTCACGTTCTGCGGCGTGCATAGCGTAATTTGTAAGAATTTCGTCGTTTTCCTGACTGTGGAATCGTCAACGTACGCCATAAAAATAGCACGCTTAATGTTCTGCGAAGAGTGAAAATGCATTTGGATATTCATGTGTTTGAAACCAACGGCGCTTAAGTGTATGGTTAAGTTTTCTGGGCGAGCACTATATTCTGTTCGAGCGAGAGCGCGTGATAGATGATGAGGTGGCACAGCAAACCATTTGGAAATCACTATTCCACTGCACGTATTGCAAGGTCAGAACACCGGAGATAAATTTGAAATGTTAAGGATGTGTCCCGTAATCGCCTTGAAAGCGATCCAAGCTGCACGTGTAACCCACCTCATGCACAGCCAGAGACAACAAATGGCGTGCCTATCATAACACAGCAGTTCAGTTCAGCGAAACAACATATTTTATGCAGTGGGTTAACTGCTTGAGGAAGGTATTGCTAAAGAAAATCGCATTCATCTTTCGAAACCTTTTATTTTGGCTTAGAAAGTATTTTGTTCAAAATTTAATAGGGTTCTAGAATTTACCAAAGCGTAAAAATCCGGTATAATTTTTCATCCAGAAAAGGTAAGTCTGACCAATTCAGATCTTTTGCAGGAACAAGAAATCACAGCCATAATGCCTTGCTACTATCTAACGACCGCCGTTGTTTCGCATTTCATCTCGATTGTGTTCCCAAGCACGAAGTTTTATGCGCTACTTTATTAAGATCTATTTTCAAGATTTACTTGAACTACCAATGCTTCGGCCTCAGTGAAAATACCGCCATCACTCCAGGAACGACGTACTTGATTGTGTTGAAGACACTACCTTTTGCTCCAGAAAATGCGGACAACTTATTCGATCACTCCGTGGTCCATGTACCTGGTACCTCTTGGTCTGTTGCGAAAAGTTACATTGCTACAGCTTTGGAGCACTAAAGGCACTCAGTGCAATTAAAGTCTTGCTGTGATGCATTGATATGAGTTTATCCATTATAAGAGGTTTATTAAAAACAACATCTTAACTTTTCGTGTGGGAATCGAACTTTTTTTGTCCATTACATGAATGACAAATAAGCTTGCTCAGTGAATTTTCATTATAGGAAACGTATTTTCTGGTCATAATAATAAGTAATCTGTCCTAGAAGTAATTGCATATGTTTGTTGGTTAAATATTTTTTATTGCTGACCCCATTAGCAGTTTCTGTTTGTTAGAATGTGAAGAAGATGCTGCGATAAAAACGACGAAAAATTGCGAATTTGAAGACTATTCTTCTTTCGAATACCCAGAGCTGAGAGGTGTGTCTGCAATTAGATCTAATATGAAGATTTGCATAGATATTCTACCAGATTTGTTGTTAGAGGTGTTAGTGATGCTGCCAGTAAGGTTACGGGGAGGTGACTTCAGTAATATTTGGTAATCAAGTCTCATTGCGGGTTCACAACTGTAAGAGAAATGATGTATACTTCACAACACTGCTGTGACAAAACAGTGGACCACCAAATGACCTTATATCGCCATGTTGTTTCCCGAATTGCACAAAATCAAGGTGAATAAAATTACTTTCATTGGTTTTAGGGGAGCGATCGCCTCGCTGCATCCGCTCCTGGTTTGAATATACCCACACCACAATTTTTGCCTTCGTTCCTGTGGAGGTTGTATTAAAATGACCTTGTCATGAGTGCATTTATGTTGGACCCGTGCTTCGGGAGGCCCCTTACCTCCTGCAACGGAGTTTGTTAAGCTTAAAGTATAGCTCTAACAGTGTCAAACTGCGAAGAATAAAAAGGTCAAAAGACGCTCTTGGGTTTTCTTTCGTTGTCGACAACTTCGTAAATTAAATTGAATTAGTTAATTTTGTTTTTACTCTTGTGTAGACAGTGAAGGCTACGATCTTCATGCGAACTATGATGGCACAACTACGGCTGGTAAGAGGGTTTCTAGGTGATCGATGCTAATGCGGTCATATGGAACGCACCTAGTGGTATAGCGTAACTTATTTAGGTAAATTCTGATTCGAGGATTTAAGACAAATTTTCGTGTTCTCGGACAGTCTTGCAAACCCCAAAGTTGGCAGTTGTTTGTTGCTTTTCAAGCAGTGATAGAGTTAGTTAGTTATCATTTTGGTGAGCTCTAGTACGTTAAAAACGGTTAATTGTGACGCTTAGAGAAATAAGTTCGTTCACGAGCACACAGACGTGAGCTCTCTTGCCGTATACATTCCAAGTGAAAAGCTTTGCAAACATGAAAGGCGTTTTCTGCCACGGTGTCGGCTTTGGATCATAGGCGTAGCTAGGGGGGGCCAAAGGGGCTATGCCCCCAAAAAAAATTTTCAGAAAATATAGTCATTTTGTGCTTTGAGAGGCGTATTTCTAAACAAAATAGTGTTATTCGCCCAAAAAAAAAACATGTTGCCCCAAAAAAAATTTTGGGCTGGCTACGCCACTGCTTTGGATGCTTTGCTTACGCAATATCTCTAATTAATCACCTGATTGCTGAAAAGTTACGTTATGACTGTAACACACTTTCAGTCTAGTCATAATTTCGGGCGATTTTTTTGCAGTAACACCGAATGCACTGCATGAAACGGATTGTTGTGATTATTCGCTTTACATCATTGGTGGAGTGTCTGTATTTGCCGCCATCGGTCTGCTGATATTCCTCGTGATCGTGCAGCGAAGAAAACGATGGATAGGTATTGCTCAGTCAGTTGCGTATTCACTATCCTAGCTAGTTCAGACCCGTAGCCAGGTTTCAAGGTTTGGGGGGCAAATACATTTTTTGGGACAAGATTTTTGCTTTTATTATATGTTTAAAACAAATTTTTCTGGGCACAAAAAATTGGGGGCACTGCTCCGAATGTCCCCCGTGGTTACAGGCCTGAACTAGAGTCTTGATGTCGAATTCGTCCAAAGGTATACAGCACAGACAAGTACAAACACCCGTTCCGGCTTTTCGTTTTCGATTTGCGTACTCGTAAGAAACTGCACTTGTGCAGTCAAACACATCAGCTCCTGCCAGTTGCAGAACAACCTGGTTGCATTGTAACAAGTTCAACTGGCGACGGCAATTGTGAAATTCGAGCAATGCTGCACAGGCACAAAGATCAACAACTCTTTCCAATGCGCAATTAATTCTTTTCTGTCTAGTCTGGCATGTGGTATAGGCGTCGATTTGGTCCTTATTTCTACCCCGTTTGAACCTTGCTTCTGCGCCAGACAAACAAAACCAACCGTTGCGTGAGTTGTACTTTGCGTGGAACGGAGCACAGATAATGCAGCTAGTTTCTACCAGCATGGCAGGCTACGGGACAATTAGCTATTAGAGTAATCATCACAAACGTTTTTCACGCGTGCGGAAATCTTCATGCAAGAAATCTCAAAGGCCGCAACGTGTATATGCTAATGGATTCCTTGTTACAAGTATTGCACATACGTTTTCGAACAACGAGACGGATAGGCTCAACTCTACTTTTGCTGGATTCCAAAACTTTTGTGGTGGGAATGTAACTGTTACAAAAAAGCATTCCGGTACTCGTTAAATCTGAAAATGCTTGCTCTTTACCATCGGTGTACTCAGGGGTGTAACGAGGGGGCAAGGGGGCCACAATTCCCCGGACGCCGAATCACTATGGGGGCGCCGAATCACTGCGGGGTGCGCCGAAAAGTCCCAGCAATGTCACAAGTACTCTCTTCAATACAGCACATTTGCTTCCTGAAGATCTCAAATTCGAACATGGGGGGCGCCAAACTTGCTTCTTGCCCCGGGCACCATCTAACCTCGTTGCTCCCCTGGGTATACTCCTTCCTGCATCACAAGCGCCTATTTCAGGAAATAGCGCTTTACGCAAAGGAAATCCGTTTCTGTACTGTAATGAATCACAGGTGCAGCATATTGCTTATATGCCAGCAATACTTTCAGCCTTTTCATCACCATAATTTGTGGTTGTACTGCGACCGCAGGCAATTTCCCGGTAAACAAGCAGATCGTGTTTATCATCGACACGCTGGAGGCGGACGGCAAGCCTACCTTGGCTCAAGCTGGCGACGAACTGGCGAGGGCGCTCGAGCCGTTCGTGGCTGGAGTGGCTTATAGCCTCTGGAGTGCGACGGAAATCAGCCGAAGAGGCTTAGTGGAATGGGTTACCAAAAACGTGGTGTTGGCCGACACCGTCGTTATGCTGTGTACCCATGGGAACAGAAACAGGTAGGCTATATAGGTTATCGCTTGCTTGTCGCGACTGCTTTTTTGCTTGTTGTCATGCAGTGCTAGTTGATGTTAACATCATTTCTCCGGAGGTTTTAGGCTGCGTACCGAAAACGGTTCAACACTGATAGTGTTTTGCGCTCATTAGTGATAAAATTCTGAAATTTGTGGTTAAATTCTGAAATTTCATCCACTTACGTGTAAGACGCCAATCTTGCCCCTGGCCAAGCAAAAACAAGGGACTTGTTTAAAAAATGCCAGTGTTTTTAGGCACGGTTGTCATGACAGTAAGAAGTTTGTTTCGCATTTATGCGAGCATTTTGTAACACATGAAAACACTTGTTTCTACATCAACCCTTCAGCAACCACGACAGTTGCTGACATGTAGCCCAGTAATTGTGACTTGTTTGTTTGTTTTGCGCTTAATTTTAAAAAATGTCGCAAAATATCAGGTGCAAGAAAAACGCGAGTGATTGGCCCGAATTAAACATGTGGCAGTGGTTCTTCTGTGCCTTGCTTTGATAAAATTTGCCTGAAAAGTTCGGAAAACTCTACGAACTGCATGCAACAAGTTTTTACGCAGGTCTAGTGAGCATTCAGACGAATCACCGTGTTTATCTGGTGGCATGAACGAGACCCTGCTGACCATTCTACGCAATCAGGCTGAGTGCGTCCCTGAACTGGTTGCCGTCCATTTCTCCGGCAAAAAGAAAAAATGCAACTTGACACCGCATTCTTACACCTTGCCGAACGACACCGGTGCCTTTCTTGCTACGACGGTCGGAAAAGCCCTTCCTCGTGCCACAGTGGAACACGTGCAAAGAAGGATGTCGTACTGGTTGAATCAAGACTGTGATAAAAGTAGCCAAGCACTGCGTAACGCCACGTTGGGGGGAGACCCGGAGCTCACTGAGTTGGTCTTACCCATCCACTCGGCATAGTCTACAGCAGCTGGTGGTGTCGCTACAGTGATGGTTTTGCTAAAAGACTTTGTGGATTTTCCGTCGTTGAGATGCTGTTGCTCAGACAAGGTGAAACCCTCTTACGCAGAAAAGGAAAACGTAATTTTTGACAGGGACACTCTTTACGCACCAGTGCGAGTTGAGCTTTTAAGGGTTAGCGGAATAAGTCCAGTTTAAATTGTTGGTAGGGATAATGATTTGCAATAAACGCATACCATCCTTGGGATCCAAAACCTTTTGGCAACTCATTATGGAAAAAGCTACAGGATTGTTAAATGTCGGGGGTGCACTTGTTTGACTGGTCTTGTTTCTAGCTTCTAAACTGAACACATTCCCAATCTGAATCGGAAGTCTTGCAAAGCTACTGCTGTCAGTATAAAAAGTTGCTTAGGTGGTTTCCATGAAAAATTTAACCCACGTAGAGCCTCAATTCAGCCACACTGCCACATTTGAGGTATTTGTTTGTTTTTGTCTGTGCGACACTGAGATCCTTCCATCAGTTGTCTTTTTATCATGCGTAACATTAAATACTTAAATAATTTACATTAACCTCGTTGGGGAACACGTTGGAAGTTTTTTCCAAGGACTTACAAAAACTTTTGACATTCAAATCGTAATGAAAATCTGATTGTAAGTTTCGCTTTGTCGCTGTTCTTACACTGGGCCATACTTTCAGTAGTGACGTATTGGCATGGCAGTCCATTTGACAAAAACTTCCAAAACAAAAATAGTAATAAAAACACTGATGGAGCGAAGCGAAATGCTCACACGTTTAATTTGCAAAGAACATTTAACATCACACTTCGTACGAGCTCACATGAAAGTTAAGAAACCTTGCTCGTCTAAGTGATATGGTCGAAAGCCTGCTGAAAACATGCGAACGTATAGTGGGAGACCAAAAACTTTACAGCTGAGCTATGACGTCATGTCGCATTTATTTTCCTGCCACTGTCCGTTAGGCATTACACAAGTAGTAGTTGGCACGTGTAGTCTCGATCAAACACACCATACCTTTCAAGCGCGCTTCTTACCTCCGCAGTTTTTGGTCAATCAGCTTTCACATACTGTACTTTTTTTCAAACTCGTGCATTCCGCATCGCTCGCGAGCTACAAGCTGAGAAACAAAAACTGCTTTCAAGGTGCTGAAAATATACAGTATGAGAAGTGCGTGATTCACGAAATAGATACAATGACAAGTTTCTGTTTTGCGTTGCCGTGTAATTATTTTGCATATATTCCGCCCGCCCAAAAACTTACGGCGCTGTGCATCAACCCTTGTTCATTCCCAACCTTTTCAACTGAGGTTGACCAGGTCGCTTTCATATGAATGTTGAAGGTTTTGCTGGTTTGTCTACTTTCTCCCTGCCAAGGATCGCGCGATCACTCCCGGTCGGTCTTGGCAACACCCTTCTATGATATCACAACGCTGTGGTTGGTGACTACTGTTGCAGGGCAAGAGTTCGCATAGATCTGTTACTCATCGTTTTATGATATTTTCTAGAGTGTTTGTGTCCGAGTAAGTTCTGCTTGCAGAAAATCATTAAAAATGTGTTCTTACCCATTGTTGCCCCTCCGAACGTTCGGTCGATTCGCGTGATACAGGAAAGGTACCGATTATTTTTTCCGCTCAGATCTAAACTTTGGTGCAGTTTACGGCATGGTGCTTTGTTCATCTTGGTGAAAGTAAAATGCACCAAGATACAGTGTTCCGGCAAAATCGTAAAATGGCCACTGATTTCAAATCATCACTATTTTTGCCAGCGCTCCTAACAATTTCGCTAATGCTCTTGCAGCAGCGCTGTTAAAATTAAAATGGATGGCGAATTAAATGATTAAGCTATTCCGTGAACTTTCATTATTCGCGCGAATAAGCAGTTTTATGGGCGTTCCAAATGCAGCTGTATGTGCCTCATCTACGGCGAGCAAACAATTTGCCTGCTAAGTTTTACATATGTTCGTACATATGTTCAGCACAAGGCGGCTGTACTTTTTCTCTCCATAAGCAACTGGGTGCTAAGTTGTCAGACCGCAGTAATACCGCTGAAGACTGCTCTTGAGTCGCTGTTTGATGATTCCTCAAATAGCCGCACTAAACAGCGGAGGTAGAAAGCTGACATTTGATGCCGTCAGATACAAACAAGAAGTTGAGTACTAAACCAATCTCCAGTTTTTCTAAAATACGGATTGTTTGTTTTTTTTGAAATTGTTCCGAGTTTGTCGTAGGAGCCATTTTAAACTGCAGTATTGTGGCGATTGATATTTCAAGCTGGCTTGCTGTCGTTTGTGTTTTTCTGCCAAATTTCGTCATCAGATACCGTCAGATAAGTTTTGCTTTACTGTACGCTACACTCACACACCATATTACGTGCGCTTCTATCGCAATGTCTCCGATTGCCTTTTGTTCATTAGTTCTTTCGTGAATGAAACACCATATGCTTTTACTTTTTGTGTTGCAGTAATGCGTTCTTCTAGTATATGATCCCCGAACAGGGCACATCAAAATACTTCTGTCCTCATCAAAGATTCGCTTGCGTCGAGATTTGGGGATGTGTCTAATAAAAGCGTGTATATTGTACAGCTGTATTACTACATATTGCTGTTTTTGGCACCGAAGGGCCAGGAGCTGGGTTAGTGCAGCTGCTGCTACAAAAGCGGCATCAGCTAGTTCTCTTCATTTAGATCAAGAAATGTCATCAACGGGGTTATTGTGACATCCATAGACAACCCTACAGGCGTTTAAAAAAATCATTTCTTCGGACGTATGTTGCACAAAATGGACAGGTATTTTGCACTTGTTATGTTATCGCCTCTGTGGAGTGCATAGTCATTGGTCAGGTTTGTAGCACCTCATTAAATTAATAAGCCCACAAACAAACGATGAAATTAGAGTATGTCACCATACGCGTACGGGACGACGGATATAACAGGACGGCCGACTTCACTGAAACAAGGCGTTACTAGAAACAGGTTGTTGATTTTACGTATGTTTGATGTGTTTTCCATGACATAATAAAACTTCATTTATACACTCTTCTTAGTGTTGTTTAAAAATGTAGAAACGGTTTTGACCAAATGTTTTTGAGATTTTGCCCAAATTTTCGACAAGTCAAAACTTTTTGGGGATGCCCTTGCGGCTTGCACCCACAGCTCCTGGACCACTGCCTCCTATGTGTCCAATATTGTGGAAGTGACTGGATTAAAAATATCTTTGAAATGCCCCTCCGTTTGCCTAAGATGTCCTCTATCATCAGGTTTGCGGAGTCGGAGGTAAAATGTCAGACTCCTATCTTTCCAAAATTTCCGATTCCCACTCCGATCTTTCCAAATTTCCAATACCGAGTCATTAACATAACGTGAATGAAGTTTGGCTGTCAAGAATTTCATAGCAGTTAGCAATCAATGGAAATCGTGGCGCACAGCAAGAATTATCTGTTTCAATAAAAGTTTTAAAAGAAATTGTACCATTTCAACAGGCACGACTTAGGATTCCTGACTTAGGAGTGCGATGTAAAAAATGATTCAATTGAACTTCCGGAGTCAAAGTCGGAAAAGAATCTGACTTCACTCAAAACCTCCGACTCCGCAACACTCCTCCTCACCACAATTATCAGAGTGCACATCTTTGGCAATAGAAAAATTTAAATTAATCAGTTTTTTTAATTTTTGTGCTGAGATGAAAAGCTATGTATTATTTATATCACTGTTAAGATTATAACTGCTTTATTCTGGAATCTGAGTAAAGCATGTAAATAAGTTTTTTTGCTCCTCCCCAGGTAAGAACTGACTTGGTTAGACGAGAATGAACAAGAGTAAAAATGAATAGATCTAAGAATCGAGTTTTTAGTATAATGTTGCAACTTATAAAAAATTTACTCGCAAAGTTGTATTATAATTTTTTCAATTTGATTTTTCCACTTGAGTATAGAATTAATTGTAAGGCCAAAGTATGCTTAATGTAATGGCGCTAGGCCATTACATGCGACAAAAATCGACTGAGTCCAAGGGTGGTTCCCCGACGGAAAGCACCCAGACAGCGGAAGTAATAGAAAGTGGCAGTGCGAACAACTGCGGACAGACGCGAAAGAAGGGTGGACAGAAGTAGGGGAACAGCGTGAGGGCGAAA
>JGI24158J21664_10012672_pt1 | contig 11164 bp, 5 predicted proteins | sample Ectturendosymbi3_FD_21664 | JGI IMG/M metagenome (IMG submission 21664)
GTACAGCAGAGAAAAAACAAACTCAAGACTACAATCAAAATTTCGTAACACAAGCTCATAAATCATAACATCTTAACAAACTGACTGACGTCAAGAATAAAAATTTGCTGATCAATTCCTTGCTTTCACCCATTGTGGAAAGTACACACCACAGTCCAGTTTGTTGTTGCTGAGTACAGTACTTTATTTTCTGATATGTTTTCGATCACAGAGGGTCATATCTTGCCACCATCCTATGTGAAATCTTTCTCAAATTTTTTGGCCCACACTTCCCTGTGGAAAGACAGTTCTCTTGACACAATTGTGGCATCAGCAGCATATTTCATATTGCTCAGCTGCAAGCCAAAACTAACACCTGGTCTGTTCTGGTTTGCAAGCTATGTTTTGATCACATGGCTATAGTTGGGTATTGCTTCTGCCACTCTGGTGATTTAAATTTGCATATAAGCTTGGAAACACTTTTTGTAATTGTTATTGAATCTCTCATCCTGGTTTGAATTGCTGTTAGTGATGCACAAGTAGCCTTTTTCTATGAAAACAAAACAAAGAGTTTACTCAGTGTGCATGAGTACCGAGTGTTCTGTACTGCAGGGAGGGATGATGATTATTGACTCCATTTTTCTTACTCTAAGGAGATTATTGACTCCATTTTTCTGTACAGGATGACTTCTTTTCACCTTTTTGCCATAATGAGGCTTAGTTGAATGTTTTGGCCCAGGCATAGCAGCAGAATGGAAGATAAGTATTAGCTAAACAACAACTTTTAAATATAATTTCAGAATGCATCTTGGAGACCAGACAATCCCAAGCTGTGCTCAAGAACAGATCAAGTGTGACTTATACAGTACTTCCTAAAAGCCTTACTGGTGTTAAAACATTTTAGTAGGACAAGCAAAAAGCTAGCTAATGTTTTTATTGTTACATGCGTCTTCATCACAGCAAAGAAGAATGGCAAGAGCATTTGGGCATGAACATCTAGATATGTAAGCACTGTACAGGTGATTCCACTCAGATAAGAACAAATTTTACCAATATTTATGTAACTTGAGGTTTGTGAGCTTTCAAGGATAGCTGGTTGCTAAGTCATGAAAAGTAGGAAAGCATAATTTTGGCCTCTTAGTTGCTTTCAGGATACTTCAGCAGTTATGGGAAGCATTGCCAACCAAACAAAATGTATGGCATGATGTCCCAGGAAAAGTCTTTCAAACTGACACAAAAAGACATTTAAGTAACTTCAGACAAAGCAGAGTTGGGTAACTTTCCACCACACCTCAATACATACAAGTGTGTGTCATGGCCTTTTTGATGCTTACTTGAAATAGGAGATTTAGTTTTCATTTTATTTCGTCCATATCACCATCTTTACTTTTAGCTTGTACTAAGGCTTTCAATTAATAAATGTGTAATCCTCTGCTTGGAATCAAATTTCATCATCATTGAAACTGCATATATATATCAATATTAACATTTCGGCTGATTTGTGAAAAGCCAAGACTGACATTCAGTTATTTTTGTCATGCACTCAGTTTAGCTCTTTTGCAAAAAGAATTTGTAAATCATTCTTCTTGTTTGTGCATGCACACACAAGTTCTGTGCAATGGTTCAACAGTTAGAAAACTGAACAATACTTTCGACAATTAAATGACTGTGGTGCTCTTTTGTGAAGTGGGTGGTGTGGCAGTGCTATTGTAGAGACTGGGGTTGTAGGTTATTGTAGAGATCCCTACTACTTGAGGGTTCAACCTGGTTGTTGCAGGAACACAGGTTGGTCTCCCGAATAAGCAACCTGACGTCTTGAAGTTGCCAAGCCAAAGCAAGGCAAATTAAAAGGATCTCACCACTTTGTCTGCTAAATAACTCTCCAGTAGTACTGTAAGTAGACTGCTTCTTTTGATTATATTCAGATATACAACAAAAAACTCAAGATACACTTGAGCGTGAAGTCAGAAAACGTAACGGTTAGATGCAGAATCAGAATTAGAATAATGAACAAAAGGTTGGGTGTTTGAATGTGCCATAGGAAACAGCGACTCACTGCAGTTATGTAGGTTTGGAGGCTATCATGTCAATGGTCGGACTGTTCACAAACAAGTGCATCGTGTTGATTCATGAATGGAACATTACTAGGAATTACGCAGTAAGAATGCACAAAACATTGAAGCACTAATGTGTCCACTATACGTTGAACCCCAAATTTTGTGAAAATTTTATTTAATTTCTCTGCTGGGGAAGGTAGTATTATCATGCTGTCAACTGTTAATGCTGTACATAATTTCCTTTTTATAGAAAATACACTAAACCAAGGTTTCCCAACAGGGTACTTGTACATTTGCCTATCTGAAGGGGTACATTTGAGGTTAACAGGTTGGGAGCTGGTGTACATTTGAGGTTAACAGGTTGGGAGTATATCGTACTTTTAAATCATGCACTGAGCTGCTGATGTTGTGCTAGTTTGCAACTTCACAACTTGCCAGTCGTTTGTGCTAGAAAACCACCCAAACCCACTAAAGACTCAGCAGGTCTTATAGTTTGCAATGAAAAAACCTTTCAGGTTTTTGGTTCCATTTTTTTTGTGGTTGTTTCGTAAATGGAGATTGGCCGAGATTGTTGGGCCCTTGGCCCCAACTGCAACGTAAAACTATTTCGTTCAAGTTTTTATTGGAGACCCAGGCTAAAATTCGAGTCTTTTGAGCCTTTGGTTGGCTTTCCAGGGTTTCTGGATTAAAAGTTAGGGTAAAATTACCAATATTTGGCAAATTTGCTAATTTTTGTTAAAATTTCCAATTTTATGGTCAAAACAATAAGGGCATGTTTTTCTCCTTGCAGTTCAACATTCAAGTCATTGAGGTGTGGCGTTATGTCAACCATAAATCCAAAAGGTTCCATGTCTTTATCATTTCGTAAAAAAGCTGAAAATGCCTTAGCCTTCACGTTTTGTTGACCTGCAAGAAAAACGATAATTTCTTCTTAATGGACCTCAATCTAAAGTTGCAAAACTCTTTCCTTTAATCAACCATCTTACATTGTTTTGCACAAGCAAATTTGTAGAAATTGCATGTTTCTTTCAAGAAAAGTTTATATCACTATTTCCAACCATGATTCAACTATTGTTACTAGGATAGACATTGCAATGACAAAGGATTATTAAACAATTGTGACAAAACAATTGTTTTGAAGCAGAAAACAAGGGCAACTCATGTATGCGCTGCAATATATGCATTGTTATATATATTGATTACAACACCAACACACTGACATAGCGGCCTAAACAAGATTAAAACACTTTTGTTGCCGTGTTAATTTGAGCGGTTCACATGAAATCAAGCTGTTTGCACATGTCTTTGTACAGGCATAATTCCAGTGCCGAATGCGCCGGAGAGCTGTTCAAACCCACAAATGACTCGGCAAGTCTTCAAGTCTACAATGACTTCAGCGAAATACTACCATCTAACGGTTTGGGTCTGGGGCCAGGTGAAGTGGACCAAGGTGGCCTAAAAGTCCTCTACTTATGATGTCACTCACAAAAAATCCGCACTCCCTTACCAAACAATTTTTTTCAAGTGCAGACGAGAAGACTTGCCATGTCTTTTGACACTTTGACCAGGTGCATAGCACTTACAGCACCGGTGAAATTCCTGCACAAAGCCACGTGTGTTTAGGTGTTTTTTTTCAGAAATCCCCAAAAGCAGCCAGATGCCACACTGTTATTTAAAATTAAAAATTACCACTTGTTTGCTGGCTACCCTCTACACAATAAATAAACAATTTTTTGCTTGTCAGATAGTTTGTACAAGCAATACTTTCAATCTACAGAAGCTATTTAAACAAATGTTTCTTGTGTTGACCACCAAACTAAGTAGAACAAGACTTTTTGGTCTGAGCTGTTTCAGTCTGAGCCATTTCGGTCACGGGACATTTTGGTCGGACATTTCTGTACATAAACAACTTATTACATTTGTTTATTTAAATGAATATAGGCAAGCAAAATGTCACTCTAGCTGGTGTTATACTAACTCCTTTTGAGGTGTCATGATTGCGATTGAATCTGAACTGCAATTATGACTTTGAAAAATTTGTATTTAATCGCAAAATGTCGATAATGATTTAATTTGCTTGCTGATGATAATGAAAATCATATGTTGGTGCTGATTAACTGTTGGATCTTTGATCATGTTTGTAGTTTTATTAATAAAACTTCTCGGTGATTTAAGTATGTTTGCAATAAAACGTGAACATGTAAGATTTCTGCAAGATTTCATAGTCTGACCGAAATGTCCCCAGGCCAAAACGGCCCAGGCCAAAACGGCCCAGACCAAAATGGCCCCAGACCAAAACGGCCAAGACCGAAACGGCTCAGGCTGAATCAGCCAGACCGAATCGGCCAGACTGAAACAGCCAGACCAAAAGTTGCGTACCCCAAACTAAATATTGTGCAAACAATTAATGAAGTCCATACAGCAAGCTTTGAAACTTCAATCAGCAGAGGTATATTCAATGACATGCAAAACCCACTTCTGAAAAAGAGCAGGTCTGATATATTCACTCCATCTTCAAGTAACATGAGTATGTGAATTTGTTTAGAGTTGCATGAAAACCTGTCGTCAGCCACAAGCAACCTGTAGTTGGAATCTGCTCTGAGTGCCCATCCCTGCTATGAGCTTGCCTTAATTGAGTTTTACTTAGGCTTATATTAACAAATGTTGATGACACGATATGCAACAAAGGTAAGGTTTTATGGTAAACCACCCCAAATACACTGTTAGCTTTGTGTTTTAAAAATCTCCATTGAGATAAACCAGTGCCATGGCGAAAACAATTAAATGTGAAGTGCAAGTATGATTCAGTTTTAGCAAACCAACTTGTAACATAACAACACATCATAGTGCAACAGATGGTTGTAAAAATTGCATTGTAAAATTCTTTAATGCAAAATCTCATTTAGTTTGTATAAGATAAAACAAAGGAAATAGGTTGAACAACTGATTCAAATAACTACAAGCAGAGTTGGGAGCTTGGCCTTTTTGTGGCCAAATTATCAAAATTTGGATAATTTTAGAAGTGTTCGACTGAAAATATTTTGTTTGGCTTTATGACCTTTTTCTGTATGTTTCCAAATTTGACCAAATTTTGGACATGCTATCACAACCTGGAATTAAACTCAAAATGCTTCCCTTCCTGATAATAAAATTACCCATTTGACACAATTATCATTGTTATCTAGTCAATCGATTGAACTTCTAATCTGCAATTTATTTCCTTAACACACTCTAGCTGAAGCTGATCCACTGAGCAGTAAGCTGATGGTGTGTTGTTGGGCGTGATGAAATCAGTCAACTGGTTGGCATCTACTATATTTAGACCTGGTATTCGTAATAGCTTCAGGTAATTGTGTTTCTAGCAAAAATATTCCTTTATAAAAAAGAAATAAAAATTACATTTGGCCTTTGCTTTGGCCTTTGCACAAAGCTTTGGCTGTTAAGAGAGTTTAAATAATCATGGTGTTGATTAAATACCTACCAACCCTGACTACAAGTGCTAATTTTGAGTCATTCATATCCAAACTTACGTTTTGAACTCATATATAATGGAATAGTGGTTTCCAAACATTTTTGGTCTGTGGTTTCTATCCTTTACGTAAAAACAGTTTAAAGTTCAACTATGATTGTATGTGCGTTAGTGATCATTTGGTGACAGTGAATGCATACAAAACAAGTATGGACATGTGGGAAAATTTTTATTGGGAAAATTTCATAATATATCGTCTGCTTTAGACATTTCTGTGATTTTCTGAAAATGGCTTCATGATCCACAGGGCTACTCAAAATGGATGACCATGGTCTAAATCCAGACCTTTGGATGGTGAAGACCAGGCATTGTCAGGCTTTCAAAAGAGTATTCTATAAACAGATGCTTTTAGAGCAAAATCTACTGATTTTAGCCATACTTCGGAAGCAATGACTCTTCGCCAACTGTGTAATTGTCAATTAAGCTTTTGTTCAGCTATATTGCAGTGCATACATGAGTTGCCTGTTATAGCGTGTGACTTGTAACATGATCTCCATTGGACAGTATACTTTAAGGTCACCTAGCAACTAATTACTTTATGTCTAAGCCAAAAATGAAAAAATGTTATTGCGAGCCAGCAGAAAAGAAAAAGCAAATAATGTTGGCACAGTGCTGATTTGAAGACACTCATTCTTAAAATACCAACATATTGTGGGCTATTTGACACATTCACTGCCAGGGAACAATATATTCATACTTTGAAATCAGCCTAACATCAAGCCGTTCCACATGTCTTAGCAACAGCATAGCTCCTCGGCTGATTGTGCTATAGAGAGCTGTTCTAACCCTCAAAAGACTCAAATGAAAAAAATTTTTGCTTTTGGGATTCAGGTTTTTTGTGAGTGATGTCATAAGTGAGGTAAGTTTTTGGCCAATTTGGTTCATGTTACGTGACCTAGTAGAGTCCTACGTGGGTTGAAATTTTTTGTCTGCTCCCATATTACACCCACAAAATGTAAACCTGCCCCACCCCGCATTCGCAGGACTTAGTGAAATCTTGCCCGGCCAGGCAATATGAGACAAAATGACCCTAAAACTACTTCACTTATGACGTCACTCACAAAAAACCCGCACCCCCCAGGCAAAAATTTTTTCCGAGTGCAATCTACTAGACTGGCCGATCCGTTTGAGCCGTTGAACGGCTCTCTAGCGCAATCGGCAGAGGAGCTAGGGCGTTGGTAAAGCAACTGAAAACTGCTGTTTTTTTGCAAAAATCGCCAAAACCACCTAGACACCAAGGTGTTAATAGACAAAAGCAACTGATAAAAACAACATGATTGAAATCAACGTCATGATTCTGCTGTGGTTTTAGAATAGGTAAAAAACAAACCCTAGTTCGAAAATATCTTGCATAAATCTTTGTCTGCCTGGTATCCACTTGGTGTTGCTAGAAACTTGCAGATTTGTCAGATTATTTGCAGACAATGTGATCCATTGACACTTCTGCTAGAGGTCAGTTGAAACATAAACTGCTGCCTTTTACCAATGAAATTGTTTGTACCACATTTATTTGCAGATGCTGCTATGGTGGTAAAATACTGTATTTATTTGATGGTAAGTCGTAGCTTTATTTTTGATGGTAAGCCGTAGTTTTTTTTTTCTTGATGGTAAGCCGTAGTTTTTTTTGGTCATTTTACGCAGCTTATAATCAAGGGTGGCTTACATTTTTGTTTATTTACCTTATTGAAAGATAGAGATCATGCTCAGTTTTTCCTTGGCTATGTTTTGTTGACGAAACTCTTTTCACATTCTATTTTCTTTAGCATAATGTGCACATCTATCACAGGAGGGATTATGATGAACTGAAGGCAGATGCAGTGGTGTTAGCAAGGGTTGTCAAAAATTTGAAACATGCTAATGTGCGAAAGTATCCTAGAAGCTTAGGTAACCTATGTTCAAGTGCGACTTAAAGTCAAGGGTGGCTTGCATTGATTTTTTACATCATTTTGTGTGGCTTTAATGAAGGGAGCTAGTATTCGAGTAAATACGGTGTTTATAATATGCATGGTTATTGGACAGTAGTGGCCATGTACATGTGCCACACAGTTTATGGAAAAAATTGGTTGCTACCAAAAGACTACCATCATGTCTTTATTACGTTTGTTCTGAAAAAACATCTATTCAAACTATCACAAGCTGCATAAGTCATGAAATGGTGTAGGTGTAAAAAATTGCAAATTTGTTATGGTAGAAAATACAATCAAATATACGTGTTTCTTTTACTTTAATGCAATTAATTGAACAAGCTTTTTATTTGGGTGATAGAGTCCTGCATGGGTTAATTTTTTGCCTGTTCCCACCCACCACCTGCAAAATTTTAACCCGCCCTACACTTGCTGGAATTTGAGAAATGCTACCAGCATCTGCAGACTTCTAACCCACCCCGTATCTGCAAACCTCTAACCTACACCTGCTCCATGCACCCCTCTAACCATGCTTGCCCCACCAGCACTGTTTCTGCCCTATACCTGCACTACCTACTTTGTATCTGAAAGCCAATAAAAACTCAATGCAACATAATTCATCGCTGGTGGCAATTTATTCAGCGGTTAATTTCAAAGCCAACAGAAGCTCTTAAAAACACTGACGTAAAACTGTAGAATCTTTCAGTAAACTTTAAGTCTTTAGTTCTTTGTTCTTAAAGCACTATTGAAAAGGATTGTGTTGTTCACTGATGAAGCTTTACATTTGCTTTTCTGTTATTCGCCACATACCTAGTCATGTGAAACATGTCACTAGCAGCGCTAGATGCCATCACACAGAACGTGATTCTTGCAAAATCATTGAGAACTGGAAGCTCCAATCTGTGTTCTCACCACCTTTGGAGAATGTTGCTACACCTTTCTGTTGCAGGCTCCCTGAAGCATTAATTTTTTACTCATGTCACTTTCACATGCATTGGATCATCATTCACTTACCCACACAAAGAATTTCTTACCTCGCATCCGACCTGTCCTGCACTGGTCCCTGCAAATGCGGATACCTACAACCTGTGTGTGTTAACCCACCCCACGCAGGACTTTATTGGGCAATGAAAATTATGACATGGGCCACATTATATATTCACGTAAGTTGCAGATTACGCGCATCTGGCATACAGGTAAGATTTGTGTACTTTAATACAATTTTTTAAAAGCAAAAAGTATGGCTCTGATTGAAGTCATGCCACGTCTGCTGATGCAATGGACAAAGCTTACTGAATTCAAAAGTAATTTTTTGAGGCACAAATGTTAACCACTTTGTTTGAACACTTATAATGGCTTAACCTAGGGGTGGGCAAACTTTTTTCAATGAGAGCCATGTTTTTTGTCAGTACCCAGCAGAGAGCTAGCTTCTGCAAATTATACTGCTTGTATATAAAAAATAGAATTTTTTGATCTAATTGTTAGGCTGTTAGCTGTTAGGCCTGCAGTTATTAGGTCAACTGTAGATCTATATTTACGTGTTAAGATCACCATGCACTTGGCGCTCATACTGCATGTTTTTCAAGTAGCAGCAACCTGTGATTAATCAGTGATATTCGTTCAGCACATACATACAAAAAATGAAAGTGTACAATGTGTGTACAGCAGCCCAAAGAAATGTACAGTGAGCCATAGTTTTACTAACCTGGTGTAATCTGATCATGTGGTGTGCAATGTTTTGTGCAGAAAATGCACATACTTTTTGGATAGTTTGTATTTGTTAACATCTTTTTGGAAAACCATAAGTGTCTTCAGTTCTGTATGGAAGTATTGTACCCAGAAATTCATGCCATTATATTAGTTTTGTAACTCTTCTACTTGTTTGCAATATAATCATATATCCAGGCAAACAGAACAAACACGAAAACAGTATAATTAACTTCAAATTTGACTTCCAACATCAAATTTGTAAAATGTTAACAGTTATCTGTTGGTTACTTATCTTCACTTTCACATGCTTGGTATTTATGGAACAGATCACAAGCTATTTACCAATACAGATCTGACATGTATTGGATACCAGCTGTAATCTTTTTATCTTGAAATTCCACGCATTTGTATATGAATACTATGAAGAGCAACAGTGGATTTAACAACTCAGGCCCTTCAAGCTTCAATTTCAAGATGATATATGAATCTCATGTAAACGTAGTAAACTCTCAAACTGCCTGGTATCTGCCCTGTTTTTTGGGAACCTACGTAGTACTGAAAGTATTAAGATAGGCTGGAATAAAAAAAAAACTATAGCTGGCAGTATAACAATAGTGCACAATAAAGTTCCTGATTCAAACATTAAAAAACAAAATGTTTCTTAGGCAATACAAATGATAGCTAGGAAAAGTATTCAAAAGAGTTTTTAAATGAATAATAAGAACTTACTGTATTTGTAACGGGCTTTTCAAATCTTGTCCAGGCTAGTTGAGCACCAAGAGGCTAAATTATGGTGGATCCTTGTGCTCTACGTGCATAAATTGCTCTGCAAAACTGTTAAATGTCATTTATATTGTTTGCTTTGGCCGTGATATTCATTATAAGGCTATTCAGCACTTCGGTTTTTCGTGTACCAAAGTTGATTGGTGGCATTTTGGAAGTGAAGCTAAGGTGTTGCTCAGGAAGGTCGAACTTGCACAATGCAAGGCTGTTCGACATCAAACTGCTGTTGATTTTCTTACTAAATGTGTTACGTATAACCTTTCTCCCAGGTTCTCACAGTTTAAACTCTACAGATCTAACTTACAGGATGCGCGCTGCGTGCACTCTTTTCACAGGTTGCTGTTGACCAAGGAACTTAACAGACGCTGTCAGCTTTTGGTGGCGGCCACCAATTTTGAGAAAGAACAGCATCTTGTTCTTTTTAAGCAGGTTGGCCGCCTCGTGTCTGGCCTTGTAGAAAAGTTCTTACTTGCTAAGAGAAACCAAGATGAACGAGATTTGCAACTCGTTCATCAAAAGAAGCTATGAGCATTTGGCTTGTCAATTAACGAAGATTCTTTACAGGTTGTACACAATTTTCTAACAGGGTTCTCTCTGTTTTTGAAACAGAACTGCTGAGTAAGGGCTTGGATTTTTGCTTTTTTCCTACCAAGCTTCACCTCAACAACATCAGAGCTGAGTTCGAATGTGTTTATTCTGAACTCAAACGATTTTTTGTCACACGAGATCTGCTGGTTTGAAACAGAAACTCATGTCTCTGTATGGGCGCTATGTGTCCACATGTTTTCACGAGCGTAAGAGGCATACTTGTGCTATGCTGGAAAACGAAAGCAGTGCGTTGCACGCATTGCGCAAAGACAGCAACATCGTCATAAGCACACCCGACAAGGGCAACGGTGTGATGGTTTTGAACCGTGCTGGCTATGTTGCCAAAATGCAAACTATACTGTGTGACACTAATAAATTCCAGCTCTGCAATAATAACAATGTTGCTGACCTTCTTAAATTTCAGAATTGCCTAAGGCATCTCAAGGGTGAAAAGGCAATTAATGAAGACATGTACAGGCAGATCTATCCAACTGCTGCCTACACACCAACAATATACGGTCTTCCTAAAATACATAAGCCTGATATGCCTTTACGACCAATTTTGTCATCTATAGGTAGCTTCAGCTACGACTGTGCCAAGTGGCTGTCCGACT
>JGI24158J21664_10012675_pt1 | contig 11163 bp, 8 predicted proteins | sample Ectturendosymbi3_FD_21664 | JGI IMG/M metagenome (IMG submission 21664)
GTTTTCTTTTAGTAGCGGAGAACGCGAGCGCAGCTTCCATTCTGAGTACAACGAGGACCGAGAAGGTTGGTCCATCAGTGAAAGACATAAAGGTCTTCACGTCTCTGCAGCACAAAGCTGCCTCACAGCGTAAGGCTGTTTCTGAGAAGGACATGAGGTCCTCGCAGCACAAAGCCGCTTCCCATAAGTTTCATTTACCACGTCCTGTGGGCTTGTTAGAATAAAGTCGTAACGTTCATTGTCCGAAGTTTATGGTTCTCTTGATGTGGGACTGAATTTAAGTGTCAGGAAGCTATAGTGAGTTTATTGTTTTCGTTTTATTTTGTTTTAATCATTTGTAATTGATAGCATTTGCCGAGAGTGGGCGTTCTTGTCAGGTGGTGCCGATACGCCGTTGCTGGGCGTGATTGTCGTCGCTTAGCGAGAAGCATTGTTATGTCAAAACCAGTGTTCCCTCAAAGAAAAGTCTACACCGAGCAAATGTTTGTTTTGTTGCGCACGAAGCGCATGCAACTGCGTAACCATGCAGACACACAAACAGTGAAGCGTTCCCAACGTTAAAAGGGCTATGCGATATACACAGGGTCGTCGCCAGCGGGGGGGGCAGTGGTGCCCGGCCCCCGCATTTGAAATCGGTGCCCCCCCATTTCACGTTTGGCCCGCCGGTTGCTACATATATCCAATACTGTATTTTAAAAATGTGGCCACCCCTTCTGGTTTTTGGCTCCCCCCTGCTGCTAAATCCTGGCGACGGGTCTGGATATATATATATATGTATATATACCGCATGAAATTTTGAATGTTTGAAGTGCGCGAGAATGAGATAGCATTGCGCAAATTGTCTGGTGGTGCTGCGCAGCTTTGAGGGAACACTGGTCAAAACCATTATTCCGCGAGCTGCAAGCAGCTGGTCGGTTTTCTCACCTGCCTGAAACGCGGTGCTCAGTCGCAGGTATTGTGACGACATAACCGTCGTTTCGCCGCCGCGTAGGACTTGATAGGCGCAGCTAGACAAAGTGCTCCAGATATCAAACATGCCGTAAACTTGGCTTCTAAAGATCATAAAACCGGTGTCTCGTGGCAACGCAACTGAGAAGTCTTTTATTGCTGACGCAAGCGCAGACACGATAATCTGCTCTAATTAGCGACCCCCCCTGATTTATTGTTGGTGTGCTGGTGGAGTGGAAATTCCAATGTAGCTCCTGCGTTTCTGTTTGCTCCCCCCCACCGAACCAAGATCTGATGAGACACCTCCTTCGCTCTAGCGACTCCAGACTCCGAATAAAACTTTTATAGGAATCTGTTATATCTGTCACTTGGCGGCGCGCGTGAGCACACCTGACCGCGCCGCCGCCAAAGCGTCACTGTGCCTCCGGCAAAGTGCCGACCTGGGGGCAGCGGTTTGGCCACAGCAGATAATTTACCAGCATGGGAGCCGCTGCGTGACCAGATTTGGTCACGTGACCACGTTTGTCTGAGCGTCTGAACAGACTGCGGGTTGATTGGACGGAGTTAACTCGTTGATTGTCGCCGAGTATGGTTGATTTTTGTCACAGCGCACATTGAGCAACATGTGTCGCGTGTTTTATTTTCGCATGCAGTGCAGATGCCTCTGCTGAAAAACATCGCCGACCGTCTCTTCTGGTTTTTGTGCAAAAAACATTTTCTTGTTCATTAACGAAGACTAGTGTCTGATGTGCAATAAGAGTAAAACTTGTGCATACGCGCGCGTCACGCCGTCGTCTGCTTGATGTTACACCCAATGTACAGTGGCCATAAACACCTGTACAGCGGTCACTGGCTTGTTGCTTGGCGACAAACTTTCGTATAGTAACAAATCTTCAGCGGACCGTATTTACTAACATGTTCCTTTGCGCCTCTTTGCCCAGGTACTTCACGCGCACCATCCAAGCAATCTTCTTCTCGTCCGAATGCCAGCGAGAGAGGGCGACAGAGAAGAAGGCATCCGGCGACGGATCGCCTTCTTCTGTCGCCTCCACCTCTCTCGCCTCGTCGTCGTCGTCGTCGACCCACAGGAACCCCACCTACAACGCCGAACCGGTCACTACCCCCGCCAGGCGCCCCGACACCCTCGCACCCGCGCCGTCGGCTTTTCCGAAAGGCCCCCGTGGGTTTTTTGGGGGCTCGACCCCCGATCTTTCGTCCGACGCCTCCTTCTACCAATCGCCGAAGTACAATACCAACAATTCGAACAGCGCTCACGGGTTCGAACCCACGGGGGACGTCCCCTCAACAAGCTCGTCAGTTTCCGTCCATCAACCCACCCCACCATCGTACTCGTCGGCGGTTCAGTTGGAGACCCAGCTTCCCGTGGGGGGCATGTACGAAAACTTGGCCTATTGCGGCCTGTCTGACGATGACGACGGTGATGACGACACGGGCAACTTCGACGCCGACACGGGCGAAGCGGTGCCTGACGTCGTTGTGCCGCTCGCAACCGCTTGGGTCGACGATTACGAAACGAGGACAGAGGGCGGTGACGTCACGTCGTCGCCGCCGCGCAGCAGCAACATTCCCGTATGACCCCGACGATGGGAGGACGCCGCGACGCGCTCCTCCCCAGAAGCACTTTTCGTCTTTCAACGCGCCATGCAATCCTCGCGGCGACGCATCTTGCTTGCGATGCAAACGGAACGGAACGTCCAGTCACAATCCGGGATGCAGTCTCCTCCTGTGCGTGTGCCTTTGCTTTTGTTCCAGAACGCTGCAGCACTTTGTTCTATTCGCGCGTTTTCTTTCGTTTATTTAAATGTCGCGTTCTCGCGCGCGATAAGGCAAAGTTCACCAGGGTTCAAGCTGGGTGCGAAACTGCGGTCGCCAAGGAGCGCGCGTCACAAACGCGCCCTGGTTACGGCGCGAGAGCGATCCGGCCCTGCGTTGTAGTTGTCGCCGAGCGCGAGGTGTCTTCGTCACCGGCTTCACGTTCCAATCGTTATTTTGTAATGATCTCCGTACTTGTGCGTTGCTGTCCTGTTACTGACCTCGCGCGTAGCAATCACCACTGTTGCGAAACAACGCTCAGAGAACGATGCTTCGTCGGGATTCCCCAAACCCAATCCTGTTCTATTCGTTCGCGCGTCGTAGTGAAGCATATATGACAGGCTGATTGGGAACCCGAAACGAAAAGCGCCAAACGTGATTATTAGCAACCACACCTTTTTTGCGTAGTACTCGTATCGTTGCCTGAAGCGTAGCTACTTGCAAGGAATATTTGCAATAAAACAAGTTTATCTATCATAAGCCCTCGCTGATTTTTTCATCCTCTGATGAGATGTTCGACACTTGACTGAAAGCGGATGGTGTCAGTTCGACTTGACTGGACAGTGCTTTTGATCTGCTGACTAACGGTGTAGCTCTGAAAAGGACCGCGTGGTTTTGACTTTTCGCAACAAATTGATTGAATAGCTTTCCTTGCTCCAACTCTTAACTTCACAAACTTTGTCCGCGACGGACCTGCTTCTAAGTTCGGCGTTGATCCAGGCCCATGGCCACGGGGGTTATTCGGGGACAATGCCCCCCAAAATTATTTTCTGCCCTCCCCTGATTTAGTGCCCAGAAAACTTTGTTTTGAAAACGTATGTTCAAAACAAAGATCTTGCCCCCTAAATGTGTGTCTTCCCCATCAAAACCTGAAAATTTGGCCACGGGCCTGTTTTTTTCGCTGAGACATTTGGTCATTTGCCTCACAGTTGTGTCAAACTCGCCGAGACAGTGTTCATCAGTCTGTATTTTCAGACGTTCTGACCGAAATAACCTAATTTTTTTCAGTCATTTCAAAAACGTTTCGGTCGGTGACCGAAAAACAAACAGCTGCGGGCTTGGTGGAAAGCAGATGGCGAAACATCGTTGAACGGTTGAGATCGACAATGTGCTCAAGATGTCGCTGTGATGATACCGATGATATTGCGCCAAGGGTATGGAGACTATAGCGACAGGAGTATAGAATTCAATGGTGCTGTGTATAGAAATGCGCCAAAAAGTTTGTGAAGAACAAAAAAAATTGGGTGGGCGGTGCCCTCGAATGCTCTTCGTCGCAACGGGCCCGAATGTGCGGCAGCATTTGATTATATTCAAAGCTTAACGAGTGGCGTAGCGTAACTAGAGGTTTGATCCAGGTCGGACTTAGCTGAAAGGGGTCCACTGGCCACAGTAGGGGGCCCACTAGCCAACACTCCGAAAAGAACTTGAGAAATGATGGTGAACCGGATGTGGATGGGTATACTGAAACCCAAAAGTACCGGAAAATACTCAGAAAAATGCAAGAAGCAACCTACTGGAAACCAAAAGAGTACTACAACGAAAATACAGGAGAATTCGCCTATGACAACTTTGGCTATAACGTCAGTTCGTCTATAACGACCCTTTTTTCCGGTCCCTTGAGGTGACGTTATAAGGCAATTCTATTGTATAAGCCGTCAGGGGGGGGGAGATTCGCTCTTCTGACTCCCGTTAGTTACACCACTGAGTATAAATCAAAAACAGTTAGAAATGTTCATCTATCTAAAAGAAGCGGTATAATACCTCCCATACAAAAAAGCCCAACTTCACGGCTAATATGTTTGGTGTCCAATCTCACAAAAACAAGGCCGGCGCAACCTAATCGTCCGGTACGGCCATGGCCGAACCTGTTTTCTGATTCAACAATACGTTTCAGTTTTAAAAAACGTGCCCACACAACTGATGGTAGAAATTGGAAAACCCAAAATAACTGCTCTTTGCTGTACTCTACCAATTAACCACCCACTGCAGTTGTATCTATACTTTCATGCATAAGCGTTCAGTACTAAATTAGAAACAGGGTTGGAAATCTACGAAACACGACCTTTCGAAGCTTGAACTCGAAATAGGCTACTACAATCCACTTAAACCACACCGCAGATGTTTGCAACGAGTTGACTTCTAATTTCACTAACCACGATGCCATAAAAATTTTGTCGAATCTGTCAGTCCCTGAGAGTGAGAGCATTGTATTTTCCGGTGTCTGGAACGTTTTGGGTCTACTTTGGTTTTACCTGGCGCGAATGCCACATCAGAGCGGTCTTTTTCAGCACCTAAGCGCGCAAAAACTTATTTGCGTGAAACCAGGGCATACGAGAGGAGATAAGATGTACATCACGTCCAGGCCCGGGAGGATGAAAATACGCACGCTAAATTCTTTTGTTTGCCAGTTTACCAATTGATCTATTTCTAAATCTTAGCATGGTAGCTGTTTTTTTTTATATGAGATTATTTCTATAGTAGCAAGCTGCACAAGTTTCGACGAAGGATCCAGAAGTTAGGGGGACGGTATCAGTCTTCGTATAACCATCACTTAACGACGATTAAACGATTTGAGGATTTCGCATGTTCACAGAGAACGAGTAGACAGACTTGATTTGGTCAAAATTGCTGAAAATTTTTTTTTTTTTTTTTGGTAGAAAGGACACACTGGGACGGTTGGGTTGATTTCTTGGAATGGTTTGAGAATTTTGTTGTCTCGTAACATTGCTCAACCTCACTGGTAGGCACGTTTTTATTTTTGTTTTTTGACTCAGTGGCGAAGAGTAAGAACAACAACTGTAAAGTGAGCATTGCAGGCAGTGGTTTGCAGAATTTGAGATATAGAATAGGGGAGAGTAATGTCCCCTTTAATTTTTTGGAACTTGAAGGAAATGGATAGCCTTTTTAGCAGTAAATGTTTAGTTTACGGTTGTATTAAAGTTTTCAGTTCAGGTCAGATTTTAATGTTCCGCAACTGCGCTGTGGCAGAGAGTGCTTACGGTGCATCGCTTACTATGAATGGCTCTAAAGCGGCGATTAGCTCAGTGTTAGAGTGTCCGCCTCTCAATTGGAAGGATGGGTATTCGATCCACGGTCACTGAGTGACTCGCCGTAGCGCTCCTTGGGCAACAGCGTTCATCTTGACCGCCGCGACAAAAGGTACTATTCAGGCTTCGGCCTGCCGCCGCCAATTGTCGTGAAATAAATCAACAAAGTAAGGTTCTAAAAAAGGTCATCTCTTTCTAGGCAGCACAGAGTGGCAACAGAACCGCTTACTTTGGGAGCGATAGATCCCTGGATGCACAATTTCGACTGATCTTGGCCGTTCCACTGAAAACGAGCTAGCCCCGGCTCTGAAGAGCTATATTTCAACTGGTATTACTTACAAGTTTTGATTATGATAGCATGTATCAGCGGACTCCACTTGCAGTTTATAACGATAACATTCCGATAATAATGCAACTTCAAATCCATGATTAGGAAAATGTGAATCATACTCTAGCCAGCAACAAATCAACGCATTATAAAGAGCTTGAAATCTTTAAATATATTTGCTAACTGAAAAGACACTGCAGTGATTTCAGTCCATTGTGCAGCCGGTCCTGTTCGGCATATTTTCAACACACTATTGCTGCAATCAACGACAATGCAACGTTGTATTGTCGCTACTCGTATCGTAAATAAATTTGTCTCACTTCGGTCTTACTCTCGCTCGCACTCCTTTCTGCTCTGACGTTGCTTTAGTCTGTGCGAGCTCGGAAATTAGTCCTATAGACCAGTGGATTTCAAACTTTGTTGTACCGCGACCCATGCCCGCAGCCACCAGGGTGCATTGCACCCCAAATTTTAATGTGCCCAGATAAATGTGTTTTAAACATATAATAAAAACAAAAATCTTTCCCCCCTAAAAATGTATTTTGCCCCCCAAACTTGAAAACCTGGCTACGGTCCTATTTGCCAAGATCCTTAAAATCGTCACACCGGTTCATGCAATTGTGCTTCGCAACAATCGTGACATTCAAACGTGGCAGGAATCTTATCCAAAAGAAATGCACTTAGAGGCAATAGGCCGAAAGTTTGCTTACAGTGTAACGCCAAAAACAGGCAGCAGACAGAGCAGTTGCAATGCACTAAGATCAGTACAGATAAATCGAAACCGCCGCAAGCTATGCCCGCGAGCAAGCCGAGAAATCGATTGACCCCCCTGACGAGAACCGACGCATAGCAGCGGTTGCGATGGAAAGGCGTGCGCGCAGGCCGGTAGCCACGGGGGGACAAAGTGTTTTTGTGCATCCACAAATTTTGTTGTGCTCAGAAAAGTTTTCATTGCATTTATTAAACGTTAAAACTTCTTTGTAACATTCATTAAACATAATTAAAAGAAAAATATTGCCAGCCTAACATATATTTTCCCCTCAAAGCTTACAACCTGGTTTAGGGCCTGCGTAGGCATCGGGAAAAGGGGCAGCACAAGCTATACGTGGTATGTGAACAGGGTAGGCGCGGTTTTCTGCGACTGCTGGGACCGGGTTCTTGTAAAACGATGACCAAGGATGTTGACGCTGCAGTTGAGTCTTTGGCGTTTGTTTCTGATGCGCTAATGAAGTTTCGCTTCTCTATTTCCATTTCTGGTGATTGCGAAACACTTCGCAGCGCAGCACGAGTTGCAACATCAGCTCCATGTCGCGGGAGAGACCGCGGACTCCCCCGACTGTCCGTTGCGCGTTTTTTTCTCGACAGTCCGCAGGGCCACCTGGGCGTCATTGCTGCGATCGCGTTCTTCGAAAATGGCTGACGTGGCAATGCTGTTCAAGACGTCGTGGCACTAATTAACTGTTGCTGCTGCAATTTTGCTTCCATTCTCAACCTTCATTTGTGCCTGTACCACGTACTCAACCCTGCCGCTTCTTCAGAGCGCTGCAGGAGTTGCATCAGTGGGGCGGGAACGCGTTCCCACACATTTTGCATAGTTTAACCTGACTTGAAGATGTGTGTTTTTACTCAGATTTCCTGTGTGTAGCTTCGGCAGACGTGGCATAAATGACAAGCTATCAGTTGAGTAGCACCCTAGCATAATGTGTATAATTACTGAAAATGTCTAGTTTTTTGGCTCCTTTCCCACACATCGTTTTTCACATTCCCACACTTCTTTTACTTGAAAATGGCTGTTTTTTTGGGTGAGTTTCCACACTTCGTATTTTATCACTACACTCCTGGTTTTACCACTACGTGAGGCAAGGTCTGATGCAAAGTTACGGGTTCTGCGATGAACGTTGCGTTGTCAGTATTATTGTCAAACTCTGTGTCCAATAACTAAACCCTTTGGATTAACCAGCCATGCATGTGCGCTTTAACCCTATTTGGGAATTAGTAGAGGTCCATGAAGCCTCCAAGTGAAGCCTTTAAAGCCAATACTTGGCCGTTTGCTTGCCGTCAAACGAAAGATGTTTTAACGAAACACTTTGACTTCGCGAAACCAATGTTTGCTGCAGGCGAACTCTGTTAAATTACTCCGTCAAAACGTGTATACACACAGCATACAAATAAAAGGAAATAAGTTGAACTGCACCTACATCTCCAGAAGATTTGCAGTTGAAGACGATTCTACTCGTTTTCATAGAAGGGTCGTGTTATTATACGTAACTTTCATTTCGTGGGGCAGCAACTTTCTTCGCAAGTATTCCTCTAGTACGGCGCTCTTCAACCGGTGTGCACGGTGCACCCTAGGGTGCACCAAAATATGCGTGGGGTGCACCACTAAGAAAGGGTTCACAAGGGTGCATCGCAAACTTGTCAGTTAATAACAGGCAACAACAAAAAAGCCATTAAATATTATTTCCTCGATTTTGTTGTGTGTTTTGTGTAATATTGTAGTGCAATAGTCTCTTTGCAGGATGATTTTCATATCGCTTTTCACTTCGTCTTGCCTTTTAAGTAAATAGGGTGCATGAGCTCGTCAAAACAGCTTTAAGCGTGCACCATAACAAAAAAGGTTGAAGAGCACTGCTCTAGTCTTCCTTTAAACTGTTGAAGACACCAGAAATATCGACTTTTTTTTAATTGACGGTTTAAAATTGAAATCTATGTTTCCATATATAGCGTTTCAAACGATTAAAAAATTAGAATTTTGGAATAGTATTTTAACGTAATAATGATATGATGATTCGTACTCGTTACGCGCTCTACTTTTCATAATTTTCAGAACTTTTTATAATCTTCACGATTTAACTTTTCGAACTCTTAACAGTTGATTGCTGGAAAAATAGCGAGACTATAACATAAACAGTAACAAAAAATTATGGAAAATCCTTGGAACTGTAAATATATTCAATAGATATTTGTTAATATTTTAACTTTTTTTCATTTAGGCGTATGAGTTCGCTTAATCTTGTGTCCACAACTGCCAAAGCGCAACGTTTCTTCATTTGGGATTACTACAACGTTTTCAAAATCTTGCACAGTGAAGTTGGTTTTCATTTTGATCACTTTGTTAAATGTCATTGCCGCATTTCAGCATTCAGAATTGAAATCTCATCGCGGAGAAGTTTGAATTACGTATAGCCCTGCCGAAAAACGTAAAAACTCTGTCTGGTGCGAAGGATATTTCGTGAAAAGACCACAATACAGCAGTTACAACTCTGAACCCATCGATATGTGACAGATGTCGCAAGTATATGTTAATAATCTTTCAATTTAATCTCTACTTAACTAACTGATACGCCTAAACTCATTCGTCTAGATAAAGGGTTTCCAACCTGGGATACCTAGGTGTACATTTAAGTTTAGCAATAGAAGGGAAAAGTATATTCATGTTATTCATTTCGAAATATTTACATATGTTGGTGAATATTATTTTCAAAAAACATTACATGCTTATTGATAAACATATTTTTGTTTTCCTCAGTCTTTTTGAAATTTTTTGAAATTTTTTTGAAATTTGAAAGAAATTTTAGGGGTGCATGCTAATCTGTCGAAATGCTGAAGGGGCACATGGCCAGAGAAAGTTTGGGAACTCCTAATCTAGATCTATAAAAAACACAAGAACAGCACACCAATAACTGTGTAGTCACTCTCTTATATGTCCACCCCTTTTCTACCAAACGAAATTTCACACATAGTGAACTGCTGCCCAGTTGGATCTAGGTCTTTTGCAACCACCCGCCCTAACGCTACTCTACAAATTTTACCAAGACTTGGTGAAAATGGACATCATTTACTATTTCTCCATCGTGTGTGCGTAAAATGTCATTGACGTGTTAGCGCCATCTAGTGCTAATTCTAGGGTGAGTCAAAAACTCACGCAATTTTTGTCACAAGAGGCACGTTTTTCGATCCTTTTTGTTGAAATTAGGTTTCAATGTTGAACCACAACTACGTAACATAATCAAGTGCTGTTCAGATATTGGCAAGGACATATGTTTAGTTGAGCTTATTCTACGATAGCAGCCTCTTTAAAATTTCGTCTGAAGCAAAGAGCAGTGATCGAACTCCATGTTCCTGAAGCTGAAAAACCTGTTTCCTTTCACACGAAATTGCAACTTTTTATAAAGATGAAATTTTAAACTATAACAATACGTGGAGATGGGCCCACTGTCAGATAAAGACTCCAGAAAATTCCCCAGAATTGGGAAATGTAAGCTTAAGAAACATGCCTCTCGTGTGCTGCCCGTAACCGTCTATTGACTAGTGGCGCAGCCAGGAATTTTGTTCGGGAGGGGCCAGTCACTGACATCGTCAGAGTTTAATCTTTAACTTTTTTGCACAAAGATCATTTCGATGTCCTAGCTCAATTTCTGGTCTATTACAACAGGATGTGACGTAACGTATCTTCTACTAGTCAGCATCAACAAATTTTGACAAGCAAATGTTTGATTTAGAAGTGATCATTATCAACCAGGTGTTGACTAAACAGTTTTCAATGAACGCTATAGGGGTGAATGTAATGATTAGGGCAACCAATTTTTTCACCTGAAAACTTAAAATTTTGGCTTGCTAATTTGCAACTTTCGACTTTATTTTGACCTATCAATTTCCTGCGTTTGCAATTGAAACGCGAAATACAAAGCATGTTTCATAAATCCCATCCATGGGCGTCCGCAGAAATTTTTCCAGGGAGGGGTAAAGCCGACATTTTCCTCATCTTTTTCTGGTTGTTGGTGATGCAACGCAAATTGACGTATACAAAAAAGAAAATGTCTAATGTTACGGCAACAGTTGCATAAAGTGTTTTCCTTGTAAGCGAACTTTACACTGAGCAAATGTTTGTTTTAGTGAGCATGGTTATTTTAAGACTGAGTTAGCAGAGTTCTAAATGAATTACAAACTTTATGAATTTTTATAATAGTGTGAAATCTTATGAAAATACGAACAAACTACACATTT
>JGI24158J21664_10012676_pt1 | contig 11161 bp, 2 predicted proteins | sample Ectturendosymbi3_FD_21664 | JGI IMG/M metagenome (IMG submission 21664)
GTGACATGGTACGTTTCAAAAATATAACTGCACAGGTCGAAGGAAGCCTAAAAGCGTTACGTCACAGTATTCCGACTTATAATTTGTCCGGGCGCACCCCAACACAAGCGCACTTGCTAAGCTATCTAAATGAGGTGTAAGCATCTGTGTATTGAAATACATCTCGAAAACATTTGTTACTGGCTACGTTTTTGCACATTGTAAAAAATTCCGTTCTTGCTGAATTTCTGCGTGGTTTCAGAGCATCCTGCTGGGAACGGAACTTCACAAACCTGGTCAACTTTTTCCACCTTCGATAAAAGCAAAAACATATGACCCCTTAAGATCCGGTAAAATTTTGATAAGTTACTGTATATTTATTAGGTCATGCAGGGGTACATATTCAACGGGATAATGTACATCTCAAAGCTCCTACTCATGTCATGAGCAGAAATGGGTACATGTCATCAATCTGAAAGTCGAGTCCAATTCAGCATGCCTGCTAGTGTAAGTCCAGCCCGTGCCATGCGCAATCAACGTGGAATCAAGTCGAATCGTTGGCGATGTCGAGTCGAGAAGTCGTGGTTGGGTCACGTCTAGTGTTCCGTTTTTGCTGACGAGTCATTTCAGGCCATTAAATGGAGTTGGGGAGAGCCATGTTTTCGTAGAGGTTCGGACTGAAAGTAATTTTCTCAAAAACGTGGAGTCATCTTCTTGCAAAAGTTACTCGAGCCATTTTTGGTCATCCAAACCAAAAAACACGAATCGAATCCGAATCGGTTGATTCAACGACTCGAGTCGTCACATCAGTGATCATTAGCATAGGTAACCATCAGGAGTGACGTCTAACAGCTTTGTCCACTTAGAATAAATACTTTGCCCAAAGAATCGCGATTTCTTCGCTAACTTTTAAAACACGTCATCAGTGTTTTTCGCGTTTCAGTCGAATTTGAAAGCGGATTACTGAAAGCAAGTGCCCCCGGACTGAAAAGTCATAAAAAATGTGCTTTGTCAAAGACTTTGTCCGAAAGCATCGGAGTGCGCTGAAAGCGTCAAAACGGAGCGCTTCTTTCAAGTCCTCAACATTTTCTTTGAACGCACTTGGAGGCGTGAGTGAGAATTTTCAATGGCCGACACGAAATGCACTATTAGCAGCAGTTCCGAAAAATCCGAAGAAAAGACAAGATATAGCGGCAGGATCCATAAAATCGTTCAAAGCCGACAACTTAAAGAACATGCCAATTAGCATTTTATGACCAGGGCATGCTTTCGAAAATTGCTGAAGTTTGTCATCGCGTCACTCGCCGTCTGTAGCAACGGCCTTCTGTGGTTGAAGCGCCGAAACGTCGACAGGCCCGCCTTAAGAAGCGTGATAAGAAAGCAGATTAATTTATAATCCGTTCAAACACAAAGCTCGTTCGTGAGATGGAGTGAGCGTCAGTCTCACCTTGTGTAAATTAACCGAAGAAATTGGGCTAAGCCGGGCGTGTATCAACGGCTTCACACAGCTTTTCCTGTGGGCTTGCAATTGCAAAAAGAAGCCTGACGTAATACAATCAATATTAAGCCTGATGTGACTGTGTTACATTCAGCAGGAAAGACCTTTGCAATGAAACTGACCACCGACCTTTAGGTCTTAGACCTGTCAGTTTAAGCATTCGCATGTGCCAGTCAAATTCGGCACCGATAGTTTACCATACGCGTCTTATGTTATACGTCAGAGGTTGGTTGGGGGTGTTGGTCGGGTGTTAACGCGCAACTGCCAGATTCGGCCTTTATCTTGTTATCATGTTTACCGAAGCTCTCACAATGGCAGCCCACAACGAACGCTCTTTGAGCGCCGTCTAACCTGGCAGCCAAACACCCTCCACACTCCACATTTTAGCTTTTTTTAGAACTTGGTTAAGCAGCCAAGATAGTGTAATACTTCCTTTCGAAACCCAAACAAGGCTTTAAGATTTACTTTGACTAATCTCTCCTGTCAGGAGTGTGGTTTAATCACGTATGTGCCCTCTGTTCGACCTTGACTGGAAGGGATTTGACTGTACGCTTACCACAGCGGCAACCAACTCAAGCTGTTCAAAAGGAAACAATGTGCTTTGTGCTTTAGTCTTAGCCAGAGATGCGACGAAGGGCACACAAGGACCCGTCGTATTTGCCATCCTAAGACCTTGGATGAAAATATATGCTTTGTCCACAACTTCGAATATATTTCGCGAAAATTCGAGCTTGTCAAAAAAGGTATCTTTCTTCGAAGTTAAAATACCGTACCTGGTTGCATTCGTAAAGGTTTGTGACCAGGTCCGAAACCAGAGAAAGGGGGCAACCGGGCAATTGCTACCACCCGCGAAAATTTGTTTGCGACTGCTTGTGACTCCAAAAAAGAGGTAGAGACAGGATATGGGGGCAGGATAAAGGGATCAAGCCAATTCACATGCGAACATATTTTAAAGATTTTGGATTCGTTTTTTATCGAGCTGAGCAATTTCATTTGGTCTTTACAAACTGACGAGTGAAAACCTACAGGCTGTCCATACGTAGGGTTTCACTCTGAACAGTTTTAGTTTTGCGTTGAAACTGCAGTGTGTCCGCAAAATCTACGTATACCATGCATTCTCGCTGATCGACACAAAATATTGCACGTGCAACGTTTTGAGTATGATTGAATGAAGATGCTTTTCAGGAAAAATGTTGTGCCTGGCAGTGGCGTACGTAGCGTCGGATTAACAACAGTAGCGAATGTAGCAATTGCTACGGGCCCCGCGTTTTTGGGGGCCCCGTGGTCTTCTGTACCAAATCTTATTTATTACAATTATATATAAGACTTTTATTCAGTCAAAGAGTCAGTATTTTGGTAAATTTGCCGTAAGTAGTAGCATTAAGCGAAGGTTTTCAATTGAACGCTGTCTGTGTCCACAAATTCTTGTTTGCTTCTTTTTGTGCAGTTACGTAGCAAAAGGCATAAGATTGCGGTCAGCAGTGTTGCGATCTTAGTTGATTTGCTGCTAAATCTAGCAGGATTTTCTCACTGTTAGCTGTAAAAGTTTCAATCTTGCAGTTAGCTGGTTTTCTAGCAGGGTTTACCAATCGTTTGGCAGGTTTAACAGGTAACAAATTCCTGACCAAAAACCTGTTTCAACAGTTTTTCAAGATGAAAACTTTTACACCTTCTTCATCAAATATATACTTCTCTTCTTTATGACCTTTTTATCGGGTAACACCAGGACAAAGCAAAACCAGCTGCCTGCAATTATTTTGAATTTTTATTATGATGCAGCGAAGCTGCTTCAAGCAGGTGACTGTATCATAATAACAAGCAATTAGATGGCTTGGAGAAACCTAAATGATTTGCTTGTGTGCTTAATGAGCGCGTTGGGTTAATGACAGCATTGGTATAATATGTTTTTATCCCACGGCATGATATTTCCAAGTGGTTCAGTTACAATAGTAAGTAGTAATCATATAACGTCGGGTAAAAACTTCCTGATAAACCAAAGCTGCCAAAAGTTTCGACATACATAGTTGCAAGATTCAGAACTTAAAAGTTAGCTCAGTGCCTACTGCCTATCCTGCTGATTCAAGAAAGTTTTTTGCTAAGTGTGCAATAATACAATCAGAGCGAAACATTGTGAGCTTACGAGGCATAACTGGCAACAAAGGCACTCAGATAAGAAAAAAGAAGTTTTTGTATGCTCACGAAGTAACACAAAGATTTAAGTTACAAAGACCAGGCTTAGAAAGTTGCAGGGCTGAAGGTATGCTCAGATTGTTTATCGCTGAGCATTGTTATACTGTATGAAACCATGCAACCATTTGAAAGCGATCGTCAAGAACTGTGTATCATACAAAAAACGAAGTAAGCTGCAGTTACGTTGCTCCAATTGTTACAGAAAGAAAATTTTGGGCCGAAAAGTGTGTTGGCCAAGACCGGCATTTTTAGCCGATGCTTACTGAGAGCGAGTGCAAGACGAAAAATTTATATACTGTATAACTTCATAGGTTTCTTTTAATCATGTCCAAATAACAGATTTTTAAGAGAATCTCACTGCTTTTAGCAGATTTTAGCTGAAAATATGTGTCAAGACTTGTAGCAAAACCTATCAGTTTTTGTGACACCATTTAGCAGATTTAGGTCACAACCATCTGGCATCACTGGCGATCAGCACGATTCACTCAAGACTGTTATTTCACGATGCAAACTGTAGAAAGCATGCAGAGTAAAACTATAGTAATACGGTTTCTTGCCCACACGTTTTATGATTTAGCAAGTGTTGAGATGTTTTTTAAACTTAGAGCCCCGCGCTCTTGAAATGCTACAGGCCCCGCGCTACCTTAATCCGGCACTGGGTGTACGTATGGCACATGTGTGGCCAGGGGTGGTAATAGAATTTGCCCCTCCCCCTAAATGAGCGAATGTTTATATGAAACGAAATAAACATTGTTTAAGAAAACGTATAGTTGCACGTTGATAAAAAATAAAATGAAAAAACAATTCAGGACTGAGAAATTGCGAAAATTGGTGTGAACCACATATTTGTGGCCCAAAAGGTTGGCGAAGGACCTTATGGATCAACTACTCAAACAGCATTATTGTTGACATAAATCAATGCTAAATTGAAGACGTTTCCAGTGAAGAGGACAAATAAAGCGAAAAAGTGCGATGATTGGAACATCGGGTTGAAGTTAACAACAAGCACAACAAACAAAATAACTGAGGCACTGAGGAGAAAGCAAACCCACGTACAGAAAGCGTGGGCTGGCACTTGGAAGGGCGAAGTGTACATCAGAAGAGAGAGGCACTGTATACAAAATGAAAGAAAAACGGAACTAATATAAGAATGAGTAATCAACTGATATATTGGGCAATGTAACAGGACATTTTTGTCCTGTTTTCCAAAAGAAGAACATAAAACATTATTTTTGGCAAAAAACAAGAATTGTTTGATATAATTGTGAATTGATGAAATCTTACAAAATAAATTGTCAAAGTGTTCAAGCAAGTTACAGGTACCAAAAAGGGTACATAGATTTGGTAGATAGTAATTGAAATGATTCAGGGATTTTAAACAATTGGTACTTGGAAGAGAGAACGTCAGTTTAAATTTTGTGACAAGGCTCTTACAGCTTTTTTCCTGAATCTAATAAGGAAGTAAAGTGGTGTTGTCGGTTCTTCCACAATTTAAGCATTGAGTAAGTTAGATAAGCATGAAAAAGAAGAAAACAAACAGATCTTAGCACGGATATGTTGGTATTGCATTTTGATTTGAACAAACTTTCACTTGTTACAGTAAGTTGTTTTGCCCATGTTTGTATTTGGAGCTTCCAATTTAGTTTAGGATCAAGTATACAACGCCAAAATATTTTATGTTACAGTAGTTTGTTTTGATATTAGTTGAATAAAATACAAACAGCAAAATTTTTATTGTTAGGGTTATTCATGAACATAAAATAACTTTTAGAAGAATTGAATTATGTCTTGTTAGCAAGAACCCTGTAATCAATTTTATTGACTATATCTAATATTGTTTGAAATGTAGTTAAATGTAAAACAAAATTTTAAACGTAGGAAAAACCTAAAGTGGCAAAAGGATTTGGTTGATAGTTAATTGCTGGAAAGGCTTGGTTATTTATTTCACTCTGCCCATGAGGACTCAACGTAGACTGCAGCAGTCCAGTATTTACATCGCAAGAAATCAGTGCGACAAACAAACTTACATGACCTTCTAACACTGAGCAGCCATTACCTAGTGTAAAGCATCTTTATCAGGAGAAAACACGACAAGTCTGCTTACAACACTGTTCTCAAAACAACACACGAACTAACAGACGCCAAAGATTACCAGAACCACATAACATGTAAAGTAAACAACGCATGAAACGCGACGGAAACAGAAAATCTCCAACTGCTGTGTCAAAGCACAACTTTTCAGCACGTTCTCACAGAGTTGAAAGCATCGCGAGATCGGTTAACCTCGGTTGACTCATTGCACTTCTAAGAAACGTTTTGATCGTCTTTAGTTTTTTAGAACTTTGGAGAAAGAGCGTTTGCAGCTTGCAATGCAATCGCACTGTTGAGGAACGCATGAAGCACAACGGTTATGCTTTGCAAAGAGGCAGAGGTGAATTCAGAGGCAATCTTACCTCATAATCCCTCACACTGCAAGCAACAAAACAACTATCGTCGAATTTTAATTATCAAACTCAAACATTATTAGATGCTGCCTTGGCTGACCTGAGACAGCCGCGCTTCTCCACTGGCGCTCCATGCAGCAAACAAAGCACGTTATGCGTTAAGAGAAATGGAAAGCGTTGTTGGCATTAAGAGCGCACGTTGAGAATTCCCTGCATTTTGTGCGGTTCAGGCAAATCGCAGGTGAAGACGACGAAGTTATAAACATTTTCTTCTTACGCAATAAATTGCGATCGATTCGCTTGGTGTGGGTCACTGTTGTGGCTTTACAAATATTGCTACATTTTCTTCTTGTCTCACTTGTGAAGCTTGAAAACCACTTTTTGTTTTGCTCTGTCGAACGTCTCTTTATTACACTTCAAAACTGCCTATTCCAGAAAGTGCCACCCGGAGTAGACCGACGACCCTACCGCGCCGCTTCGATACGCCACTGGTGCCGGGTAAGTATGCTTACTTCGAATAAAATAGGCTATTGTACTTAAAAAGACCAAAATAGAAAAAACAAACAAATGGCATTGCATACGACTTGATGCAACCTAGGATGATTTTTTATTTTTTTGAATTAAGAGACACAACAGAGACATACCTGAGCCCAAGACATGACACCAAACCGCAACCGGTTATGGAGCTTCGTTTTAGGAACTCTGCAGGTTTGAGAAACTGGAATACTTTATAGCCATTATTCTTAACAGGTCCACTCTTGCCTGAAGTGGTGATGCCTGATGGTACCCCAGCTATGGATCAAATAAACTGTGTCAAGGGCAAACTGAGCTCTTCATATATGCAGGGCAACCAGTTTATAGGAAGGGGCCACGCCTTTCCTTATAGGGCTTTCTGGGCTATGCGCATGCGAAGCGCGGTCTCCTTGGCTACTTAGTTACTCTAAGGCTAATCCTTCCCAGACTCGTAGATTTTCTCTATATTAGATGATCATCCTCTGTTGTGAAGGTTTCCCCGAACACACAACACAGACATAACACACTTTCGACAGTTTTTGCACAATGCATTGGCAGCAACACACCTCACGCAAATCATATGATCGCGATATGTAGTGAAACGAATTGATGTTGCTGACCGAAACCAAACTTGCTGTGGAGCGCTTGATGATGGCATGAAATTTTATTCCAACGATTTGGCGTTATTAGCTGTATCACAAACCACTCATGAATCGGCAAGAATGCTGCAGACATAGCTGCTTTAAGCAAACCAGAAACATTGTATACAACAACAAGCATGTTGCAATTCACGGGCTAAGAGTTTCATGTCAGACTGCCGAATAACAGTGCTTGTGTTACTTCTAAAAAGATGCTCAGGTTCTCCGAATTGCAAGTGAATACTTAGCTGCGCATATATCGAAGCTCGATGACAGACATAAATTAGTGGAAATTATGGTTTGAAAAACTAAGTAGCGTGGTGTCGCAAATGAATGAGTCAAACAAACCTGCGATACAAAAATTGAATTTGCACAAAAATTGAGGTAAGCGCTGACGTATTTTTTCGAAATGTTTGTTGGTACGCCTTTAAATTTCATAAATTGAATTATTTTCCGTTTCAATAAGATTGCATAGGCCTTATTTTCTATTTGAATAAGATTGTAGGACTGAAGATGCGTATAGTAAACGACGTGAAATCGATTTCCTATTAAAAAATAATCATAAATAACTTTTTCTTTTGGTGGCTTTTATTTTTTCACCGGCGTGTCGCCCACCTACAAATTGCAATGAGTTGCGGAAAGGACAGAGCCTTTTGTGACGTTAACAGGCGTGTTTACAGCTTTGTTCGTATAGTTTGTGTGAACAACGTCGCTGATAGTCATACTGAGGTGACAATTTCATTAAATTTTGCTCCTACACGAACCAAATTAAAGTGCATGCTCTCTTAAGAGTGTTGTGATCGCTGAATATGGGTGTTATCCTTCAATTTATTCAAAAAACCTTTAAAAGTAGATCAACGGCATTAGGGTCGTTGGCTTTTGATTCAAACCAACCAATAAAACCATCAGTTAGTAACCCTTCAGCTTTGAATCGTTACAGGCTGTTGTTACACCCATGGTTCTCGCCTCCTGATAACCTTTCCACGAAAAACAACCAAATATTTTGAAAAATCAGTGTAAGTTTTACAGGGTCACAACAACCCACGCAACCGCAAAACAATCGCTTTTGATGCCCGAGTGCGTTGAGTAGAAACTGCATGCTGCGCTGGCTCCCCGATACAAGCACTAGAAAACCTGAAGTGGTAATTTAAAAGATACCTCTTATTTCAAACTTTGATGTTGACAAGCTTGCGTCATTTCGAAAGCGTCAGCGATACGTGGGGCTAAGTCAAAGAGGTTGTGAAAACATATGAGCTGACAATGAGCTTTGTATGAGAAAATCTGGGAGTTGCTACTGGTTTGGTTGATTTTTTTGTGTTTAACTGTTTCCATTCCTGATCGTCTGCTCCAAAATGTTTACCGCACATTGCAAAGCTGGCGTTCATCCGCTTGAGCCACAAATGTATAATTTTGTCAAGCTAATTTCGTGAAGCGTTGCTTGGTTGAACAACGAGCAAGTAAACAGTTTTTATGCTGCTTTTAGTGTGCTTTAAATTGGTTAAGTGTACCTCAACAAAGTCCATATTATGTTGAATTGAAATGACAAAAACACTGTTTTCAGGGTTTCACAAGTCAATTGCGAAATGGCCGAGTTCAACCAACAACCGTTTCTGATTACCTCACGACACAGCGGAGTAGCGGAACAGCAACGTTGCACGTGATATCGAGTGGAAGCTCCTTTGAAACAATTGCGTTAACGCCCTACAAAACTGTTTAATATTGAAATAGATATGAGCTTTTTGAAAAATATAGTCAACAGTCAACTGATCACGTATGTAGAAAGAGGCAATTCCACCAAAATTATTCGAAACTTCTTGTATCAAGTTTTAGGGTTACATGGATGAGGTATAGTTTTAAGAAAGTTACAGCGGGGAATAAATGGGGGAAGCGAAATTATCTCAGATGAGGGAAAGCCAGTGTGATGAACTGATTGTTCAGATATTTATCTTCACCTGTAAAGTGCACTGCTGATGGTACTGCGTAGGAGCGGCAGAACGAAGTTCACAGTGGGGACCGAGATTGTAAGTGGGTTGCCTGCATCATGGTTGAATGATTCTGCGGCGTACGTAATCGGTGATCATAATTTCTAATAAAATGGAAATGCGAAAACGCACCTGCACTCGCTGTGATTTCATCGCAGATATTTTCATATTTTGTCAGTACCACTATAGTCCAAAGNATACGTGGTTCTCTGTGAAGCAAACCAGCGGTAAAAATTGTCAATGTTCTNAAACAGGATTGCTACTACTTTTCAAGTAAAGGTGGGTTTCACAAACCAAAAAATATTCTCGCAAGGTCTCTTGCCAAGACTTGGTGTCTTTAGACTATGGGCGTCGAAACCTTTTGTGCCAGTGATATATATTTGGAACTCCATAACACTTTTGATGCGCATACAACCTACCCGAGCTTCCTCAGTGCAAACAGGCTGTTCATTAATTTGTCACTGAGACGTTTATATCAGGATAACTCAGCAAAATTTGTGAAGATGATGTACTTTATAATGAAAAAGTAAAAACTTTGAAGGAGAAGAAAAAGTAATTAACAACAGAAACAGAATTCAAACAAATTTTTCTCATTTGGGCGTTTTCACAGTTTTTAGCAGCTGTGGATTGCATGCAGTTCTAGACATATTTCAGGGAACACAATCAGATGTGACTCTTGAATACCTAACCTCAAGGTTTTCATGTTTCTAATCTGAATTATACGTAAAATGCCACCCGGCAAATCCCGTGTCAAGAGTATGCAATCATCAGTACGCATTTTATAACAAATCATAACACCGTTTGAAAAATGCGATTGTTGATCTCTTAAGCAAACAAAAGGTCAATCCAACTAACACGGAGTTCAGAACTGCGCAATATATTTTAACGCGTGTTCCTGCCACGAAGTGTTTTCTATGATCCATTTGCTTTTTTTCTGAGTTAGGAAAGTGCTTTTCTTTTCAGAAATACGAGTCATCATGCGTTCTACGCTGACGTAAGGAACTTTTGTCGAAACTACTTCGTGATAAGTTTGGAACTGTTGCTGAATATTTGGTATGGAAAGAATGTTGAAAATGCAAAGACGGTATTATTTTACCACTTACACATTTCTCATGCTTCGCTGGATAGAACGGTTGTCCTACGCAAAAAGCAGTCTTTGATGGAGTGATGCAGGCAACGAAGTGCTTCACGCTGACGAAAGTACACGCAGCTGAAAACAATTCCAGTGAAAAGCAATTATCCTGTAGCAGAAATACAGTCGAAAAAACACCTTCAAAGATGACCGCAGAAATGCGGTTCACGTTTCGGTGGCGAACACTTTGAAGCTACTGTACGTTGGACGTTTTTGCAGTGGGCAGTTGTTTGCCGCAATGAATACGAATGTAACTGTCAGAATAATTCCGCGCAGTTTATCTCGTTTTGTTGGAGTTTGTACCCTGCACACCATTATCTACGTTTGCGTTGACTTTTCCTAAATGTTGATTTGTTATTTGTCAGTACCAGAGGTCCCAACCTGGGTACATGTACCCCTAGGGGTACATTTGCCTATCTGAAGAGGTACATTTAAGGTTAGCAATAAAAGGGACAATGTATTTATATGCATATATCAGTGAACCTTATTTTCATAAATCACTATATGTTTATTATTAAATATATCTATGATTAGTCATGCTAAAATGTTTTTCATAAGAAATTTTAGTGGTACACGCTCATCTGTCGAAATACTGAAGGGGTACATGCAGGGATGCAATCAGAGCCGGCCCTAGCAGATGCGGGGCCCAATGCAAGACCCGGGCGCGGGGACCAATGCAAGACCTAAGCGCGGGGCCCCCTGAGCAGTGATTTTATGACGTCATCGTGTTCAGTCAACCGTGTTACGATCGTGGTAGAGTGCAAATATGCAGTACAGCACTAACA
>JGI24158J21664_10012678_pt1 | contig 11160 bp, 6 predicted proteins | sample Ectturendosymbi3_FD_21664 | JGI IMG/M metagenome (IMG submission 21664)
AAGATTTATTGTCAAGTGTATTACATGATCATTCAAGCCTGTTGCAACTTCTATTATTTGGACATCCTTCGCTGAAACTTAAACCCACAACCAATATGTATTACGCTGTCTCTAAACATCTTGAATTAACTAACCGCTTAACCTCGCCATAACACCTTGTATTGGAATATTGTAGTAACTCGTTTATTATTCCGCAATTAATTCTCCATTTCTCTTTTTTTTCTCGTTGCATATTTTGTTATATGCTTGTAATTTAGCAATCCGTGTCTACTCGTGCCTGCAAACTTTTGTTAATTGTTTGTCGTCTGTTTGCAATCTCTCGTTAACTGTTCGTCTTGAATTGATTCGCTCGACATGACGCGACGAAGAGTATATTCAGGCTCTGGCCTGCCGCTCGTCGTCGTTAGATAAACAAATATGAATATGGAAAAAACAACAAACAGTGAATTGCTTACCAAATAATTTGTAAGTGTTGAAACCACGAAAATCCACAACAGAGCAGGGAAGCAGATTGAAACGTTGTGTTTGAGTTGTGTAAACGTTCGTATTTTCCATTAGTTATCTACGTTTTCGTAAATGTAATGCCAGAGCAGTAAAGCGCACGCGTCGAGGCATCGACTGCTCTCAAACGTGCTTTGTTTGCTAAAGTTTCTGAACCCAAGGGTTGCAAGTGACAAAGTTTTTAAAGCGAATCTATAACTATTCGAGAAGATTCATTCTTTATCTTGCATTTTCTTGCATGAGACACCTCTGCTTAATTGAAAAAAAAGAAAACAAAAAAACAACGTCAAATGTTTCCCACAAATTATTCAATTTTTTGCTTTCGCGTGAAAAGCAAAGGTTGAAGAGTGGAGTTTCAGAGACAGGAATGTTATGAAAATAAGTTGTTTATTTTAGTTGCAGTGGAAAAACTTTTGAAATGGTGTTGAACATTTCTAGTGCATTTCTACGGGGACAAGCTATTTCAGACAGCAGATCGTTTTTAGATGATATGATGTTGCTCTTTATTTGAAAGGCAAACAATATAATTCTCTCTGCTATTTTCAAACATAATTCTAGTAGCAATGCATTTCAACTAAATTTGAACCCGTGTCCTTGCACTTCCCGTTTCCGATTTCGTCGTAAAACCCAAAACTTTAAATTATGATTGGGTGCACATGAAATACAAATATATTCGTCTCACTAGACGGATCTTTGAGCCTAAAATAAAGTCTGTGTCAACATCGTTCACAAATGATCTAATCGCCTTTTTTTCCCGTGGATGCATCTGCATTTTTCCAATTATTTCAGTTAATACTGAGTGCAAAAATATATTTAGAAACCGTCTGCCAATAACCTTCTGTTTTCATTCAACGACTCATGCAACATACCATAACTTGTCCAGAATGCAATTCACAGCAGCTTGGTTTGCAGAAATAAGCGAAGTGGATAATGGAAAGGACCATTTGAACAAAAGCGATCACAGCGAGAGCAACGTGGATTGCACTGGTTCCGAATCTGAACTATAAATTATTAAATAAAGTTAAAACGTATGTTTGGTTCATGGACAGCTAATAGAGATGCTTTGAAATTGTACCTCCAGTTTCATAATTACACTTTTTGGAATATGGCTACGATGTGGCAAGGCAACGTTTCTTTGCAAAATTTTTGTGGTGAGTTTTGGGAGATTATGCACATATTGAACGTTTCGGCGTAGCATATGAACTTCAAACATTGTTTGAATAAACGTCTTGACGCCATCGTAGTTATAGTAGCAGAAGTTATATGAGCAGAACTAGCAGCTTACGAATGCAAGTTCCAGTACAAATGTGAGTCCGGCAAAAGTCGCTGCAAACACTGACGACCCCTTCAGAAAGGTTGTCTGGATATGAAAACAAAAACAAACAAAAGGGTAATATCAACGCCAAGTAAAGCTCCCCTGATTTGATAACTGCAGTTGTGCACAAGTCTTTCATAAACAGAATGTACAAAGAAAAGTGATCACCTTCAAAGCGATATCAATTTTTCTAATGACTTATCTGCGGTTGAAACTCACAAGCAACCCTGACAATTCCAGTTTTGGCTTTCCAGTTAATTCCTGGAGTTTGATTTGATGAGTATCATTTTAGAATATTCAGTATCCCCACATTATGAAAAACAAACTACAATAAACACGCGATAATGCTGCCGTTGTGGTTTAAAAGCAAAATATAACCTCTTAGAAAGAAACTCCAGAACTAGAGATGGTAAGGGCCAGCAATTTTGCAGCCCAGCTCATCTGGAGATAACAAGAAACCGCCCGGTCTGACTATGCTAAACTACAACTTATTTTCTGGCCCTGACCGGCCCATGGCCCGTAATATACCGTAACCTCAAAAGCAAAGTAACAACATCTATATTTTCAGTTCATTGTATTTTGGACAATAAAAACATATAGTCTTAATGTGTATAGGTCTGCCAGATAACTTTTGAAAACTTATTCGTCCGCCGCCTGTAACGTGACACTAACACACGACGAGTGTGTGCTAGGCTGCACTACAATTGCTAGTAACACACTGAATCTAAACCTTAAACGCTAACCTAATACCTAACAACTAATCCTAAACTAGGGGTTCCCAAACTGGGGTACATGTACCCCTACCCTAGTAGGGGTGTATTTGCCTGTCTGAAGGGTACATTTGCGGTTAGCAATAGAAGGGAAAAATATGTTTGCATATTATTAATTTCGAAGTATATATACATACATCCGTGAATATTATTTTCAAATCATTATATGCTTATTGGTAATAACATTCTTGTTATTTTCCACAGACTTTTTGTCATACGAAATTTTAGGGGTACATGCTCATCTATCGAAATGCTGAAGGTACACGTCCAGAGAAAGTTTGATAACACCTGTCCTGAACCTAAACCTAGTCCCATCTCCACAGGGCAGCTTTGGTAGGCTTTTTCCCCAAACAAAGCTTCAAGCCCCACCACCAAATTGAAACATGAAACACTATACATCAGTGAAGTTTTTGTTAATTTTTAGAATTTCAAGCTACCCAACACAAACGCAAAGCCCCTCGCAGAAATGCAAAGCCCCTTATTGAAAACTATCTGGCGACGGTTCTGCCTAAACCTCGGCGACAACGACAGACAATAAATGCAAGTGTGTGTTGCTTTGCTTGATTCATAACATGGGTCACTGGTTTGCGTGGAAACAAGAGAAACAGAACATCAGCAGAACGGTATAATGGAGAGAACAGCGGCAAAACAATTTCCTTGTTAGATTTTTAAACTTAGCAAAAGCAAAAATTTTCGCCTAATTGTCAAGCAGACGGCAGCGGCCCGTAGCGTCCCGGAATGATGTCGGAATGATGTAAATTCGTGTTTAAGATCTTCATAGACTACTACAAAATATTTTACACATCTCTTTTTCAGAATCACCTCTTTCATATGTTTACCAAATATCTTTGTTGAAAACAACACCTTTGAAAAAGTTCTGAAGCAACGTCGTGATTTGTGTGAACGTTCAGGCTTTCTCGTAATTTTTTCGTAAAACAAAAAGAAAAACAATCAATTTTGCTTGGAAAAGGAATGTAAGAACATTCAAATAAAAACGTAACCATGTCTTAATTACACATTAGCAGGTAGGGCAGCCAAAGGTATGAACGTAATGAGTTGAAATGTTTGTTTGGTGTCAGTTTGTTCCATTACGTTCTGAAAAACTACAAACGGACGTACATGGATTTGACTCATTGTGTTCTTTATGTGTTGCGAACTGCACGTCTTTTGATGCATAACTGCACTGGTGCAATTTCGTAAGATAACAGATGTTTTCACAAAGTTTTTTAAGGCAAAACATTTAGATTTGTCTCCATTGAAGTAAAATTGCATTGTTGAAACTTTCCGCATTTTGTTTCAATTCATGGGATATACAAGGTATTTCAATTTGAAACAATGAAAAATTGGGTCAAACATTTAGTCAAAAAACAGGTTTCAACTTTTACGTTGTCGTTGTAAGGATTTTTCTGATATTGTATTCACGCAGAATTTCGCATAAAATGATTTTTGAAATTGATACTTATTTTCGTGGTGTTTGATTGAAGGTTTCAATTTCGGTGAAAGCAGCAATTTAAACCTTTCGTTTTATTTTAACATTTTCATTGAGTGTAATGTGGTTCATTGTTCCACATTTTAATGCGTTTTTTAAGTTTTAATATCGAAATAATTCTGGCAAGTTAACTAATGCAAGACTAACAAATATTATTACTTTTTTTGCAATGGAGATACTAAGCTTATGTTAAAAAAAAGTACTGATGATACGGTGGGTTTTGTTTCAGTAGTCAACGGTGTATTCACTGATGACTGAATAATAATTTATGCAAACGATTTAACGTGAGAAATGAAACCAAACGCTTCTTAAACGTACTGATCCCGGTCTTCCTCCAGACACCACACCTGCACATCCCGTCATCAGCGCCTGTTGTAAAAGATTTTAAGTGATGCACGTAATCAGTCAAAAGCTTTGCCGCGTGTTAAATGCACACTCACATATAGCTATGAAGCTTTAACACTACAAAAAACAACTAACACGTCATCTCTAAAAAAACTTACCAGCACTTAAACATCTTACACCTTCCCTAACTTTGTTCTTTATCAGTAGGGAATTGCATGCACTCTTATCACAACAAACTGCTTCAAAATCATTGTTACAACTATTTGTTCCATTCAGCTCAATTCATTCTTACTCCACAATACTATCAACTTCTAAGAACCTGTTTTAACCTAGAGATGACTTTTCTTAGGGAACAAGTTCTCGTACATTTGTTGCCAAAAAGTGTGGTCTACACCACCAGACTGTATTAAGTCTTCAACTACTTTTGCCCTTTAATGGAAACTTAGGAAACACCTCCTACATGTAAAAGATACGTAATTGTGAACTTTAGCAATATTTCACATCACCAGAATAAAATATTGGGAGTCCTACTATCTTATAATTTTGCTGATATTTTATGCATAATTACTTTCTTGTCTTTTGTCATTCTTGCACCATCCCACTCTTTTTGGCATGAAGTACCCTCCATAGTTTTTTCTGTTTTGCTGTGTGTTTCTTTTGTACCTCTTTAAAGAGTTTTTGTTACCTTTTATACTTCTTTATTTTTGTATTTTGTTTAAACATATTTTTGACACACCAAATTCGTTCAATTAAATTTCATCCACTGATCTGTGGACATAGGCATGTGCTTTCATCTCTAAATTTACTTCACCATCTTGTGTGTTCTTTTGTTTTCCAAATTGTTTGTAGTTGATCTCTAACTGGTTTTTTTTTTAAAGCTTTTTAGTGATAAACGTGGTTGGCGAGATGACCGTCATGGTCGCTCAACGATCCTACACGACAGAGGGCCATTATTTGTTTACATTGATCAGCTATTATGCCATTGTATTTTCATTGCTCTAATGTTCACTGACTATTGACTTACTTGTTGTGGGATGACGTTTTGTTTTGACGTTTTGCTTCTGTTTATTAGCTGAGTCATATGAAACAATAGTCAATTACCATTATATCAAGGTGATTATCTGCGGAGAGCAGCATAGCAATAAACACATATACAAAATTGTTTTTTTCGGCTCACCGGCAATCCATACAAAATTCCGAAATAATCATAGATTGAAGAGCCGAAATGGAAGCCACAAGAACCGAGGGCAATTATCGTGCTTGCGAGTGTGATAGATATGGTTCCTAGAACAATCTCAGCAATCTGAAATGTATTTTACCTTTAAATTATTACGTCTTCAAAGAAAAACACATCAGTTTTGCTCCGAGAGGTAATTCTTTGTAGTTAATTAAATGGAGATCAAAGGTGTGCTAAACTTTGAATTTCAATGCAAAAATAACAGTAATGTCACAAATTGTGCAGTTATTTTAACGCTGTTTGCCTTTTTTCGGATTTATTCTTTGCCTTCATTTAAACTGTGTCGTTCAAGATGCAAAACATGTGATCCATGAAATTTGCGCTTTTATTACTTCTGCATACGTGTTTCTCCCACCTGAGAATAAATGATCGTGAAAATTGCTTGATGTGTTAATCCCTTGAATACCTGCATTTCCCAAGTAAGGGAAGTCACATCTTGACAGTCGATTGAGCTAGCTTTTACGTCGTCGGTTCCTCGACCTCAACCGCAAGAGGGAGACTTTTGATTATTTAAAAAAGAAAAAATTCCGCATCTTTGGAGACCTTGATTGGTCTTCAGGAGTTTAGGAAAATTATAGCCTAAACGCAGAAAATTGTATCAGTATTCCCCTTGGAGATTAATTTAAATAGTTATAAAATAAATTGTAGTTTTTAGGTCTTAACTTGGTGACGGCAAACCCTAGAAGCCCAATCAAGGTCCCTGAAGATACGGATTTTTGCCTGTTTTTTTGAAAAAATCAACAAAAGGCCTCCCGTCACCAGCACCTTTCCGGTTCCATACAACGGCCAGATGAAGTGGGCCAAAAAAGCATAAATCTACCCTTATCATGACATCACCACAAAATCAAATCCATAATTTCCCAGTTTTTTAATCGAGCGTACAATCCTTTCCGCATCTTCACAGGGTTTGAGCAGTTCAGTAGCTCAAGATGCTGTCAATTTATGACTAAATGGCTTGTGCCATTCTGTGCCAAAATTTGGCGCACGTGGGACTTTAAGAGTTTTCAGGTTACATTACATGAAAACAAATGTGTTTTCTCCTCTGATACCATACACGTATGTGGGTTAATTGTAAACTATTGGTTGAATGTAGGCCTGAGCATAAGTGTTTCTTAGTATTATAAAACCAACCAGTGGTTGCTGACAATTAAATTCAGCACAAGTAAATTTAAAACATCCCAGTTAAATTTTCTGACGGGGCGCAAGGTTTTATGCGATGAATTTCGTGTTGGCACTTAGTAGATTAAGACTTCCGTGCTTAAAATCAAGTCTTCTTTTCATGTGAATGAAAAGTATGCTTAGTGCTTGATTTCGTATAAAGCAAAATAGTTTTGATTTCATTTCATAACCAGCTACAGGTAATAATGCTGTGCACATGCCTGATGCTGAGGTGCTCACTTGCAGGGACTTACGGTAGTTGAGGGCTTTTCCTGTTTATAAATATATTTCATATAGATCTGCTGTTTGTTGTCAATTACATCTATAGTTTGTGTTTGTGTTCTACTGTTGTAATATTTCACTTTGTTGCAATATTCTATATTAATGAAACCACAAAACATTTATTTGTTGATTAAAACTGGCATTGACAACATAAATGGGTCGTTTTGCATAAAAAAAATCACCCTTCAATTTTTATGTGTTGGCAGATTCTTTCAAAAATCTATTTTAACAAACATTGCGGCAAAAGTGACTGTTGCAAATGTTAGAATCATTTATAAATATCAAAGACCCAACGCTTCACAATCAAAATGTGCCTGATTTAGGGTACACCTTATATATGTGTAGGTCTTTTAGTGTAAGCCGAATATGCTGAAATGGGTGTACAACTACATATATTTTCAATATAGCATTGCACTTATTTTCTCTTTTGAATTTACCCAAGTGCATGATACCTCCATACAGACATTTTGGCATTTGTCAAGTAAATCAAGGTGCTTACTGAATACAATGTTTGTGTTGTAAAATTAAAGTTCTGTCTATAAGCAATTAGTTATAGTAGGTAAGTAGAGAGTTTCTTTCATAAATAGTAAATATCTATTCATGAACATCGTTCTGGCGATATTAGTTTCCAAATGACTTTAAACCATATTACACGCAGAAACATTCTCTCGTTGCAAACGCCTGATACAAAAATTGTAAAGCTCATTAATCTCTACTTATCTTCAAACTTGTTGATGGTTTTCCACGCGTTACCATAAACAAGAAATATTACGCTTCTATTTTTCAAAAAATCATGACGGTAGCATAAGGTGGGCACAGAAGCGGTGAAACGGCCAGAGAGTTAAATTGGGTACAGTTAAGGACACACACTTAGGAATTAAAAAAGTGTTAGGTTGTTGAATAATATAACGTGATGTTTTTAGCAACCGTGTTCTCTTTTCCGTCTTCATAGAGTTTTTATAAAGGTACGACGAATTTTCTTCAACAAAGTCAACCTCTTCAACCAGACCATCCTGTACAGTAATGCTATTGAACTTTCGCAGTGATACAAGCTCTGGCGAAGCCACAGGTTTTGCTATGAGGCCAATAGGTAAAATTTCCTCCAGTTCTTAAGATTTGCACCAAATATTTTCAGGTTAATAAAGCCTTTGGTGTATACGTCAAACAAATATTTCAGTGCAAATCAACGAGACTGATGAAGAAGCCTATTCTACTTCAGCTTTTAGTTAAACCTGAACAAAGCAAAAGTTGTGTAACGTGTGAGTTTTAGGGGATTCATATCATGACTGACCTTTACCTGAGGTTTACGTTCCGCGTAGAATTTGATGAATATGAAATGCAAAACTGATGTCCAACCACCAATCGCAAGTATGAATAAGGAGTGAGACTTTCCGCAGCTGATTCTGGCACCCCAGCGTGCTGCATCCCACATTATGGTGATGTAAACTTATTTCAAGACCATTGCAAAAATTCCCCTTCAGTAACTCTGGTGTGCTACAAATATAACCTCGCCTTTTTCTCTGCAGTCTTAGCTGTAACCTTTCAAATGAGCATATTAGATTTTGTGTGCAGTTTTAAAACTAAACGCATCAAACCGGGTACGATATGCTCTGAAGCTCAAACATTAACCAAGAGACAATCCAGTTTCAAAGTCCAATTTGTTATGCCATTGTTACTGTTTAGCAAGTAAAGCACCAATTTTGGATATTGATTTGTGAAACATATGCTGTGATGGTTCAAACACGATTACATAGAGTCTTAAACTTTTCATCAATGATTTCCCAAAAGTCAGTCTAGTCAAGTAACCAGAGTCCGACCAGTGGATAGTCTCAAAGTGTTGCAACTTTCATCTGATATCAATTGCCACCCTATCCTACAGTACTTTTGAAATAATTCAGCTACAGCGAGAGGAGTCAGCAGCAAAATCCAACGTAAGTAACAAGATGCGTTCTGTTTGATGAATTTTGAGGGCATTGGTACTGCCATTATTTACGTACAGCGTGCATTCTGTCTTCCTGGTAAAATGCGAATAAATGAAATGAATCTTAAGTAAATTTATTTCCTTTTACGCCTTCAAATTCCGCAGCCATGTTATGTTTTTTTCCACAAGCTCGTAATTTGTACAAAAATAATCACGTGTAGCGCTGCTCTACCGTTGCATGCAGCTGAGCATACCCGTAACTAGGGGTGGCGCGGAGGGGGCGAAGCCCCCAGGGAAAAATTTTTGCTCCTTTGAAAAATGTGTTCGACATACAATTTGGGCCCTTCTAAGAAAACTCTTCGTCTCCACTGGAGTCCCAAGCTGGTTACGGGCCTGCAGCTGAGCGTGGTCGCTATGTTTTGTCATATTAGAAATATTCATTTGCTGGTTTACATCTGAATGCAATTTTTCTGGAGAAAATGTCAAACAAGTGCACAATTTAAAAACAAGGTCTAAATATTTATGTATTGTAACTGCGTTGTTGTTTGTCCTCCTGTCTCCGTTGTTGTTTGTCTTTTAAAATTTCTGGGTGCAATCCACGCAGACAGGGCCGTTCCATTGGGTGAGCGACGCGGAAACGTAAACAACGTTCAAGCGGTGTTTTGCACGTAGTGGTACATAGCTAAGAACGGTTTGAATGGAGAGCACCAGTTGAAACCAGTGACGTTGGAGGTGGGGATGCAAGCTCACCCGGAAAAGTTTTAATATATTGAAAATCCGGTCAACATTCCTAAAAATCTGGGTAAAATCCCTGACAATCCAGGCAAAGTCCCTGAAACTCTGGTGCAAAATCCTTGAAAATCCGGACAAAAATGGCGTTCAACGTTGTTTTTCTTCACAAAATGGGCCCAATGTTTGCAGAACAACACACGAAGACCCTTTTATGGATGTCGCACCTAAAAAATGTCTTCATGATCTTCGTGGAAGAAAAGGTGTAGGCAAAATCGCACACAAACGTTTCGAGCAAGTTCGGGGAAATTTGGGCAAAAATGCTACGTACTCCAAACATTTGCCTGCTCATACATCTGTGGTTAAAACCGTTTCCCAGTAAGTCACGGGCAGGTGTCGATCGCCAAGTGTATTGACTTCCAAATTGATCTGTGACGCCAGTCTACTTGGATCGACTGGTGGGGACCCCGTGCTTCGTCAAATACGATTTTAACTCACGAGACATGAAGGAGAATCCCCGATCGGAGTGAGCCTAACTCGGCATGTCGCAAAGAGCATCAAAATGGTCTAAACACCGAACTCATGTCAACGTAAACATTTTGTGGCAAGCGTGAAGAAACTTAAAGTGTGAATACTAATCGACAACCATCAACAAACAGGCTGCATAACGCGACTTCTACCTGTTGCAGGTATCTGCATCGCCCTGAACTACTGAGGCAAGCACGAGAGAATGATGGTAATTTGTAGCAGAAAAGCAACTTGCCACAGGAAAACAACCAGGAACAATAGAAATCACTCGACGAGATTACTCTGCTGATACAAGATCGCAATATCATTATATGCGGTAGGGAGAAGTAAATTTCCATCATTCGCTTGTGGTGACTAACAAAGTGATTTGCTTCTTATGGACGCTATCTACTGGTGACCATTCATATCTACTGGTGACCATTCGCGCCAACTATAGGCTGCCACAGAAGGATGTGGGCCATTGAGGTACACTAATACTCTCAGAATTTTGAGTCAGTGATCCGCATTCAGGGGAATAATTTAGTTCGTCACAGATGCTAAAGTCTGAACACACATTTTGGACATGATCAGTTGAATTCGATAAACTTTTACAACAAACAAAATGCAACAAACGAACAACACCTGTGTGGTGCAATTACGCTTCGTGTGTGTGCTCAGCGTCTCGTAATTATTACGAAGTGCAGGCGTTCCCGCATTGCGCATGCTGTTCAGCTCGACTGTGCATTCGTTGTTCCGCTCATTCTGTGGAATTCGCCTAGAACAGTGGCTTAGGTTTGTGAGTTTATGCAGGGTCTTCTGCCAGTTGTCATTTGGAATATATGTTGTTATTTGTTACTTACCTTTTTGGTATTGTACGTTGTAGCCTATTCACGATAATCACGTTTC
>JGI24158J21664_10012679_pt1 | contig 11160 bp, 8 predicted proteins | sample Ectturendosymbi3_FD_21664 | JGI IMG/M metagenome (IMG submission 21664)
CTTGTACTACGTTCTGTTTTATCTGTTTTTATCAACCTGCGTTCTGCAGAGTGTGTGTGTTCATACTATGGACTTCGTGTCTGCTCATAAAAAAATTAATTTTTTTTTTTAAATGCCAATTGAGGGTATAATGAATTTATACAAACACACTGATGTAATTGAAAGAAAAATCATTCCAGATATGAAAAGGGCATATCTTGATGGTGGAGGAAAATTCCAATAGGATCTTCCCCCTTGTCTTTCATCTACTCCCGAGCCTGCCAAAATTTTGGCGCAAGGATTTTCTCCAACTCTTTCAACCATAACTCGCCAGCCGATTGAGCTAGAGAGCTGTGGATATCCTGTTAGACTAGAACCTTCGATGGAAAAAAATTTTGGAGGTTTTGGATTTGAGGTTGTTTGGGGGATGACATAATAAGTGCGAGCATAGGTTTAGTCTTGTTTGGCCATGGTTAGCTGACCCAGGGCTCCCACCCCCTAGGGGTAATTCTTTGTTTGCTTTTTTAATTGAAACTAGGCTAAAATCCGCATGTTTTGAGCCCTTGATCGGCTTTCTAGCGTTTGTAGTTGCCAAGTTATGACAAAAAAATCCTTAATTAATTAATTGAATTCCCTAGGGAATTATATTTCTTTGTTTGTTCTTTTAAAGCCATAATTTCCCAACCACAAACGCTAGAAGGTCATTGGGAGAACTATTAGATTTCATTTTAAGGTTTTTGATGATAAGTTGGATTTCATATGCATCAGTAGGAGCTACAAATAATGAATTCTTTGAATTTATATGTTTAAGAAAAAATGTCTGTAGGTGGTTAGAGATGGCATTATTTTTGCAGAAAGGGATTTCCCAACTTCTGAGAAGAAATTGTTTAAACATTTTTTTGGTACTCTGAGTCTTCAACAGGCTTATTATTTTGTTGGTATTTGTTTTTTATTGATATTATTTCATTGACAAGCTTCCATGTTTTTATATCATAATTGCATTTTTGGAAAGCTTGTTTATAAAAATTTTGTTTGGAGATTTTTTTAAGTGGGTAAGTTTATTTCTGTACGTTTTGTATTGTCTAATAATATTTGGGTTGTTAGTGTTGCAACCTCTCCGTTGGCGCTGCGTTGAATGCGCAATTCACCACGAACGGAATGTGCGCGAAGAACAACACCATATATAAGCGGCACGAACAACCAATAATAGAGTGATCCCGATGGAGTGATCTTGGTGAGTGACCTGTAACAATGCTTGTGAACCTGGTGAACATTTGACTGTACTTGCTGATGGTGACACGAGAGGGATCTCGTCGAGTGATCTCTATGGTTGCTTGCTGCCACAGTGCGAAGCTTTGCGCACATGCCACTCGGGCTTTCCGATCGCAAAATTAGTCGTCAACTGCTTTCTGTAGAGGGTATTCTTTTTTGCAATGGAAGAAAACACCTTTGGTGCCGGCCGAGTTATGCTAAAAAGTATAATTTGCCCATATTGGCCAAGTCTTTGCAACTCCATAACTCACCAGCAGTAGCGGACACAGGCTAATTTGGTTGGGGGGATGCGATAACGATTTGCAATGATCCCAACGCTTCACAGGGCCATATTGTGTAAATCAATCACTTTCGCATACGTACATTTACAAGGAAACAAGTCTAAGCTTGGTTAAGAAGAAGCTTGAGTGATAAAACTGGTCAAATTCTAACACCGCACCGCTACGGAACCAACAAGCAATGTGGCACATAACAACGATCTGACGTAGTCGCTGGCGTCGGCGCAGATACATCGAGGACTCGAGATAGACAGTTCACGTGACGACATAATACTTATTCTCATTGTAGGTAACGTTTGTTACATCACAATTACTGGTGGCAGCAGCCAGCATAGTGCAGTAGCGCTGCGTAACTTGTATGTTGCAGCAGGTGAGCGTAGTCACTTGGATGAGGTTTAGATCAGTGCTCTTCAAATGGTGACCTTGTATTTTCTAACTGTCGTTTGGAATAGTCTGCAACACCCATAGTAATTTGTGCATAACATTTGTTATTGCAGGTAATTTTGATGAAATAATAACAAGAAGCGGGTTGATTCTGCTTATTTTGCAACCGAAATTTAGAGAACAGAAAGAAACAAACAATTCGCAATGAGTGAAAGCACGAAAGTAATGAAAAATAAAAGCGAGAAAACACGATCATTCATGGGCGTCCGCAGAAATTTTTCCAGGGGGCAACGTCGAAATTTTGTTTATCATTTTCAAATTGCTGACAATCAGTGTTCCCTCTAAGATAATTTTACACTGAGAAAATATTTGTTTCAGTGAGCATGATTACTTTAGGGCTGAGTAAATGGAGATTTTAATGAATTACAAACTTAGTGAATTGTATAATAAATATACAATCTTAATACGAACAAAATACACATTTGATTCAAACAGCTCCTTGTTTTCAGTGCAGTTTCCATTGCTTTGGAATGTTGCAAGTGTGCGAGAATGAGATTGCACTGCGCAACAGTTCTGGTGGTGCTGAATATTTGCGCACCTTAGAGGGAACATTGCTGACGATGCAATGCAAATGGACGCTCACAAAACGCTTTATCCTTTCTACACGGAAAAGAAAATGCCCCATCTTACGGTGACAATCACAAAAAGAACGCGTCCTTGGCAGCAATAGCCAGGTATATTGGCATTACGACAATTCACACAGTAGGCTATCTGCAGATTTTCTACGCAGGGCCTTTCTTTTCAAGTAAGCATTGCATGATCTGTAAAGAAGAACCATTGGATTGCCATGGTTTTCAACGAAACCACAAATTATGACTTTATTTTACTTAGCAAGCAGGGCCGCACCCAGCTGATATATTCAACTGAACATGTGTTTGAAAATTTCGGGGGGAAATTGCCTGGTTGCTCTCCCCTGATTGTGGGATCAGCTATCAAGACTTGTTAGCATCACTTTACAGTAGTTCTCAAACATTCATGAGCTGTGGCCCTCTTCAAAAGACTCTCAACACTTGTGAACCACTGCTGATCAATAAAAATACCTAGTTTTGGCCTCAGCCTCTGCTCGTGGCCTCCAAGGGGCCGAGGGCCCCGTTTGAGAAACCCTGACATACAAATAAGAGCTGCAAACATCTGGGATCTCGTCCAAAGCGATCAATAAAACCTTTCTACACAAACCGGACAATTAAGTTGACCTGTATGTTGACACGACTACGGACAAACTTACTAAAATTAGAACACCACGCAGGTTTTGCAAAATTAACCAGATGAATTATTAAAGCTCGCCACAACAAATATAGCTTTGCATTCAGTATTCACTCAGATGTCAGAATTAAACCTTAACGGTTAAGACGTATTCCCACAAGCCTGCATAGATGTAGTTTGACACTCAAGCACATTGGTCACACTCTCACTAATAACGGATTTTTCAAACTTATGGAAGCATTGCTAAAGAGTCACTCATGCTTCTTATCACAAAGTATAAATATACGTGGCTTACCGCTATCAGCATGTCACTGTCTCTATCAGCATGTCACTGTCTCTGTCAGCATGTCACTGTCTCTATCAGCATATCACTGTCTCTATCAGCATGTCACTGTNTCTATCAGCATGTCACTGTCTCGCTGCATTACCTGCCAAGATAGGGAGGAAGACAGATNCCTTCACGGAGCCACACTATCTCTAGGACGCCGTGCCATGGAGCCTGGACATCTGCTCCACTCAGCGCTCCCCTGTCCATCGCTCACCCGCCCAATCCATCGACCCCCCCACGGACTACACGGTCTGACGGTTCTGGACGATGAGACAACCGAATGGCTGCTCAACACCTGCCCCGANGTCTACNCGGGCTAGCAGTGGATAAAAGAACTCGCTCAAACGAAAGAAGAAGAACCTNCCAAGATGTGTGCGTTCAACAGTCTCCTGCAACAAAACGCCTGCTACCGTAATATAAAGTGAACCTTTGCAGATTTGTTGCCATGTTATTGTTACGCACTAAAGACCAATAGCAGAACAACCCGCTAGCGACTTTTGCAGCCCGTCTCTGCAGACAAAGGAGGGGACTTGAGTGAACTGCAAGACATCAATGCATGACACTGTAACTGTGAACCTGAGTCTTGTGCAGTGTGAGTTTCATACCGGCAAGAAAACTGTCATTGCAAGAATCAAATCAATTAATCGGAATTAAGATGCTGACTTCAGGTTTTTCCAGAAATTTTTGGTTCTTTATCCAAATTTCCAAGCTGGGAAAAATGCTCGTTTTGCTCCCCTTGCGGACGGCCATGCGATCATTGATTTTATTTGATATCAGGTTCCATAAACAAGGCCAGCTGATCTAATGGAACGAATTAACGTTTTTGACTAATTGTTTGCATAAGCTAATTTTTAGTATCTATACCGATTAAGTAATGTGCAGCGCAAAAATATTTTTGGAGGAGGGTTTTCAATGAAATCAAGTGTCATGTCAACACCTCTTTAGGTCTGGTAGGGGGATTCATCCCCTGCATCCCCCCTGTGTCCGCGCCTGCTCACCAGTTGATTGTGCTAGAGAGCTTTTAAAACCCTCAAAAGACTCGGCGAGTCTTCTAGTTTGGAATGAAAACAAAGTTTTTAGGTTTTTTTGTGGGTGACGTCATATGTCGGGTAGGTTTTTGGCCATTTTGGCTCAGATTACATGGCCCTGGGCCCAACCGCCAGATGAACATCTTACTGACAAAACCAATTTGTTTGCACCAGAGATGATAAATATCCGGTTGACCTGTTGGATATCTGGCAGTATCGTAAGTTTACAACCGGATACCAGAGATGAGCACGGATCAGGACTGAAGCCAATTTTAGCCGAATCAGGACTGGATTGGGCTAAGAAAATTTTTGTTGCCTAAATGTGCTTATTCTAATAATATCAAAATTTTAGGCGGTGTCTGTTTCGCTACTGGGGTCATTTTGCCATTCTAACCGTATCCCAGCTTTGTCCAGATATAACGCGGAGTTCATGACATTAGCAGGGTAGTGAAGCTGGTCGAGTGAGAAGTGTCTATTCCTGCTGTGCGAGTGGTCGTCAGTTCGACTCTCAGCACAGTTGCTTTGGCATTGCAACTAAAGATGCCACTTTTAAATGGAACTCTTTTTATGCCTACTTTTAGGAGTCGGAGTCGGAAATTTTGGAAAGACCGGAGTCGGATAGTTTACCTCCGACTCCGCAACCCTGGTTACAGCGAGCCGTAACTTTCAAAACGTGCTTATCCTGCTTTTTAGTCAGTTCGAGTGTTTTGCTGTACTGTAGATATAGGCTAGCTGAACTGTCATCTGACTTGTGACAGAGTATAACGGAACAGTAGGCTAGGAAAGGAGTATCTTAAACCGGCGAGTAAGTCCAAACACTCCATCTTAGCCAAAATAACGAGTCTATTATCCTTTTGGCCACTTGTTGTTTGAGGCTTGCTACGAAGTCATTCTGTTGTGGAGATCACGCCAAAAGTTACATTGCGAAGAAAAACACTGGGTAAAATACCTTTTTGCCAGCTAACCAGCATAACTGAATGCGATTCCACCACCCAGAAACGTCTCAACGACATCCAAAGCGACGATGAAACCCGTGCTGTATTTCATACACGCTGATGTTAAGATCTTTGGATCAAGTGCAGTGAGCGTTTTCCAGACGTTTGGGGAAAAATGAAGCTATTATTATTGGCGTTTTCCACGACGTATTTTCTGAGCAAGGTTTCTGCCATGTACTGCACACGTATAATAAATACCGCAATCGTCTTGACATGAACAATGACCGGTGGAAACGCCATAAGACTTAAACTGGCCAACCTGCAAACTGCTTCGAAAAAGCTTGCAGATAAACACCATCACAAGGTTCGCATTAGTTGGAATCAGCTAATTTTTGGAAATGAATAACATTTATTCTACAAATGCATTTGCGTTCGTTTTGCTTTTTCGTTTTGTTTTCTGCTAACTAGATTGCCCGTTTATATTTCGTTACCATTGAATTATTTTCAAACGAAATAAATAAGCCTATGTTCAGACAAGGCAAACATTAGGGTATAGGTAACGGGGGATTTTCAAGAAAAGTTCTTGTAGGGGGGTTGTACAAAAAAGGTTGAAGACTACTGACCTAAACCCTAAACCTTGCCCCTAAACATAAACTTTAACCCTAAAGCTTAACCCTATTCCAAAATCCTAACTTTCGAAACTTAACATAAAGTGAATGGCATTTAGATATTAAAATCAATGGAAATCGTGGTGCACAGCAAGAAATCTCTGTTTCAACAAAAGTTTCAAAAGAAATTGAACCATTTGAACAGGAATTCCTAATTTAGGAGTGTGATGTAAAAAATGATCCAATTGGATATCTGGAGTCGGAGTCGGACAAAAATATCCGACTCCGACTCCTAGTGTTGTTAGGAATCCGACTCCGACTCAACCCAAAAAACTCTGACTCCTTAAGCTTAAGTAACACTGGGAAGTGACGAGGCGCGGTTTTTTTCCAGTCTACACTTTCAAGCGGCGTTTTCATGCGTCGGTGACGTAATGACTACTCTAGCGCCTGTCGCTCAGTTGCTACAACTGATCTTAGAAGATGGAGGTAGATCGGGATGCTCATGAAAGGATAATTGTTTGGTGGCATTACTTGAACGTAGTGCTGATGAAGAGAAGAAAAATTCCAAAACGTCGATTCCGGAAATACTGGACCATCCCATTTTGCAGAAGAGGGTTTAATCAATTCCATGATTTAATCAGTTTTTAATTAATTGCACGTGTTGGAAATAACTTCCAAGTATTTTAGAAATGGTACTATTAGCCTTTTTTTACTTCCAACAATGAAACTACTTTTCTAGATATGTGTTCACAATACTAGCAAGAAAACAATATATTTACAAACATTCTGTAAAATGCAAAACTGAACTTTGGAATTAGTTTCTTGTGGAATCATTTCTGCCCCATGAAATTGCTTTTCTATAACATGACATACTCTCTTCCAGTTCAGAGACATGTAAATAAAAGTTACCTAACACACAGTTTACACAAAATCTGACATGCCTTATCTTACCAGTCTACATATCACAGATAACAAAGAAACAAACTGATGAACATTACAACAGCAAATGCAGATTCCAAAACCTTGTTAAAGTAGTAAACTTCAAAAAGAAATCATTTAAAGATGATGCTGTATTCAAACGTATTATGCCTATGCAATGTAGTTCATAAGCTTTGCTACAAACTATGGAGTCGAAAGTGCATCAGTTGCTTTGATTCCAAAGTAACAAATAGTATTTTTTTGGAATCAATTCAAAATTTTAGTATGTTTTAACCTCAAAAAATCGCCCCCTTGGAAACTGAAATCTCCCCCCAATTCTCATTAGTCACAATATCGCCCTCACAACGCATAAAATTGCCCCCGTTGAAGACCACTGGTTTAGGTTGAAGGTTTAAGGTTAAGGTTAGTATTTAGGATTTTAGGTCACATGACAAGGATGATACGCTAATCCAAGCGTACCGTCCTTGTCACATGACCAATTCAACCAACTGGGTTCGCCTAAGGGCAAAATAGCAGTGTTTTTGCCGCTCCAGCAGTGTTTTTGCCGCCAATGGCAAAATAGACACTTTTTAATTATTGGCTGTGATCTGATTTTACAGCTTTGATGAATTTTAGAAATACCTAAATGGCAATATCTGTTTCGCCTCATGAGGCAATAGCAATGCTGGGGCTATTTTGCCTTCAACCAGTCATGTTTGTTTCAAGGAAAAAAAACTCCAGCAGTGCTTTTTTCTGTGAGGCATGGACGGAACAGGACTGAGGAATATAAAAATATCTGAAAATTTTCACAGTCCGCTCATCTCTGCCGGATACGGAAAAACAAAAAGTGTTTTCAAGCAGGAACCGGATATGGATAATGATATCCGATCTGAAACACTTTAATCGATATTTTGAGGATTCAGACTGTAAAATAAATGTTAGACGCTTTTGACCTCTTTGAAAAAGTTTCAGTGATGTAGTCGAGAGCTTAACCTTCGAGACCGAGACCTGGGTTTCATCAAAACTACCGAGATCGAGACTCGAGACTTCAAAATTTGTAGATTTTGCCGAAATTTTCCAAAAAATATCGTCATCACTTCTAGGTTGAATTTTTTTGAATTTCTAGCATTTTTCGACCTGTTTTGGTTGTTCCTTACCTGCAAATACAACAAATAAAAACTGTTGAATTATAGAAGTTTCACTAAGCCATTTCTTTGCAATATTCAAAGTCTCAAGACAATAGGCTGTGACCGAAGCCTTCGAGACCGAGACTGAGAGGAGATTTGAAACCTTCGAGACCGAGACTCGCAAAAATGGATCTCGAGACCGAGACTAAGTCTAGAGACTCCATCACTGAAACTTACACATTGCGCAATCATTTATCTATTATCTCCGGAAGCACATTCTCAGCTTCGAAAGCTTTTTTTATGACCACTGACTTGTCAGTCCGAATTTTAAGTCAGTCACTTCAAAATTTGTGCGATAGTTTAAACGATCTTTTGTTTTTGAACTGATTTATAAAAAAAATTGTGAACGTGAAATTAAGTATCGGATGATATTAGAATGGAACCATTGTTACTAAACAAATAGCCAATAAAAAGTTTGGTGTGGAAAAACTTGAGCTTGCTTTTTGATACAATTGGCTCTGAAAAGTAGTTAGGTTATGCGATAAGCCTAGCTTGAAAGATTCTTTTTACAAGCATGACAGGGCCAAAAGTGGTACTACCTATTAAAATGTAGGCAATGTTTGTTTTACCTCATGAGGCAAAAGCTGTTCTGGAACTAAATTTCCTTTATTCGAACAGGAATTGTTGAAGTAGTCACGTGAAAAGTACGATATTCAAAGAGAAAATGGGTTGGATTAGATGAGGCCACAGTGATTTAGCACCAGGGAGCTTGGATCGAGCATGTCATGAGCTATTGAGCTGTACTCGCAAAATGGTGGTGTACGAGGAAAGAACTTACACCACGCTTAGCGTGCATACTTGTAAGGCAGGCCTGTGAAAATAAATTGCAAAGAATTCCTTTCAATACAAAATGCTACTTTATCAAAAATGGTTACATCTTTTAGAAATGCTACGTCACAATGTAAAGTTTGACGTCACAATGTAAAGTGCGATGTCGTAATGTAAAGTGCGATGTAGTAATATACGAGTAAAACTAAATTTTATCGGAAGTCAAAACATTCCAAGGCATGGAACTCAAGCACACCTTCAAGATGACACGCATCAATTACGTTATACGTACTAAAATACATTTGACCTGAAACACAACTTTTGTTCTTGAGCAACATTTGTAATTTTTAGGGTTAAAGTCACTGTCAGCGATATGAAACTCCAGTAATAGTTACACTACATGCCTTAACATGGTGCGTACAAACTATATAAAAAGGGGCGTATACTGATGAGACCTTGTACTGCGCTGTAAACGTTTAGCGAGAATAAGTATTCAATTACCTAACCTTGTNATAAACCGATTGAAATTACGATATTATTGCCAAAGAAAACGTTGGTAGATTGTGGCATTTACCGTAACTACAAATTTTTNAATACCAACATTGTTACGCTTATCGGCTTATGACTTTTAAAGCTGTAGTTGTAGTAACTGTGTTTCTTTGTCTGTCTCTTATTAAGGCTTGTTTCGATAGTGAACTATCGTGAAAAATGACTGCAAGAGCACTGGTTGACCAGGTGTCAAGTAACTAGTCTCCACAAAGGTGATGTAGCTGAATCTATCGAGCAAAATTTTTAACAGACAATCGATTTCACGTAACTCTACTCATCGTCAGTCCTGAAATCTGCTAGCATTGATTACGACTGAAATGCTGAAGAAATAAAGCAAGGGCATAGAAAGCAAGCAAACAAAAGACTAAAATGAACAAATCAATAAATCAATCAAAACGCAAGCTGCCACAAAAAGCGGGATAATAGGCCGTTCTCAAATAATTACTTTCATTAAAACTGAAAAATTATGAGACGCCAATCACAGAACAACAAAACCACAGCTACGAGCGCCGTTGCTGTGACGCAACAAAAACAGGTAGTAAAATGCGAAAGCAGAAAGGAGGTCTTGAGAGGTGGCGCGACGTGCGGTTGAAAGATATACACTGGGGGTTTTTGAATGGCGATCATTTCAAAGGATGCCACAAAAGTCCGTAGATACCAACTACATGTGCGGTAAAGAAGGGGGTCAACTAAATGCGCAATGCGGGAAGGGTGAACGTCGCAAGTTGGTCGAAAAAAAAATTCACGGGAGAATTTTTACTGTGAAAGCAAAAGTTTTCACAATGCTTCAGGTATATGTGAAAACGATCGTAACAAGCTAACCCCTTTGAATTTTGAAGGAAGCAAAAACAGAGAGGTTTGAAAAACACTGGCCCGGACCGGAACAACATGTTTATATGACATCACAGGAAGGTTTCTGCGACGTACCAAATACTAAAAAGCATATGGATGCAACCTTGTAAATGCAGAAGACGTTATAAAGTTAATTAACACAACAAAATGGAAATAATTTTGCTATAATGTGACATCATCTATAAATCAGCAATGTTTGTAAAGCCACATCAGTGACCCACACCAAGCGAATCTATTGCAATTTATTGCGTAAGGAAACTAGTTTCGTGTGTTACACATCTTCAGTCCTTATTCAAAAAGAAAAATAAATTGCAATAGATTCGCTTGGTGTGGGTCACTGATGTGGCTTTACAAACATTGCTGAATGATAAGTACAAGCTTGAATCATTGCAAGGAGATGGGAGCAGAACCAGGCAGGCGAACCCTCAAAATGCCCGCTGAAAAGCTAGGGCCTGTAATTGTTGCTATTACAATTCATGTCCTAGTCTCGCCAAATGACAAATGGTTTTACTCATATTTAGGAACATCTATTGCAAAATTTCCAAGAAATGTTTTCTATTTCATTCTCAGAATATTGGCATTAGTAATTGGCAGTTGTGATCCAGTATAAAATCTAACAGCTAGAAATATTGTTGGGTGGACTGCCCAACGTGTTTGCATGTAGCAGGATCGAGGATTGTATTGCAGTGTTTGGCAACAACTACCGAATCTGTAATACTTTATTGGACAGATACCTACCTTTGGTGAACTCGATAAGCTAAACATTATGTCGAATCGTTGAAAATCAATTATGTTCAACTTACATTTGTTG
>JGI24158J21664_10012680_pt1 | contig 11159 bp, 9 predicted proteins | sample Ectturendosymbi3_FD_21664 | JGI IMG/M metagenome (IMG submission 21664)
ATGTGCGAGTTGTAACAAATTTGCATGGCGCCAAACATTCGGTATTTTATTGAGGGCGGTCCGTGAAATAATGCCAGGCTTAAACCGGTCCATAGCTCGAGTAAGGCTGCCGACCCCTGATATTAAGTATCATTTGAAACAATTGGCTGCGGAAAATTCCGACTGCGAATGATAAATGTCTTCCTTTAACATGATTCCTGCTGGTCCGAAGCCAGGATAAGACATTCGAGCACAGCAGTGTTTCACCGGCAAAAAATAAATGTTTTTATCGCGCTGTCAGGAGCAAGCGTCGTGGGTTTGCCAGTGCGACGACGCGGTGGTGCGAGAGCTCGAAAGCGACTTCAAAGCGGTGCTGTCTGAGCAACGGACGCTGGAGCAATGGGCGGACTGGCTCGAGACCGTGGTCGGCAAGATTCTTCAACCCCACGAGGGTGCGCCGACTTTCCCCCGCGCCGCGCGACAGTTCCTCCTCAAGTGGTGCTTCTACAGGTGAGTCGCAGGCACTCGTGCTTTGCTGAGCTCCTGGACCAGGAGCTGGTATGTTTCGGCAAGCGGCCGCTCTCAACAAAAATCTTCATTGCTTTCCCGAAAATCGTGTGATTTTTGCGCGACAAACAAACAAACAAAAAATTCAATGTTTGCTTCTTCCTAATGATAAGTTTCGGCGGCGGCCTCTGGGTTTATTCCTCGGGTCTAAGTGTTGATGCCATCGAAATGAAATGTGGTGTTGATTTCAGATCGAAAGGGTAAAGTTTTAAACGGTGCCTCGTCGATCAATTGGTCTTTGCTAGAATCAGTCTGTGCTGTGGCTGCTTGAACCTCGTATCTTCTGTTGATGCCCATCCGAAACCAAAGTTGACTGCTCCTGGGGCTGCTCATGCCATCCTTTGCCCGCTGCAAGGTTTTGTTTGAAAACGCAGCTGAAGCTGTGTTGGTCAAAAGATACGGCACTAAATTTTCTACTGATCGGTTTTCGCAAACGGTTCGCAAATTCGAAAAATGCCTCGCTTCCGCATTCACTAGCGGTGGCGGCGAAACAGCTACAAATGCCAGTGAAAAGCGCGCGCTTTTGATATCAGTACAACGTGGGTTAGGAGACTATACCTGTCTTCCTTACGCTTGGGTTTGACGGCTTATACTTGTTCATAAACACAATTGATTGACATCGCAACGAAATCTTACAAAATATTGCAGCAAAACTCTGAAACTTGCTACCGTGAGTATCGGAGCTATGGAGTCTGGATTTTTTGACTGCTGTTTGACTCAAATGAAAATTTGCACAGTATCTGCCACTTACTGTTCAAGTTCCGTGTTGGGCGGACCTGCTATTAAACTTATGAAAATCTGTGTCAGATGCCGCTACCAAACACTTAACGATATTATCTAACATATCCCGAGAAAACCGTGTAGTCACCGAGAAGCGATTAACGAGGCGGCACTAGTAGGGTTCTCCCATCAGTGAAGTCGGATAACTAGAGTCTTGCAAAAAAAATTCTAAACACAAATTGTTTGGGATGACTCAGTTAAACATAAGCGATGATTGCGACTTTGCAACTGAGTCATTTCGCTGAAGTGTAATTAATACTTGACGTATTTGTACTGAAATTTGTTCGAACCATGCTTTTAAGCAACCAAGGTGCATAGATCATGATTCGAACAGACTATAATTCGTGACTTGCGCTCGTCTTTTCAAAATAGTACCTCGCTTATAAACTCCGCAAAACGGAAAGCTTTTGGGAGTTGACTGTGGTCTGTTGATAGGACGGCAACTCTGTAAACTATGTCCATACCTTAGTAGCAACAGTCATCTGCAGTCTCTTTAACGGAATAGCCGCAGCTGTTGCAGCATGCTGTGACTGCCTTTACGATGACAAGATGAAGTTTACTAAACTCTGTGCGTTGAACGGAGCAAGGTTTCCATTCACAGCACCCCACACAACAGCAACAACTGTTCAGAAACGACAAGCACTAGGTTTAAATTGTTTTAATTCCTGTTCCTCTGGTTGGTTACACTAAATTTGTCAAAGTGCAACAGGAATTTACAGCAGAACCTATGCGGCTCTGAAAAGAGAGCAAGTGGTCAATGTCAGCTTCTTCTTACACGCAGTTCGATGGTCATCCGCGATCTGACCCTTCGCTCGGCCCAGAGCTTCGGCAGCTTCCATTTAATCCGACTGCTTTTCGACGAGTACATGTTCTACCTGGTCGAACACCGGGTGGCGCAAGCGACCGGCGAGACGGCGATCGCGGTCATGGGAGATTTCGCCAACATAGCTGCAAGCCATGCCGTGATGGACGGTAAGTCTGCGATTGTTGATTGCGCGAGCTGTTTGGAAGCGCGTATGGCATTGAGTCTCTCTGCTAAGATATTGCGCCTTCACACGTAAACACTGCCCCTTGATGCGGTGTGCTGTCCTCTGATAAAGCATGTAGCGCCAGTGTGTTGGGTGGCTCTACGTATTGTTGACCCTGAATCAAGGTCACGAAGGCGAAATGATGAAATAATAAACCCTGGGGTCATTTACCTTGAATAGCAAATATGAGGTCTGGTTTCGCTTTTGACGACCAAGTTGATTTGAAACACCAGTTCAAATGGCTGTCATATCTTGATCAATGATCATCAACGGAGAAATTTAANAATCGCCGACTGTTTTTNGTTCCACTTTTAATGCGGTTTGCTACACTGAACGTTTTTTGTCGATTATTTTGGGCTACTTTGCATTTATTGACGTGTTGCTCGGCCAGTGAAATTTAGTTGCGTCGTTCGCGTATTCGACGAAACCCTAAATTTGAAACAACAGCTCGTATTTTCTGCAAAACCGCCGCCGCTGACTTTTACACTCACTGTTTCCAGCATCCCCACTATCGCCAGCATCCAGCGCAGAAATGTCCATCAATCCTTCGCCCACCTTCGTCGCCACGGCCCCCATATCGAGCGGAAGCGTCACTAAGCAGGGTACGTTATTTCTTGTTATTTCTTCAACGGTCGTTGATCGAATCATCCAAGTCCGTCCCGTCGCGAGAACCATCGGACTGTTGATGCTATAGCAACCAACGATCGTAATGCTGGCGTCATCGAACCTTGCTTGGACTAGATTCGCTATCAGCAGACTGTGCCTCCGGGCGTTTTTATCGCGACACGCTCGACTCGCCGTTGTCTTGACATTTTTGTGCGCCGACCTACGAAACCTCAAAAACAAGAAAGGTCGTCTCTAGTAAATGTCGAATACCGACGATTGCTCCCACAGAGCGATTCAAACGACACGTTGGGCGACTGTTTCCGCACAGTTGTGCCGCTGAGCGAGTGCCGGTAATGGCTAACACGTTGTTGAGCAAAGCACTGCAGGATATTTTTTCTTAGAATTACTGTCGACCGCGTTCCTGATATAAAGGAACAGCAAAGAAAAGGAGAGCCTTCTATCCAGCTGTCCGCGTTGAGAGTTCCAGTTGAACGCAGAGCCAGTTTTCGCTACTGCTTGGCCATTTTCATGAAGCTCTTTGTTTTTTATTTCTGAAAACGAGAAGTTTGCATTCAGATGCTTAACTTGTCCATGATCTGCGCAGAGAAGGGAGTCAAGCGAACGGCCGACGGGAACGTGAAAGAGGAGAAGGCGGTCGGCATCGTGACGTCACTGGCGAATGGCAAGGCGGCGCTGATCAGCGGCGCCGTGCTCTGCGCGAAGCCGAAAGACAACGCGTAGAGCGGAGCGCGAAACGAAGCAACGCCTTCGCTTTTTCTCAGAGAGATGCGCCGAAAAAATCGGCTGGACCGCTGCTGTTGCTTTTCCGATTCCGGACGACAGCGTGTTGCTTCGGCGATTGTCATCACATGACGGCGGTACTCGGCAGCATCTCACTATAGGCAAAGTACTCGCTTGCCACTTCTGCCTTCTCCTTTCCGCTGCTATCTGCTCGTGTTTGTTTAAGGTCTCAACCAGGACACGCTTCGTCGTTCATCGTCGACTGTGGTCACGTGTTACGGTGCAAGTCCTCGCTCTTGTTGTCATGTTTGCAGAGCATGTCTACACTTTTTGGCTCTAGCCCAGTGGTTCTCAGCCTTTTATGGTTTGTGGCCCCATTCCAAAGACTGTCAACACTTGCCCCCTGCTCATCAATAGGGTTTTGCAATATCACGGAAGAGCTATTTAGTAAAAGCCTCTGCTCGTTCCCCCCGGAGAACCGCCCCGTGGCCGAGGGCCCCGGTTGAGAAACCCTGCTGTAGCCAGACAGCTCAAAATACAAGCATTAGAAGAAAACGATCGTTTCCTGAAAGTTCTAAAAATCGGAAAAAGCTCGATTTGCCAGACGTGTGGCAGATTTCCAGATCGTCTCTTCTCAAACTAAATCAAAACATTTTTAGGCGATTCCGTTTCCTTGGCAACATTTTCATGCCCTTTTGTCAACATTTGCCCAGGCTGCGACAAGCGTTCGTTCAACCAAGTCATCTTGTGCGAAGCAAAATGCACGCCCGTACTACTTTGTCAGAATTATCTATGACGCTTCGATGCAATAACCCACCCCCCCGCAGTTCGCGTTCACTTCTACATTTGGTACAAGCGAGTGCACCACCCACTGCCGCCGTAACATTTCTTGCGTTTTGTTTTCGTACACTTTCTGTGCAGGCGTGTCCGCAGCCTTCAGCACGGGCTCTGAACTGCGTGGCTCACTGGCCCGCTCACCTCTGCGTCGTATAGTTAAAGAGAAGCCTCAGCGAAATAGCCAGTTAAAGTGAAAGCTTTTAAAGTTAACGAACTTTCGGGATTGCAGCAGCAATAAAATTTGCGTCCGGTTTTACGAGTTGCCGAAGTTGATTAAATCTCTGTGCGTCATGTAGCAAACTATGAACCCCGCGCAAAAGCGGTTGATGAGAAAAGTGAATGCGATCTGGCTTGGCCGCCCTGCACCCATGTGCGTCGGAAGGATTTTTACCAGGGGTGGGGGGGGTGGAATGATTTCTCCAGGGAGGGCCAAATGTGATGAAATTTCATTTTTCCTTCTTGAAACTAAGAAAAAGACCTTTTGCGCTAAAAATGTGATAGAAAAATGTCAAATTTCAAAATCCAGGAGGTTCAAGGCCCCCAGCCACCCCCATCCGACGCCCATGTCTGGACCCTATCCATCGTGCTTGTTCAATATGAGCCCGTTCTCATTACCACCGCTCTTGTCGGTCTATCGTTCACCGCATCACGCGCCGTTGTCGAAGGGATTTTTTTGTCAGCGCAATGCAGTGACGGTCGGGCAGGTGTGCGAGGCTCTATTCCATCGCTTCCATGCGTCGATACTCACCACGATCCCCGTGCCTTGTGTATTGTTCGCTTTTCGTTCAGCTCACGATTCTCTTGTTGTTTATCGTTACGTGTTCGGAAATACAAGCGCGACTCCGGCGTTAAAGCGCAGCGCATGAACGGCGTGACGGCGTTTTAATCGGTTTACTCAGGCGCGTTGGCCCGGGGCCATCCATAAAACGAAAAACACTGGTCGCGCGAGGACCTGCTGTTTGCGGCGGGTATTCTGCCCGAAAATCGTGTCTAAACTTGCCAGCGTGCAGTTGCCGAAGTGGACAGCTGCAGTTGGAAGACCAGCGGATTGTCCAAGACAGCCAGTTACTCAGACCGTTTGTTAAGTTCGCACGCAAGCAGCAAAACCAAAAGTAAATCTGGTGCATCGTGCAAAAGTGTAGACATTTCGAGGCCAGAGGTTTGGCTTAAAACGAAGCAGCGCAAGCCTTGAAAGATTACTTACTGTTTGCTTTTTTGGTATGCTACAGGTTTGGTTATGCGCATTTAGCAACTGGAAGTCGTTGCTAATGGTCCATCATGATTTTATGCGATTCAGCTGATAGGAGGAGATAGGTCGCCAGGATGTTTATTGAAGTAGCATAAGGATACTGCGCAGAAGCGACTTTCCTTGGGTCGTAGTACACCTTTCCAGCGTCTCCGGTCGGTTCGTAAAACTATCCGCGATTGGTCGTTTGCTGGCATGTAAGCAGATAGCGTCGTGGCACAAGTCCCGCTCGCCGTTAGCGACAGGATGTATCATTCGGCGTGCTTGAACTATTGCTCATTGGACAGCGTGAACGAGATCATTTGTGGGGAAGTAGCGTTTTCTCACAGTTTTAATTTCATCTTGCTTGGTCAGAGGCTCTTAAGAATCTGGCGGAATCTTGGTGAACGATACGCAGTGACGACCAAAAACTTCTGTTTTAATAACACCCCGCAACAAGGGCAGGTAATGATCCATACTCAGTGGTGGGATTCAAATTTTTTAAGAACAGATTCTCTCATTATCGCAGTCTGCAGAGGCAAACCATGCCAACAACCGGTTCTCGGGATTAACGAAATTCCAAGAACAGGTTCTTGAGAACCGGGCGAATCCCATCACTGTCCATACGGCGTAATTTCAGCACTGATGCCTTCGTTGGACACTGCACTGCAGACCCGCTTACCACATTTTCATGTGATCTTGCTAGAAACAGCCGCAAAACCACTGATTGAAAGGAAACTGTCTCGGCTGGAAATGCCGCTGCAGGTGATCCCGCTGGCCCTAAAAGCATCGTCTAATTTGTGGAAAGCTTCAAGCGCCAACCATGGGTTCAGTATAATTTTCGGTAAATAACCTTTTCCGCCTTTGTCAAAATCGCTGAAATTATAAATATGGTGGGCGGCGTTACTGTTATGAATGAAGTACATACAAAAACAGCAGTCCACAAAGTTCCTTGCCTAGAATTTAAAAAAGTTATACAAAAGGTAGATGCGTAACTGCTGTCTTAGTTGTATGGGAAACTTTTGTCAGTAGGCGAAAGGGAAAACGCTTGTGGGAGTTTTCCTGGTCGGTTCAGCTGGTAGGCGGGTTCGATTCCAGGTCAGGTCATACCGAAGACTTCAAAAACGGTAATTGTGGTCCGTCCAGCCTCGTGCTCGGCATTAATAGGTGGGTACAAGCAGGCCCGTAACCAAAGGGGGCGAAGCTCTCCCAAAATTTTTTTTCACCCCCCGAAAAAATATGTTGGACATAGTTTAAAAAATGTGGGCCCCTCTCAGAAAACTCTTCGCCTCTCCTGATGTCCCAAGCTTGTTACGGGCCTGAGTACAAGGAAACAGTTCACGCGCGGTTTTCCCACTGACTTGCCACCAGTGCGGCATCCCACTACGAAAGCAGCCGCGTGGCCAACGGTGCAAGCAAGCGAAGGTGGGCGCCGCAGATCACTCGTGACCAGTGGCGTAACTGACGGGAGTCAGAAGGGCGAATCGCTCCACCTGGCACGCTAAATATAAAAACTGGGCCCTCAGCTTTTATTTCGGTTTTGTTATCCTTGTGGTTTTCAGTAGGTTGTTGGTTTTGCGTTTTTCGGAGTATATTCCGATGATTTAATGATTTAGGGTTTTAGTATAGCCATCCACTATAGGCGTATGTAGGAGGGTCCAGGGGACCATGCCCCCCAAAATATTTAACATACTCGTATCTAGCTATTTTGTGCTTTGAGAGGCGGTATCCCAAGAAAGTACTGTTGCTAGCGTAAAATCAAACATTTTAGCCCCCCAGAATTTTGGACTGGCTACGACACTGCCATCCACATCCGGATTCACCATCATTTCTCACGCTTATTTTGAGTGTTGGCTAATGGACCACCTACACTGGCAAGCGGGACCTTTTCAGCTAAGTCTCCCCTCCTGGCTCAAACCTCTGGTTAGTTACGATACTGCTAGCAACACCCCCGAAAGTAGTACACAGAGAGTATAAATGAAACTGAATCACTGCCTGCACGTAGTGCTGGCTGACGTCTCTGTGCTGAACAGTGTTTGCCACTTATTCTTGTGATATGGACTTCAGTCTGAGCTAAACTCACAAACAAAAAATGAAAAGCAGCCTAACCGCACGATGTCGCACGTGACGCGAAATTAGGACTTGCTTTCGAACGTTTTTTGATACATCAGCATCCCTAACAGTGTTGTCCACGGTAGAGCCAACATTGAAAAATTAAAGCTTACTTGCTTTGTACGAGGATCAAAATATGCCTACTGTAGCCGAATGACGAGACGTATTAATAAAATCTTAGGATGGAACACGCCACACGGCCAACCAATGGTTGAGTGATTTCATTTTAGGAAAGTATTTTTCAGAGTAGGCTACAGTGTCAAACATTTATGTGCGATTTCTGTCGCAGCAGCAACATGAAATAGCACTTTCTTTTCTCTAGATATTTTGGACAGCTTCAGCGTATGTCTTGCTATACTTAGTCATTTGTTTCATTCGCCACATGCAAAGGTGAAAGTTCAACTGCGTCATCGTCATTACTGTAGTACATATTCCACACAATGAGTGAAGGGCCGAAAATAAAGATGGGGAGAAACTCTACAGAAATGATCACACGCCTTGGTACAAACAAAAATTGTGAAAAGATTTGTATTGAGATTTCCACAAAAATTACAAAATGAACGGCGATACTGTGGTTCCACATAAAAAAATACAAGAAAAAACGGTTTCACCTTCAAACAGGTGAGAGGAATGCATTCCGCGCTTCTCCCCCTGAATGCGTCACTGCTTGTATGGTATTGACGTTAGTTTCGTCGTTTTTCCGCGCTAAGTCTGAAGAAAAAGGCCTAGTACGGCAAAAGAGATTGTTTAATGCAGCGACATTTTGCTGTTTCAAAGGTATTTGAAAACTTGAATTTAGTGTGAACGAACAATCAATTTAGCTTAATTTTGAATGTCAAATCTACGTAAAATTTAATTTACTCTTACGGAAAACCATTGCTATTGTCACCCACTGATCTTAAGTCTTTTTCTTGTATGACAAGCAGCCCAAAGATGTTGGCCAAGTGGTTTCCTCGCCATGCGGTCTTGTGAGAGCTCTCGACGTATTTCCTGGCATCGACCCTGCCTCAAATTTAATAATTTCAAAATTGCATTGAACAATGCACATCGAAAAATGAAAATCTTTGGTTGCCTGGCTAGAGGCCTTGCTTCCCTAGCTTGTCTGGAAAAGGACAGCATTTCACTTGCTGGCTATTTATCCACCGATAAAAGAAAAATCGTTCTGGCAATTTGAAAAGTGCTGAGAATTTTTGAAAATCAGGCACTGTGTTATTCAGTTTTCCAGCCATGGCAGCATTATGCGCTCAAGAAAGATCGATGCGAAGCAGGGCCGCAACCAGCTGATATTTTTGAGGGGGCAAAATGATTGTAATTTATTGTTGTAGCTAACAATTAAACATGCTTTTGAAAATTTGGGGGGAGGAGCGATTGCCCGCTTGCCCCCCACTCTAGTTGCGAACCCGATGCTAACCTGAATTTCACGTTCACGAGGACGTACAGCAATTTGGCAGTCTATAAAGTGGGTTTCTTGCAAACACAATTTTTTAACTGAACCGTTAACACTCGTTTTCTTCTGAGCGTCTGAGCTATGCTGAAATGCTATACATCGCCGGTATCTCACAAGTGCTTTTGATGAAAACTTGTGTAAAGCATCAAGAGGAACGGAATCGGCACATTGCTCTTCCTATGAATTTGCCCTTGTTTCATTTCATGGAGAGAAAGTCAGGTTGATGAATTTGTCTCATTTACGTAGATCCAGGGGCGTAACGAGGGGGACGCAATTCCCCGGGCGCCGAATCACTATGGGGGCGCCGAAAAGTTCCAACAGTGTCGCAAGCACTTTTTTCAACAGCACATTTGCTTCCGAATGACCTCCGGTTCGAACATGGGGGCGCCAAACTTGTGTCTTGCCTTGGGCGCCATCTAACTTCGTTACGCCCCTGCGTGGATGAATCGTTCGACTGATGTTGCCCTGTTGGTGAAATGAATAAATGAAATCTGCGGTTACTTTTGAATTCAGGCATTTAAATTTTCAGCCATTCCGACGATACTCACCCAATACGGTTTCGTCTTGCGTGTAGGCTTGGTTACCGTGCCCAATCACATTTTCCCTGATATTGTTAAGCTTTTGAAAAACCGCTTGGCCTGGCTTATTGCGGAATGTTTGCTATGAAAATACCTTGCTGTGCCATGATTTCTAAACTAAATGTTGCTTGAGTCATGGTCATAAGGCTTAGTTTGTCCTGATGTACATAGGTGTACTTAAGCAAGGGCAAATACTTTGCATTCCCCGCTTATATTCAAAGTGCAGTATACAAATGCTTTATCAATCATGCGATGGTTTCCCAATTTTAAGTGTCTTTATAAAGTTTAGCGGCAATCACAATTGCTTCATTTATTTATAGTTTCTTCGAAACTTCACATCTACGAAAGCGCAAATACAGTTTTTCACAAATGTAGCAAAGTTCAATAGTCAGTTGAAGAAGGTTTGAACATTAAATCGAAATCATAAGCGTTAACCAAGCATTAGAGCATTTCACTTCAGAGGATAAAAATCATTAATGGTGAGAGGCATGGGCGTCGGAAGGATTTTATCCAGGGGGGGCACTAGGGTATTTTTCCAAAATTTTTCTAGGGGAGGGCCAAAAGTGGTGGAATTTATTTTTTCTCATTAGAAACTAAGAAAGCAACCTTTGTTTGCTGAAATTTTTAAAATCCAGGGAGCAAGGCTCCCTGACCCGCTTTCCGACGCCCATGGTGGGAGGTGTTTTGCCAAAGAATTGCTTGTGGCGTGAAGTAGTGCCTTGGCGAAACATTGATCGTGGTGAGAGATGTTATGATAAGAAATTGTTTGTGGAGAGATATCCGGGTGGAAAACTTTTTATAGGGTAAAAGGAGTCATGAGGAGAGTTGAACGGTATCAACTGTAATGTACATGTTACAACACACATGTACTGTTTGAACGCAATGTGACTTGAGGTGTGCATGTATTTTTGCGGTGAATGAGCATGGAGAAAATTTGAACTTGGTGAAGTAAGATGAAGTGAAAAGTTGTTTGTGGTCAGGTAGGCCGTTGTGAGAGACGGTTCGTGGGGAAAGGTGTCATTATGAGAGTTTTTTGTGGTGGTATAGGTCGTCATGGGAATTTGGTGATGACCGGTGTTCCCTTTAAGAAAATTATACACTGAGCAAATGTTTGTTTTGTTGCGCACTAAGCGCATGCAACTGCGCAACCATGCAGACACGCAGTCAGTGAAGCGTTCCAAGCGGTAGGAGGGTTATGCGATATATATATATATATAAATATATATATGAAGCACTTTGGGCATAGGCGGATCCAGGAT
>JGI24158J21664_10012681_pt1 | contig 11158 bp, 7 predicted proteins | sample Ectturendosymbi3_FD_21664 | JGI IMG/M metagenome (IMG submission 21664)
CTTACACCCATCGTGGTAAGTACATACTTGAATAAAGATATGTGCAAGTTTGAATCATCGCAAAAAGACGAAAGCAGATGCAGTCGACTGATTCCTCGAAAGCATACAGAAACACTAGTGCTTTTAAGTGTACACTACGATAAAATAAGTCTATTCTGAAGTTTGATAATTTTTGCTTATCTGAGTTTCACAACGGTTCGGGAACAAAAAATAGGTTTCAACAGTTGTGAATGTATACAATTTTTTAACATCGCAAACACCCATGTATTAAATGTTTGGGGGAAGTGCATATTTATTTGTAATAATAAAATATTTTTCCTTTGATTTTTTTCTGTTTATTCCTTTTGCAACGCTACTTTTTTTCACTCTGATTACGTCATCAAACCTCCGCAACCAAGCTCCGCTATTTACGGAACTCCGCCTTTTACAGGCAACCAAGATGGATTTTTCAGTATACATTAGCTAGTGTCTATTTCACCGCCGATTTTCTGGTGGCAACAGATCTAGCTGGAGCTATTGTTCTGCCAGTCTGACGCAGTTCGAATGAAAATGTCAGTTTGTCATGCAATCAGTGTGCTGCTCTTAGTTTAGTGGTTATGCTTCATGTCTAGTATGTCATTGGTTTTCGGTTCGAATCTCACCTTTGTTACTTTTCTTGTTTTTGCTTTTTTAAAAACTTTTCTACCTTTAGGGTTCGGTTAGGGGTTAGCCAGTTTGGAATCCGTGGCAAACGCACGCACAATTTTTTTACTCGACCTTAAGTGTCACGCGACAAGAAATAATTAAATTTACTTCTCACGCTTATGCAAAAACCGTCACGTTCCATACATTTTTTCATTCAGAAAACCATATTTCGAATCGGGTCCCTATAATTGAAAATCGGGTCCCTAGAATTAGCAAAAATTATCATCGGGTACCGAGAATCAGAGAAAATCGGGTCCCTAGAATCAGAGAAATCAGGTCCCTAGAAATCAGTACCGCGTACCTAACATTTTCCTAAAAAAAACATGGATTAGCCCACAAAAAACCCTCGTGGCGACGGGAATGGAACTTTCTAGTGGAAATAATGTTTTTTGATGAATGACAAACAGTTACACATTATATAGATGTACGATTTTTCAAGGTTACAAACGAGTATTTCTGGTTATTTAGGTTTGTAAAATATAGCCGGCTACATCCGTAATCACATTCAATTCTCAAGTTTTTGTCTGAATGTTGGCTTGTAAGTCGCCTACAATGACCAGTGGGCCCTTTCAGCTAAGTTTTCCCCTGGATCAAACGTCTAGTAACGCCACTGAACACACGACGCATTGGAGCTGCTCAAAAAACCTGGTAAAGGTTTTTGTTCATAAAAGCTTAGTGGAAAAAAGATTTCACGTGCCATTATGATTTCAGTGAAAGCCACTCACGCGTGAAAGTCATGCGCTACTAGACGTTACGTCTAGTAGCGCTACTCGATGCGCTACTAGATGTTACGCCTCAAAATCTTGTTTACGCGCGATATCTCGTCGACAACTGCGACGTTTTCCAGTCTGGGGGTTGGGGTTAGCATTATATTATGGTTAAGGCTTTTGGTTTAGCATGAGGGGTTAGCGATTGGGTTAGGGGTTAACGTTAAGGGTTAACGTTTAGGGGTTGGCGTTAGGGTTAGTGTTAGGGATTAGCATTGGGGTTAGGGTTAGAGTGTTACGGATAGCATTACTGTTAGGGGTTAGCGTTACTGTTAGGGGTTAGCGTTAGGGTTAGGGGTTAGTATTAGGGTTAGAGGGGTTAGCATCAGGGGTTAGCAGTTGAGTAGGGGTTAGTGCTGGGGTTAGCATTATGGTTTGGAGTTAGGGTTAGGGGCTAGCGTTTAGGGTTACGGTTAGGGGATTAGGGTTAGTGATTAGTGTTTGGGTTAGGGTTTATGGTTAGGGGTTAGCGTAGGGTTTGGTATTAGGGTTAGGGCTTAGCCTTTGGGGTTTATCTTTTGTTTTTACTTCATTTCCGCCAAGCTTTGGACTGGCGGCACAATAGCTCGAGCCAAGTCGTTGCCGTCAGCATTTAGGCAGCAAAATAGACACTGCCAAAAATTAATTAATAAAAAAGAAAAGGGAAGTTGCCAAGGTGTGATTCGAACTGAAAAGCAATGGCATACGAGACTTGAAGCACAACCATTACACTACGAGTAACACACCGCTGGCATGATAAACTGACGTTTTTATTCAAATTGCGTCGAATGCCACGAGACCGACTCTTCGACTTGCGGCACAATAGCTCCAGCCGATCTATTACCGCCAGAATGTTGGCAGTAAAATAGACACTAGGCTTTCTTTTCTTTCATATTGCAGTCAATAGATTTCAAAGCGGTAATAATACTAAAATATTTGCAGGTCGATCACCACAAGTGCTGTTTGTATTGTAGATGACAGCATAACAATGTACCCTGTTCAAGGACCTGAAAACAAACTTGACAGAGAAGGTAAGTATTGCAAACATTATTGTTTGCTATGTTGTAGACCTAGGCCAATAATATAAAGGCGTACATTTATGCGTTTGTGAAATGCATTCTTAGTCAATGTGAAGAATCATGCATGGGAATAGAATTTTATTTACTCTTATTTAAGTAGACACATTGTTTGCTTTGTGATTGGGAACTAAAAGCATCCCACTACTTGGTACAAGAGTTTAATACAGCCAATTGAAAACAACAAAAACCAATCGAGTAAGATATACCAGCGATACTTCATGGTTCAGCTATTTTCATTGTAGCAGCATTAAATAATTAAATCAATGCATTGGAGAAATGCACACCAACAAAAGAATACCACAAATGTTGGTTCCTGTAAAAGGCGGAGCTCCGTAAATAGCGGAGTTTGGTTGAGGAGGTTTGATGACGTAACCGGAGTCGCCAAAACTGGTATTTTGCATTGAGCAATGATAACTAAATGGTAGTAAAAATAATTTTACTGCAGAAGGTGATATTACACTACGGTAAAAAAGTCTATTTTGATATTTAGTAATTTTTGGCCATCTGAGTTTCACAACGGTTCAGGGACAAAAAAATAGGTTTCAACAGTTGTGAATGTATACAATTTTTAAACAACACAAACTTCCATGCATTCCAATTTTGGGGAAACGCATATTAAGTTGCAATGATACAACATTTTTCCTTAATTTTTTTTCCTTTTTTTGCTTGCAACTTTTTCCACTCTGGTTACATCATCAAACCTCCGCAACCAATCTCCGCTATTTATGGAGCTCCGCCTTTTACAGGCAACCCAAATGTTTCCAGTACCTGAGTAACGGATTTTTCATATTCCGCAGTAAAAATCATTGAATATGGTTTATTATTTTTTAAAGAATTTTTGACCAGACTTGTATTGCACTGTACTTTAACACTGAGTTTGAATGGTGGACATGCTTTTGGTAAATCAAATTGTCAAGTTTTGTTTGTCTTGTATTGCATGGAAAAAATCTGTAATGAATTTAAAATAACTGTTGAATGTAGCCTGTAACTGAGAGTTAGCACATTTATGCATGAATTTGCTAACTTCAAGATTGTAAATGGCTTTCAGTTAGAGAATTTTGTGCATTTTATAAATGTTGCTAACTTTCCGAGTCACAGGTTAATATCAACCAATATTGGCTGTAGATGACATGAAGCTGCTTGTCTCTAAGCACAATTTCAAGTTGTACTGTGAGTTTACTAAGGTGTGCAGAGTGGTTGCCGCTATTTAAACATTGACAGTCAGGAAACACTTGAGCATTACAATGGTTACAGTCATTCATTTGATTTAGGTTTAAAGCACATTTTTTCACTGCTGCACTAGCAACCTTGTGTTGCTAACAGTAAAAGCATCCCAACAGGTAAAATAACCTACTTACGTATGCATTTTGCTTAACTGGCAGTTTGTTGTCCAAGTGTAAGTGGTCGTTTGTATTGAATGTTTGATTTCAAAGTTCAGCAAAGTGAATATCTTTTCTGTAGAAGTAGATGCTAAGTATTTTGCCACAGTCCATCTGTTATAATCAACATCAGTTATGTGTTTCAAGAGAGCATCGGGTCAAGTGATGGTAACCAATTTTCCAGTTGCCTTGCTTTTATATTGCCATTTCAGGTGTGGCAGAAGGTAAATGTATCATAGCAGCATTTTTGCATCTTCAGAGGTTTGCACCTAAGAGGGTTAGATCCTAACAAACCAAGACATGCTGTCTGCCTTTGATATTTTTGAGATTCTGTTTGTTAGTAAGGAACTTGTTTCTTATTTTGTATGATGCAAACCTTGCAATGACTGGGCGTGGATTCTTGTTTTTTTTCTGTCCTAGCTAATGTACTCTCTGCATACCATTAGGTTGGAGATCAAGTTTGAGCTCATTTGCTCCTGAGAACAACATATTTTCCCCATTGATATCATCTTCTTTATCTTCTACACCATAAATAAGAATATTTATTTTCTTATATATTGTTCCCCTATGCTTTATTACTAATAATGCAATTTATAGTCCATCGGATGGAGGTCAAAGATAAACTAGTAGATGGTACGCATTACTGAACTTCTTAAGGTGAGCTATGTAGTTGTTCTTCATCAGAAAGTGAATTGAAAGCAGGTGAAAGGCATTGCATATTTATTTAGAAGCAAAATGAAGATGTTTCTGTCTGCTAATCTTGATACATGATAAATTACTCCATTGTGATTTCTAGCATCCCAGAAATGTGTGTTGCTATGTTGTTTACAACCTTTTTATTTTATGATGCATCACTTTTGCTCACATGCTGTTTCTGTTGTGTATAGTCATTCATGAGTACTATGGTGTTTTCAGTGATGTCAAAAATTTGTGTTGCACTTGGTTTGTTTTGATACATTTTTATGGGAGCAATAACAATGACCTTGAATTTGAATATTTCAGTGATCCATTCTCTCGCATGCTGTTTTTCAGTTTATAAGATAGAGAATAAACTGAACTAAAGGGAATTATCCAATTGCTATCTGAGTTTCAAATGAGGTCTGTCATGTTGAATGTATTAATTGCCAAGTGTCTTTTTCAGGTCAACAAAATGCTGAAGCAGTTGATCACAAAAGTTTAGTTCCAACAAAATTTATTCATCATATTGATTGTCAGCAAGGAGCAGTTCGTGCTGTCAGATATAATAGTAAGTCTGTTTTTGTATGTTAGCCAAAACTAGTAATAAAGGTGCTAGAAGTCTGAGGCATTCACTGATGGGTGCGTAAAACATTGGCAGTGTGTTGCAAGCATTGAATATTCTGCCCTTACCATTCATAATGTGGGTTTTCCTAGTTAAAGTGGTTTGATCTTAAGCCTGCTTCATTATTTTCATATTTCTGAGCATTCAAAATGTTCAAAATCATGTATTTTGAAAATTTGATTTTTTGAGAATGATTCGTGCAAAAAGTTTTGTTTGACAAGTTTGCTTGCATTTGATTATGTTTATAAGTTGGGAGTGGTGTAGATAACCTACACAATCAGTATATTGGCATATGGGCAATACTGTAAGTTGTTTTTACTTGGGGTATGCAGTTATTTAAAAAAAGAATGTTGGTTAAATGCTCTAAACCTACCTATAAGCATTGATGTGAAGAGCAGGTAAGTTGTGTGAATGTATATTAAAATGCTTAAATTGTATTGTAGAACTAAAAGCAGATAGCATATTATTCTGCTCAACTGCTGCTTTATTGCGAACACTGTAGAATTTGATGGGGTATACCTCAATCTTTCATTTCATCCCAAAACCAACTAAATGCTATGATGAAAAGCCTCTGTGTGCTCGAATAGTTTCATGGTCACATTAAACCATTGTGGCTTGATCTTGTAGCTCATGCTATTTATACTGTATGTAAATTAGATGAATCATATTACTTCATCCATTTGCATTTGTAAGTGCTTTAAGACAATGCTATTTATTACATTGTGCATGTAGATGCAACTCATGGCAGGAAGATGAAGGCAGTTAGTACCTAGTTGCTTCACCATGTGGGTAGTTAACACAGTTATTTTTACCCTTGGCGTGATATGATGCCCTCTTTTATTAGTTAATTTACAAAAAAACTGAAAATGACATCTGTTTGAATCTTCTATGTAAAGTAATAAAAACATTCATTTTGTTTTGTAAGCATTTGACATGAAAAAGTTTTTTCAAAACTGCATGCAGGAATCCACATGCATTGCAAGCACATAACCTAAATTATGTTTTGCTTTCCAACAAATACTGTATGTGCTTGTGTTACACGAAAAAATTATGTTGTATAAAATAAAAAGTCCAATGCTGTGAAAAAATGCAAATGAAAATTCCTGATTTCAATATAATAAGAAACTAACACTGTTTAACAATAAATGCCTGTTGTATAGGTATGTTCATCAAACCACATATTTCCATATGTAAATATTGCATATTTTATGAATATTTTATGTTCTAAACATAAGAAAATATTGAGTTTCTCATCTGTAGCTTGATGCACATTGCTGCACAAGGCAAGGGTCTTGGTTGACATTCCCACATACTATTTGCAATGTAGGTGATGGAAATTATTGCATGACTTGTGGAAGCGACAAGTCAATAAAACTTTGGAATGCACCTCGAAAGTTGCTAATAAAAAAATACACTGGTCATGGATATGATGTTTTGGATGTTGCTGGATCCAATGATAATTGCCAGATAGCATCGTGTGGTTCTGATAAATCTGTGATGTACTGGGATGTTGCAACTGGCCAGGTGTGTATTTTTGCTACTCTTAAGATTGCTTAAATAAATTGTGCAAATGCTTTATAGTTATAATCCAACTCTTGCCAAGAGCGTGATGTAAAAAAAGTGAAAGCATACTATAGAAATACATGCCATTTTGCAAGTATGCCATGTATACACTCAAAATCTGCATATTGTTTGGCTCAGCTGCAGTCATGCTTCGAAGCATAAAGTTGTGGGTATAGGCAAATCAATAAAGCTATCAAATTTCCTCAACTTAATTTATGTAGGTGTGTAGAGTTGTGGTGCAGAAATGACAAAAACTAGATTGGCTTAAAGTTTAGTGCTTCTCAGATGTTATGTTTCTATGTTATTAAATGACTAATTTTGATCTTGCATCTTGCTGTTAAAGTGAAACGTCTCGACCCACATGCCATAAAACCAGAGTACCTGCTTCATAACATGATTTTCAAATAGGCTTGTTTATCCTGCCAAGACAACATGAAATATTCAAGTTTTGAATTTCTAAGAAAAATAACTTGTATTAGTGAACATTTTGCTCTGCACTTGTCCCTTGAATGGTACTTGCGGTTAAATTTTATGGAACTGTACCCATTTATTTTTTCAGTTTTGTTGATTAAAATGATTTGACAACTAATGGAGTTTTGCTGTTACAAATTTCAGATCATTCGGAGGTTCCGTGGTCATGCTGGGCGAGTCAACTGTGTTGAATTCAATGAGGAATCGACTGTAATTTTATCCGGGTCTGTAGACTCCTCTATCCGTGCATGGGATTGTCGATCACGAAAGCAGTCACCAATTCAGATCATGGATGATGCCAAGGATAGCATAACATCTCTTCAGGTCAAGCAGATGTGTTGTATCCAGGCTCCATAAGTTTATTCAATGTGTAGTTCTAAATATGCTGTGTTGTGATCGGTTTCACACGCATCTGTTACGCTATAAAACTGTCGTGATTTCCAGAATTGCTCCTAACTAACCATGCTTTTAGTGTTTATCCCTTTTGAAAAGTAACTAAAATATTTGGCTATCGACCTGCTTAAGAAAATTGTAATTAAATGGTTAGAATAAAACATGTGCCATCTTTTGAAACTTAAAATAAGTTGCTCATGAATGTTAGGTACCCAATAAGGCCGAGTTAATAATGCTGTATCTCTACTGGTTCCTGACACTGCGATACGACATCCTGCTGTACACACTCCGGTACTGACTAAACGTTTCTTTTTGCATAAAACAACGAAAACGATTAAATGACGGTAACGACCACCACAACATATTTATTTATTTGTCTGGTGTTTTTTGATGGCGCTTTATCTGCAGTGGTCTTGTAGCACCACAACTGAGTTTGTACAATGTCAAGTTTCACAGTATAAAATGCACGATGAAGCGGTACCAGAAACAAAGCGCAAGAATGCGGGCGCAACATGCCTGTCTGTAATCATTTCGCAAAGGAATTTAAAGTACCAACGTCACATTACTGCAACAAATAGCAGAATGCTACATAATTTCCAATAAATTCACGTGAATATGAAATAGCCAAGTTCTAATATTACGTTATCCTATTAAAAGATGCATATGTATTTCAACAAGCGTGGAAAATCATGAGTTACCGTATTCCATTGCGTCACAAGTGTTTTTTCCTGTCAGGACTTTGAAATCACTTGGCATTGTAGATTCAAAGAAACTCGATCAGCCAATAATTTCAATTACTGCTCGCAATGACTGGTCATCATCTTTTGAAAAATCCAGGGATAATAGTGCCTTATATCCTTATTGCAATTTTTTTGTTAAATTTGCATCCAAATATTTTATTCAAAAATGTGTAGAAGAATTGATTTCTTGAATAGAAGATTTGACAGGCATTCCATTTAGCGAAGTTTCCAACCCGTTATTGATCCAACCCGTTATTGATCAAGGAAAGTGAATATGAATATACGACCCCTGAGCAGCTCGGTTACTATTTGCTGTTGTTCTGATCAATGCACCAAACTTGTAAAACTGCATGAAACACGATGAAGCGAGTACTGTTTTCTGTGGGGAACAATTCAACAGTTACGCCCCACGGTATTAAAAAGGGTACAAATTTGTTATTTGCGTTTCATTTCCTATTCAAATAAGTTTTTTCAAAATTAAAAAGTTTTCCTTTCTGAACATTTAAATTTTCCATTGAAAAAAAGCAGAATTTAGAAAAAACTTTGCTCATACAACTTTGTTAAAAAAATTAATCTGTAATATTGAGAAAAGATTTTGCACAGGTTTATTGAAAAAAATTCAACCAATTTTAACAAAAAACTGTTTGAAAGTGTAAATGTGCAAAAAATGCACAAGTTTTAAAAATAGTTCTATGGAACTCGGCATGGGACGTGTTGGTCACAGTAGAGGTCAAAAGCAAACAGAAGTGATCATCAGCAAGTCAACAAAATGAAATTTTTATCACGCATCTGTGGTGTACGCACCATTTTACAATAGGCTGGAGCGAATTTGAGCATTGGTTGTTTGGGGACAAAAATTGCTCACCAGTAATGGCATAAATTCTACCAAATGGCTATTTTGCTGGCAAGCTTCAGTATGATCCATTAAGCCGAATCTGCGTGTCATTATCTTGTCATCGTTTTGTCTGCCTTTAGCATAAACTGTTGTGACTGTGTCGTAGGCTGTAAAGACTACATTTAGTCTAAGTTTCCGATTTTTTCCAAAATATTATATACAGATTGGGCTGTTGATCAAGGTTCATGCTGTAGGTAGAAGGATATTATTTTATTTTTCTTTGCATTCCAACGCAAGGTTGTGGATTTTTGAACCAAACTTGCTTACCAGGTCAGCGATCACGAAATTTTAACCGGTTGCATTGATGGCAAAGTTCGACGTTACGATTTGCGAACGGGAGAGCTGTTTTCTGACTCCGTTGGTTCTGCGATTACATGCGTGAAGTTTACAAAAGACGGGCAGTGCACCCTCAGCTCTTCTCATGACAACACCATTCGCCTCCTGGATGTTCAGACGGGAGAATTGTTGGGTATGGCGGTTTTCGGAATCTTCATTCTTGCTGACTGTAACACTTGTCTGTCGCGTTCATGTTTTTTGGTTTATTCAAGGTTTGCGTTTATTAGTGTTTTCATTACATTTCATTTGTTTCCATTGCATTTCATTTCGACTGATGCACGAGATGCTGGGACACCAAAAAACCCCAGGTTGTCCATTCGAGTGTCTCTCGGAAGTTGAGTCAGTCTTATCCGAAAGTTTGGACCGAATAGGCCAGTTTTGACTCATTTTCGAACTGTGTGATGAAAATGCGCAAAAGAATGTTGACTTGCGCATGAGAGTTTGCTTGGTGACCCGCACAGTTGCTCGACGAATGGCCAGCGGGTCACAACTGGTTTCTCTCGTTGGTGTGGTCTCATCCACGGGGATCTGGACGTGGTGAAAGGAAGTGCGGTCTCAGCTAATGAAGCTCTGATTACCACAACGCTCACTTCTTATCGAAATAAACAGTGCTTTGCAACAGTTTTCTAGAATAACGTCAAACAAAGCGCTGGTAATCTGCATCAGGCCTGTTGCCTGGGGCGAGCCTCCATGATATACGGTCCAACCAGTAAAATGTTGGTGCCAAGTGCAGGGAAAGGCCAGCAGCGGGTACGATAGCGATTCGATGCAACACTCGTGCAACGCAAAGAAAACAGCATTGCGGCAGCAACGTGAGGAGTCCAGTTCAATCAAAACACAGTGCCATAAACGCAAGCAAAATCTACAGGCAGAAAACAGAAAAAGCCAAACGACCTTGCGTACTTGCAGAAAATTACATCATTCAACAAATAAGGGGAAAAATTAATATCTATATTGAAAGTAAAGACCAAAACCTTATCTCATGGATAGGAAATCACCAGGGGCGCAACCAGCTCTTCATTTCGGGGGGGGGGGCAATTTTCATGAAATTCATTCGATGACGTCATCGTGCTTATTCAACCGTGGTACAACTTTTTCGCAAACGGTCACATATAATCAGGGCTACTACCGTCCTTATTTCTAAGATTTGTCGTTATTTTGCAGTGACGTCTTAGAAAAAAGTACTGTCCTTATTTCTAATAAATATCCTTATTAGTGACTTGCGTCCTTATTTTTTCTTATTTTCTGTAGCATAACAATTTTAATTACAAGCAATATCTGATAGACAATAGACATACAGACCATTATCTCATCGTAAACATTTGTAATCAGGTTTTTTGACGTCACAGAAGTAGTGTAATCTTGCAGCACAGAGACGTAACGCACTATCAGGACTTGTTAGCACGTGAGCTGTCTACTCAGTTAGGATTCTTACGAGAACTGCTTTGATAGCGAAGGTTTTGCATTTAATTCATTCAAGAAATAAGCAACCGAAAACAACGTTTTCCGTGACGATCATGAAATCAACGTTTTCCGTGACGATCACAAGAAGGGTGTCGAGAATAAGACATT
>JGI24158J21664_10012684_pt1 | contig 11158 bp, 10 predicted proteins | sample Ectturendosymbi3_FD_21664 | JGI IMG/M metagenome (IMG submission 21664)
TACGACGCCTCAAGAATGGCGTCCCACAGGGATCTGTCCTGGCGCCCCTTCTCTTCAACACCTACATCTCTGACCTGCCAACCACCGTCTCCAGAAAAGTATGCATATGCTGACGACCTAGCAATCATGCATGTTGATGGAGATTGGCAGGCAGTGGAAGGGGTGCTGACCAAGGAGATGGCAACGGTAGGTGAATACCTACAGACTTGGAAGCTAAAGCTCAGCACTACAAAAACGGTGTCGGCAGCCTTCCATCTTAACAACAAGGAAGCTAAACGTGAGCTTAAAGTCAAATACAACAACGAAACCCTGCCCTTCTGCTCCGAGCCCAAATACCTCGGAGTAATGTTGGACAGGCCGCTCAAGTATCGCCGACACCTTGGGTCACTTCGCAAGAAGCTGACATCAGGCGTCGAGCTCCTGAGGCGGCTTGCTGGCTCCGGTTGGGGTGCTGGAGCAACAACTCTGCGAATAGCTTCTCCAGCCCTGGTGCATTCAACTGCAGAGTACTGCGCTCCTGTCTGGTGCCGCAGTGCTCATACGCGCCTCATTGACCCCACCATCAACGACGCCTTGAGAATTGTGACTGGATGCCTGCGCCCTACACCAGCGGACAACCTTCCAACCTCGCAGGCATCCAACCTGCTGAGCTTCGTCGCAATGGAGCCACACTGTCTCTGGCACGCCCTGCCATGGAGCCTGGACATCTGCTCCACCCAGCGCTCACCGCTCCATCGAGTGCAAACGCACGGTGCCTCAAATCGAGACACCCATTTGTACCCGCCGCACAATATTTCATCAGTTCAACTGACAACAACAACATACGTGCGGTGCAGTGGGCGGATCACCAATCGAATGCGGAGTGGACGGACAACCCCACAAGACTCCGCATTTTCATCCCCGACACCGGCACCCCCCGGAATGACCCTCCCGCTCCTGCTTGTACGAATGGGGTTTGGCCTCCTCTGCGGCCTGTGAGTTTGGCGCAGAAAAACAAACCGTCGACCATGTTGTCCTCCAATGTCCAATCCATCGACCTCCCCATGGACTGCATTATCTGACGGTTCTGGACGATGAGACAATCGAATGGCTGCTCATCATCTGCCCCGAGATCTAGTGCGGCCAAGCAGTGGTTAGAACAACTGGCCCAAAAGACTAAGAAGAAGCATGCAATTGATAGGTTATCAGCTGTGCGCGACAAAGCTGAAATGAAAAGTAGCACTAAAAAGATCGAGAAACCGAAGTCAGTTTATGCTTAAAGCAAGCGGCAATGCATTGCAAAAAGTCGAGAAGTCCAAGTAACTGGGGATGGTATTCATGAGTGGCGGAAGTTGGAACAAGCAGATTGATACACAGATTGATAAAGCAAACGCAGTTCTGTGTGAGCTTTATCGCTCTGTGGTCACAAAACAGGAGCTTTCAAACACCACAAAGCTGCCAAATTGGTCTTTGTTCCGATCCTCACTTGTGGTCATTAATCTTGGGAAATGACTGAAAGAGTGCTAGTACAAGGGGAGGAGATGACACTTACAAACGGTTCACGGCGTGAATCTTCGCAGCAAAGCGCGCAGTTGGACAATTGCTAAAGCCGTGAATGTCGAGTAACAGGTCTTCTCCGAATCGAAAGATCTCAGCTACGATCATTCGGTCACGTGACAAGGATGACCTATGAGAGTTAGGTGAGGCAAGTCCTGCTGGCAACACCCACAGGAAAGCGGGCCAGAAGCTGACCAAGGGCCAGGTGGCGTGAATATATCTGCGGCCTTGCTTAGTCCCGTCTTGGTGTAGAGCCAGCACAACTGCCAGATTTTGTTGAAAGCTGTGAGGTATTTCAAGTCCTAGAGCTGCTTCCCTTGCGACCCTCCCCAGAGGAAAAGCGGGTGCGAAAATGAACGTATGAAGTAATTTTGTTTTCTTTACTGGTCCTGCCAAAAAAGGGGTCTTTTGAACTCACTTAATTTTCAAGTTGCCTGAATAACAAAACCCTAAACGACGTGTCGAATTCTCTTTAAAAACTTTTCAACGTCCAAGAACAAACTTGACGCACATTTTGCACTTTTGGTACGAATTCAAACAAAACTTCACTTTTTAACATCTTAACACTGTTTCAAACAAGTGAGAGTTATGTTATATATATGTTATATATATATACATTTTATAAGTTTAACCAGTTATGTTATGTATATACACATTTATGAGTTATAATATATACATTTCAACAAGAAAATTTTGAAATGTTTATTTTTCAAGGTGAAATATCAGCAATAACTTCAGTCACCAACAACATTGAAGACATTCCAATCTGCAGAGCAAGCTCACCTTTTGCGTCGGAAAGCGGCATCGGTCTATGCAAGAAAGGCAATACGTCTGCCAGTAGCCAAACGAGAAGTACCGCAGCAGGGGACAATCCACCCCGAATACCCACTGCATTTACTACAACGGAAGCTCAATTAAACAAGACGCAACTGTGCTGTTCCACTGCTTACTTACACACCAATACAACTCCAAGTTCAACCAGTAGCATGCTCCTGCAGGTTAATCAGCAAATGCAAAGTAAATCACTTGCTACTAATTCACTGCACACCCCGGAATTTTCGGTGGTCAAACCAAGGATATCAACAGCAGGTCGTTCACAAAAACCTCACCTATCTTCCGTGCCACTTCCAAACTCAATGACAATCTCAACATCTTCACTTTCTTCAGGTGAGTTTGACATGAACAATTTTCTAGTTAAACTTTTGATTTCGTGAAATTTGTAGTCAAACATATCGTGCATACTTTTCAGGTTCGGACATGTCCGTGATGGTTAGCTGTACACAGACTACTCGAGATGGTACTCGTAAACAATNTACACCATCTTCTCCANACAGCAATCCTCATTCGATAGACAAGCAGTCTTCAAACAATTGGCAAGCAGCTCCGGAGGTTCTCATGCATTGCAAGAACAATTCAAATAGCTCAGATGCCCACAATCACGCCGTTGCTAACATTATGCACAAAACAAACCTTCCCATTTCAAAGCCAGCACAGCATCGAAATTCTGGAAATAACTGTGTGATAGATGTAGATGCATTGTACGATGACATACCTACCATTACACCCAGAAAAAAAACTAAGCCTCACGACCAAGATCTTAAATCTGCCTCGTCCACCACAATTTCCACATCGAAATCCTACAGATCTATGACGGTACCTTTTTCAGGAAGTTTTTCAACTAACGTTCAGCCTTCAGGAAATCATACTAATTTTCGGCTTTTTGCTGGAGAGACGACTCAGCACGCTCCTACAACACGTTCAAAAAGCCTAGACAGTTCTCAAATGTTCAATCCTGCTGCACCAATTGTAAGTAAGCCTAACAGTGCTCCACCTGCCACTGCGGTTGCCCAGCGCTTTCCCAATCACTTTGCTCCACCTGTTACGTCATTGGAAAAAGATAACGCGGCAGTAAGCAACTACCTTCCTGCTGTGCAAGCGACAATGGAACTTCGTCGCCCGCCACTTTGTTCTGCAGTTGTTAGCAGCCAGCATATCAACACTCCCCGCATGCCGAAGTCGTTTGATGAGTGGCGTTCACCCACACCCATGATTCCAGGTGGTATGCCTAGAAAAATGTTCTCCCGCGTTGCGCCTCCAGCAATTCTTCCAAATCAAATGCTTCCTGGTTCAAGATCCAGCAGTTTTCGAATGCCAGTTAAGCCAACTCCAATAAACTACCATCACATGGTGTCACAGAGGCAGCCTAGGATTTCGCCCGTGAGAAATTTCCCATCTGACTTACAATCGCCTTACAACATCCCACCCGTGCTGTCTTTTAACCCACTTCAACAGTCGAGGCAAAAAGCAACCCTTCCGCGACCCAGTGTCGTCAGAGCCCCACCTGGTGGGATTTCTATCAACAGCACACCCATTCGGCCGCAACCTCACAATGAGTACAACCGCATTCCTCACGATGCAACAAATTTGTCAGGAAACCACAATAGCGTTCCTCCATTTTCCTCGAGAGTGCGTCTTTCTTCAGAAGAAGCACGGAATTTCGCAGCGCAGTTAAAAGTCGAACAGCGCGAACTTGAGATGAAGATGAACAATCTGAAAGAATTAGAACGGTCCTTGATTCCAGCACCACATCTCCATACTCAACCTCAGCAAGTTTCTCTTGACCCTCGGTCTTCCACAATTCCGTTGGCCAACCCATCCAGATATGGAAACTTTATAGCGCGAAACAGTGCACAACGTTCACTAACCAGCGTGCCTAATTTGCATTCGCGCAAAACTGGAGAAAACTTTCAGTGCCCCATACCTCCAAACAGTTCCTACAATGCTGCTTGCCGCAGCCAACCGTTGGCTAGTTTGGACGAACGTTGTGGACGATGCACGCAACCTGCTTTCTTTGTGTGCTCGGGCTGCCGATCAGTCTGGTACTGCAGCAAGGAATGCCAGGTAAAATAAACCCATAGCAAATTAAGCTTCAGTTTGCTATTTTAAAATATGGAAATTGTTTTTAGGTAGTTTAGTTCCTTAGACTGAAACATACTGATACTTTTATTTCTGTCTGACAAAAAACACAGTAAAATACTTTCCAGCATGCACCTGGACCTTTTGCTCTAACTCAAGATAGGTTTGGCAAAAATCCCAGGAGTTTGAAACTCCAGTTGGCGAAGAGGCTGGCAGTAAACGTGAAACTTTGAAGTGTTGTGGAAGATCTACCGATTTCGTGGATAACGTTACGTTTCGCAAAGATTTTGTTAAAATTTATTAAGAGATTTTAATTTTAAATAATAATGCAACTTCCATTGTGCCGATGCTTTCTGTAAATGATAATTAGGATAACAATGGAGAACCCTGCAAACTCGGATTTCTTTTTTGGAAACTTGTTATGGAACGTTTTTTACTCGCAGGTCCAAGACTGGAACAAACACATCAATCATTGTCATTGATTCAAGAGAGCAGAAGTCTTTTGGGGGCATGCTGCCCTGAAGAAGATTCTTATAGTCGCTGTGGGTCAAAACGCGCTTGGAAATGACTTTCAGCTTGTCTTACGCTCTAACTTATGCATGGAAACAAGCACTAGTTTCGCGTGATCTATGCAATCATTCGAAGAGCTGACATTTGGCCTCAGTCTTGCACTATCGAAAATCTGCAGTGGAGATGAAGGCCTAATTAACTGAGCAACTCTTCATGAAACAAACGCGATTTTGTTTGTTTGTGAAACAAATGCTGTTTATTTCCGTTTTCACGAACATTTTCGGTTGGCAGATATTTTCCGTGCAAATCTTACCTATTTTTATTGCAATCCTTGCACGCGCATGAATATTTTAAGGTATATTTTATTCTAAACCTTTAAAAGTAAAACATGTCGCATGGATTTCATTTTTGGTTCATTACAAACCCTAACGCCCGTACGCACCTGTATCTTTGGCAAGACAGCTTGGATTTGCCATTCTCGAAGTCCTGGCGTTTCTTGCACAGTTGCACGACACACATTTCAGCATGTCATCTTTTGAAGCATTAAGAGTGTGTCAAATTAACATTTATTTCAGTGATTCTGAACCATCGGTTATAGGATACTACCTAACTGAACGACTTGAAAATGAGTTTGGTCATACGGTTTTACTCAGCCATTTATTGCACACAGTGAGGGTATAAATGCCTTAATACCTGGCAACCCTGAGAGACAACTACAACCATCCAAAATTTATTGTTGTTTTTACTTTCTCCGTAGTAATCTGCAAACACTACTCAGATACACGACATGCACAAGTTCAGAGCTTCATAGGGTTGGTAAAATCTCTTAAAAGAGGTCTCTGTTATAGAGCGCGAAATGATCGCTCTTGGAAAAGAGGTATTCTGCTGATGTTTCCCACAAAAACCTCAGCTGTCTTATTTTGTTAAGACATGGCGATGAATTTTCAATTCATTACTAGATGAGGTGCGAAGTGTTTATAGCAATACGTTCAATGAATTTTCTAAATTTGGACCCGGAAAAATGGGGTCACATTGTGATAGCATGTATTTTCGTGCATCTGTGGTTGAGAAAATTCCTTGTTAATATCATGATTTTCAAATGACATACAACGAAACGGCGTGTTGGATCTGGAGTTGATAATTTCGCATCGGTGCAGTTTGTTGTGATATTCAATCACGCGCACAATGTTGATGATGTACAGCTAGACTGAAAATATTTTCCTATAAGCTTTCAACGCATCTTCAAGTTTGCTGCTTCATTGTTTCTGCACGGTTAAAATTTGAAATAAACTTTTTTACGTCAAATGGCATTGTTGTGATTTCTGAAATAATGTAATTGCCCTTTAAAAGATGTTAATTTTTTTTATACAAATCTTTGGTTTAGGCTACGATTATTTTTAAGCATATTACAAAAAGCTAAGCTTTATGAAAAAAAACAGGAACAAATTACTTAATATTTTATAGAACTTAGAAAGAAATTAAGTTTCTAAGAAATACCCAAAGCCACAACATTTTTGTTACTGGATAAATTTCCACTTACAGCCCATTTCTTTTATATTGAAACTCTTACCACCTATTTGAATCATATACCTGTACCATAATTTCCTCACTATAAGACGACGAGACTTAAAAATACCTGCACTTGGAAAATGAACATTTTGGAAAAATTTGCTCTCCACTAGCAAGCTGTAACATTCCTTGAACGCGCATAACAGAAATAAACATTAACAGGAAGGGGTAAGCAAAATTCAAAACATTGGAAGTCTAAGGTGCTACTGCGTGGAAAGATCTTTGTTGATGCGAGTCAAATTTAATTTTTCTTACTTACAAAAAAATTTATTTTACACGTATAGAGTATAAATTTAATGGTAGATCCTACGTTTCACACCTGACTACGCATCTATCAAACATAGCAATGTTTTACAGAGAGTAATGAAATGTTTCCCATTCTTTCCTGGATAGCTCCGTTTTCAACAGTGGCCAACGGAACAGACTTCTCCGAATTAGTCAAGTATCAAATATCCTTATCAGCTAGCTGAGCAGTATTGAAAAGCTTCTGTTTAATCTCATCACGGCGTTGCCTTATTTTTCGCCGCAACAAATTGTTTTTTCATGCCCAAACTGCTGACTTAACGTGATGAAAGGTCTTCTTTTCTGCACCATCCACAAGATTTTCTGACTTTACTATGATGTGTTTCTGAGTCCCACACGTTCTGTAAAGGTTGTTGTTTTTTCCAGACAAATATGAAGACAGCCCAGAGATCATGGGTCGATATTTTGACCCTTTTAAAGTCTTGCAGGACAACAAACTTGATGGCCACTTGCTAAAGATCATCAAATCGTTATATACCTACTATGAGTTTTCCATGCCAGCAGCATTAAAATAAACATGATTTCAGAAGAATGTTGTTCTATGTATGGAATGGACTCTGTCCGCCACATTTCAGAGTCTGTATGAGCTATAGAAAATCACAGGCATGTCAATGAGTGCGTTACTATTGAATTGAATGTTGTAGAATCAACCATTTGTTCTTTTTGGCTCATTGCATGTGATTCGACGCTGCTTGCTTTCTCTGAATAGGGCTTCCAGCGTTCGCTTGATTATTTTGAAGCTGTAAGCCATCAAGATAGTATGGAAGTTAACAATAAAAAGAGAAACATTGTCTCATCAGATACCTAAGTGATTTTACACTGCAACAGGTGGAGCTGTTCAGGTGCCTTAGTTCGTAATCGTACCAGATGGGCTCGGTGTTCGGAGACAACTTCTGCCCTACGTTTGAAACCAGTAGTTCTTGGCCAAAATTGAGATTTATTGGAGAATTCGTAAAGTGAGATGAAACGCATACAAATAGTCGATGGATTTAATCACATTATACAGATTTTTCCCAAACGTTAGGATCTTGTTTATGTTGTGCTTACGTGAATGAATTGAAAATCTAGGTTNGAGTTTTCTACTGTNATTGCAGGCCTCATCGTTGTGAAATAATTGAAGCAATCATTTAGGATCTAATGTAACAACTTTTTTCAAAAATAAAGATTAATGCAGCTAAAATATGATTTTCATAATAATGGCAGTTGCGAGCTCGTCTAACATAGAGTTTGTGATCAATATTTTATCGCAGAATTTTTAAGCCAACTCCAACATGCATTTGCGCTCAGGTGAATGGTGGTTTGGATGTGCATTCTATTCTCATTGATGATAATCTTTTGGGTTAATAAATTATTTACACATCAAATGCAACTCACATATGTACCCGATTAGATCAGAGGAGATGCCCAAATAAAGAATACAACTGCAAGCTGGTTCAGATTAATATGACGAGATAAGTTATCATTACGTCCAATGCGTTGATTAAAGCGGTTGTGTCGCTGGACATGGTGGATATTCTTCACAAGTAAAACTGGTAAAAATCAAGCAATATCCAAGCAGTTAATTAGAGGTATGACCAAGAAAAGTTGCTGCAAAATGTTCTGCGAAAAAATTAACGAGTTCAGACTAAATGGTAAGTTAACATTTGTTGACAATTACTTGATTAGGGAAAAATGCGTACTTCACTGATCAAGGACAATTTCCACGTACACAGTTCGTGCCAGAACAATTTTTTTTCTACAAACTACCGTCGTTTTCCTGTTGTTTCCAGCGATTACATGGCAATGCCAAAAGCGAGTCAATGCGTATATGGAGATGCTGAAGGTTGTAATCCCAACATATTTCCAAAATGTAAGACAATGAGGTATACAGGAATTTTTCCAAGAAAGAAACAAGCAAGAAGATAGTACGAAGTCAATCTGACACATCTGCCACAAATTCAAATTCCTGTATGATTGCTTAAGAGAACCTTTTTCCCATGGCACACCACTCATAGGTTTGATTATTGTAAACGTATATTTGTGGTAACTTCATGTAAGTGTTTTGATACAAACGTGCATAAGAAGCATTTATGTAAAATTCATATAGACAAAAAAGTTTGGGTCTGATCTCAAGTTCAAAAGCCTTTTACCGGACCAGTGCGTACTTTTCACTTCCATAAAAATTTTACGTATGTTTTATCGGCCAGCCGCCCCAAACCGTTACACGAAAGACTACTATTATAGTAAAACTGGAGCAGAATATTGCCTAAAAAACTTGACACCACAACCCTTTCTCGCCATGGTCATATTAAAGCTCAGTAAACACCGCAAAAAGTATAAAAGAAAGTTTTTAGCTATGTTTTGACAGCTACCACGTGTTGCATATAATAATACATTTTATCTGTTAGACATGCATGACTTGAATTAGCCCCAAACCTGCATTAGAAAAAAAACTGCTGAAAAAGTTGTAGAAACGAAGCTAAACAGGATGTTTTGTTTGCCTAGAGATACAGCGAGTTTCCTGCGAATGTGTTTTACGTCAACCAAACACTAGCGGCCCAGTAAGCTTTAACGCTTAAAAAGTGCTGAGTGGCCTGCTCATCCAAACTTGAATGATGGATCGAAAACGTGGCTACATAAGGCCGATGTCATTTTTATCTTAAATGTAGGAAAAGAATGGAAGTTTTTGAGTTTGTGAAACCACAACGTCTGGTCATATTGATGACATTCTACACTTCTACTTCCATTTTCTGAACGCCCGAGGCAAAAATTCTACGTAGTAACAAATGGGCACGCGTTCAAGTTTTTAAAGATAAGTTCTTCTAGTAACTCAATGCGCTATCAGAAAACAAGCATTGCTTCTGCAGTGTTTCTTTTGCAACTGCGTGGTTCTTATGAATTGGACTATATTGTAGTGATGAGGAGTTCATTCTACCTGCAACAATAACCCTATTTTTAATCATTGTGAGCAGTGCGTGTGTGTTTTCTCTTAGTCAATAAACTTCGCTTGAAGACAACAATCGCACTGCACGGTCAGCTGCCCTTGAAACGCTTTAGCGCCTTTGATGACAGGCTAACAGACTTTCGCTTTGTGGCAAGTGGCGGCAGGTGAACACATTCGCAGCAAGCCTGATGAGATGTGAAGTGCGTGAAATGCACGTCGAACATGACCAGAAAAATCGTCATAAATTTAATGAAAGCGCTTGTCGGCACACAGGATGTTTTGCTTCCGGCATAATGTTATGCATTTATCTCGAGTTGTGTTTATGGTTGCGAAAACATATCAAAACATTTGAATACAAGTACAAACGTGATGAAATAAAAAGAATTAGAAAAGATAAAGAAATAAAGTTTAGGTGAATTCTGTATCGAATTTAAAGTTATTTCAAGTGAAGCAAGACCTCTCAGGTCTCTCCGTTCCTGGAAAAGATAAGCTGTTATCCTATTCTTCTCAAAAAGGTTTGTCACGTAAAAGAATTAGTATGCAATCAGAATATTGATAAGAAGTCCCCATCAACAATTCCATTCCATACAACAACATTCCATATCAGAAACTCTGGTCAGATATATTTGCAGTTATATTTGCAGTTAATTTGCTCCGCTTAAAAGTCAGGGAAGCATATGGTTACCTCACACTGAGGCAGACTGTGCAGATGTTGAAAATAGAATTGTTGGCACCACTTCTAAAGCAATGCAGGATCGAGCAGTGGTCTTACAGTTAACTAAATTAGTTTTGCTGTTTTAGACTTGGGTTTAACTAAGTACAACTGCGAACTTTTGTACGCTATTGCTGAGCCTGTCTCTTGAAGTAAGTCAATGAATGGCTTTGCATCGCGATGGCTGTTACTATACGTATTAAGGTGGATTCCATTATTCGCAAAGACAAAGAGAGTAATTCGATCGTTTTAGTATCTAGCTTCTAGTTGATCTCTAGACGCTTATCATCCAACAGTTCACTGCCTGCCTTGGTGTATGAATAAACCAAGCCAATCTGCTTCGAAATTTCATTTGCAAAACCCACTCCTAAGAATTGACGAAAAGTGATTTGTAACGTACTCCTGAAAAACTCTTGTTTTGTCATGCGTACGGATCTGCCAAGTCTGGGAAATGAAACGAAAGGTTTTTACAGAAGGTGCCCTGCCGGCTCGAGAATATGTGAAATTAGTGTTTTTTTTTGTTTTTGTCGAGCAGAAAGCTATTTTTCATCGTTAAAAAAGTCATAGGCGGATCCAGGATTTTTTTAGGGGGGGGGCTCAAGGACAAGTTCATCCGGATGTGNACTGACTGCATAGCAGTGAAGACCCAACTGTTCAGGTAACTTTTTTTAACAAACACGGTTAATAAC
>JGI24158J21664_10012685_pt1 | contig 11157 bp, 6 predicted proteins | sample Ectturendosymbi3_FD_21664 | JGI IMG/M metagenome (IMG submission 21664)
CCTTTCTGCGGTGGGGCTTTGCGGTTGTGCGGGGGGGGGGGCTTGACATTCTAAAAACTGACAAAAACTCTACAGATTTACAGTGTTTCATGTTTCAACTTGGGGGTCTTGAAGCTTTGTTTGGGGCGCCTAAGCCCACCAAAGCGTGGCGACGTGACTGCTGCCAATGCGATTTTTTGAAAATCCCACATAGACCTATCGAAAAACCCCAGACCTGAGCAGAAACCCCGCGTAAGAAGATATACAAAATCAGGTGAATCTTTCTACTATCTAGCCGTCAGTCAGCAACAAAAATGCTAGTGAATATAGATCTTTGGTAATGAACTGCAAAACGCAAATATCTTCAGATACCAATTAAGTAGAACCACTGGTATAAAAAGAACAGGAAAAACAAGTTCACACATACATGACCCAAGCTGTTTCAATTGTAAAATAAAGTGGATTCTTTCTCATTTTTACTTCCAGAATGAGCAGAAGGTCTCAAGTTACTTAAAAACACAAAAAAGGAGAAGTCTCAAGATATTTTAATCACAGGTTACAAGAATTCTTCCTCATTTTCACTTCGAGAATCAGTGGCAGGTTCATGTTTTTGTATCTTTAAAGCCTTTCTTTGTATCTCCTGCTCACTGCACCATCCTGAACATCGGTAATTATATTTCTGTTTGGTTCCCAGCTGATGCATGTTTGATTCTTTCTGGTGATAGCCTGCTTGCAAGTAATCTCTCTTTGACTGTTTATGCTTCCAAAGAGCTAGAGGTTTTGGTTTTCATGCAGTATATCTGTGAAACTATTATTTCCACACTTGCAGAAGAGTGTGGTGAAATGGTCATACTTGCATTGAAATACAACAAAGAAAAAATCAAACATTTCCATCTTAAATCACCGCTACGCAGTAAAATCTTAAAAACCCCAGATATTCTGAAGAAAAACCCAGAAAGGCATTGAAAACTCCAAGTTAAACTCTAGGTTTGGCAGCACTGAAGCAGAAAGATGGTCGTACTGTTGACAGACGAACTCTAAGGAGAGCTTTCAAATACCAATCGTTTGAAAGCGAGGTGCAACTATCGATAAATAAAAACAGCATGTGTGGTAAAAAGGAGGTCAAAACAAGTAGGCAAAGCAGAATGGAAAAGAAAACAATGAACATCACAAAGGGAACCAGAATTATTTCACACGAAGGAGGATCATACTTTGAATATGAATTTTTGCGTTTAATTTGTTAAAACATTTATCTTCAAAGGTATCCAGCGAGTCAAATCTGTGTTTATCTACAAACGTAACAGTGTGGGCATCATAAATAGGTGATTTGTTTGTGATGGCATAGAATATTGCATAGTGCCGCGATGAGGCCATCTGATCGCTGTCATACCTATTACCTGGTTTGTTCGAATTAATTCGGTGTTGGTGACCAACTCGTGGAAAACTTTTCACTATTTGGCCAACATACTGTGGATGGCATATCATACAAGTCGCTGCATAAATACCATATATGCAAATAGTTTTGCAGTTTTAGTGAAGCTATCGTTTGAGAATTTCGCATTTTCTAGTTTGTAAGTTCCTGCAGCTTGTGTTTTGATTTATGATTTTGGTCTTGAGTTTTCTTCTTTCTCTGCTCTTGCTTTAGTCCTTCAACATTTCACCCGTTAACATTGCTTGCAGATTGCGGGACTGATGATACGTAATGTTACGGGAAATCGATTTTCTGTTAAAAAAATTTGCTGATTGACTCGCCTTCATCGCCTTTGTGGAGACTGGTTACTTGAATTGACTCTGAGTGAAAAATTACTTTCATGATCAGGCACCTCGTAGCAGCGAGCATTTTTTTAAATAGCTTCACTTTTAAAATATAAACCTGCTAATAAATCGCTCCAAACTCTGCTTCATATGTGCATCTTCGTCAAGCATTATGGTGTGCAGACCCTTATCGAAATTAACTATTTTAGTTTACAAAACTGCAACGAAAATCGATTGAGTAGCACGCTGCAAAATACAGAGAAATGTTCTGCATACGCAGCATAGCTTCTGATAGCGGCAAACCTTTTTGGCTTATTTCAACGACCATATCCTTTTTCATGAATTTAGTGATTTAGTGATCGAAAAAACAGGGCTGTTTATGCTCAGGCAAACTAGGGTATTAAAAGCTTGGTGGATTACGTGTTGCTAAAGTTGAAGGATATTAATTAGGTTACTGGTGAAAAGGTTTTCAGCTTTTCTACTCCACACCAGCCTCCTTAACTTTTCGCTCTTCTTAATGAAAACATATATAGATTACTAACTTTCTAAACGAAAACTTCTCTGGTACGTCTTCATTAAAAATTTGTAACCCTTAAATAGATGAAAAAAGAGCCTCTCTTTACTTTTTAACCTAGACGTTAATTGCGCAGATTTCCAGTTGCTACAACGTAAAGGCTGTGGTTAAATGTTGAAATAATCACCTGCGCCAATTCCATTGTTTTTGTGTTTTACTACCTGATATGTCAGAAAGCAGCCTTTCTTTGTACAAAAGAACAAGGTCTCTGCTAGATCAAAGTTGTTTGCGGTTACTATTGGAAGTAGCTATGCTGTACAGTAATCTCCGAAAAATCGTATTGGAAGGTAAATAATTATTGTTGTCTTCTTTCGCATGAGTTACAGCTGCAAACAAGTTGCATGCTTTAGGAGCAAGTAAGACGGTGCCGTCATGACTCATTTTAAAATGTTTATTTTTTCAACTGATGTCAATCCAACAGTCGCAGGCATAAAGGCATGAAGAGATATAAACTTTATACATAGAAAACATGCGCTGAAACGACGTCGTCTTGACCGAGTTTTTTTTTTATTTTAAAAGAAAAACATTTGTATCAGCGTGACTTTGCAGCGCAGCGAGTCGGATTTAAGGTTTATCGAAGTGACGTATTTCACAACGAAGCATCAGAACCCCTTGAGAGATCGACAGAGAATTTGGTGTTTTACAACAGCATGATTCTGGGAGCAAGCCCTCAAGGAAATGGAGCAACTAGCCTGCGGCTCAAATTCGCTTTAACTCAGGTAAGAGCCATAGGATTGTCTTATTTTCTCCCTTAATCTGCAGAATTTCACATACGTGGTGCAAACACATGCGAACATCTAAAGAATATAATCAGAGCGAAGTATTTGCAGCTACGTATGATGGGAACAATGATTTTTAACTTTTTGGGATTGAAAAAATTAGTAAATAGGTTCCACTCATCCAGTGCTTAGACAAAGTTAACTGGAAAAAGTAGGAATCAGTCAAAAAGAATTCAAACTACTTAGCTACGATTTGTTCACTATAAAAAGGATTGTCTATTCGTCAGGCTGATTTATCATCACAAGATGGGAAGTGAAAGGTAGTTAAATTTCGCAGAATTATTACTACGAGCCACACTTAGCAAGACTAAGTTTGAAACGTTGCACGTCTTGACGGAAGAAATTATGATGAAAATTGTTAAATGAATTGCTAAAAAGAAAATGTCTCCATACATGGTGGATACAAGTCACAACTTTGACAGTATCAAAAACTATTCAGAAAATCTGTTGCTTGGTTACAGAGTGAAGAGACGTATTAAGTGTGGCCGACATAAATCAAGTGTATGCGGTAAGTTTGGTAGAGCTTACTGTCTTTGCACAAAGGTCGTTGAAGTTCGAATCTATTCCACATTGATTGCCATTCACAACGCTAACCTCTGAGTTTTCGTTTCTTCAGGTAACTTTTCAGGCCACGCACATATAAAAAAAAACATTACGTTACAAAGACGAGTTGGTGTTACTTATATACAAGCTAACCCTATCTAGCGTAACTCCGATGCAAGTTTCCAGAAACTGTCATGACAACTAACATTTTGTGCAAAAGAATGTCCCCAAGCTAAAGACATTTTCCTTAGTTCTATAACAATTTGGAAAATCAGGCTGTTTCAAGGCTTGTCATCTTATTGTTTCATGCGCAGCTTCTGCAATCACTTCCAATCACGCCTATGCATTACAGTAACAACAAGCTTTGTTTTTATTATGTTGGTGTCCTGCATTTTTCATGCAATCTGAAAAAAGGAGATGCATTAATGATGTTTTTCCTTAAAAATACAGTGTTTACTCTGAAGTAACACTACAAAAAATAGGAGCAGAACTTGCAAGAGAACCACAATCAAGCAGTTCGCCTTTTTGAGTGCGTAACCAAACTTTTTTTCAAACGCAAGTTTTTTTGCCTTACATCTGTTTGTAAAAGGGAATCAAACAGAACTGAAGCTGTTCTACATTTGTTTTAGAGGAGAAGAAAATAGTATCAAAGCAAAAGACGTCTTTGTTTCCAAAAACTTTGTTATATTTCTAAAAATGTTTTAAAGTATAAAAATCACCAAAATATTTGTCATGAACGTACTTTTGGATTAACGTGTAAACAACTGTTCCGTACAAATCTATTTCAATGCTACTGAATGTCATCTACTTATCTAACGACGATGGAAAAGCACAACGTCTGCTTTTACATTGCAGGCAAATATGAACTTCAGACAAAGTTGTTTTGCCTGCTTTTACTTTTTTGTTGTGAGAAAAGTTGAAAACAAAACTACGAAAACCTTTCTAAAGAATGTTAGAAAAGATATGGAGGATCCTTATTATCAAATCAAATCAAGAACATTTGTCGAAAGAACCACCAGTTTAAGACAAACAATGCATCCACTGAAATTTTTTATCTGAAATTGGATAGATGAAAGAACTTTTGAAATTTATAGCCTTTCGGGAACGATGCCAGCGGTGCTGCTATAACAAGTGACTTGAAGTTGGAGGATGTTGTATCATGCAGAAAGTGGAGTGGAGCATCGTGGGTTCAGAGCTCTTGCTCTCTATTGCCGTCCTCAGTTAAAGCAGTAACGTTTAATTGCGATGAGGTACAAGGGGACTACATAGTGCAAATGGTATGTTGTGACGTCTGTGAATGGCAATAACTTATAGGAGGTTTTCCGTAAAGATTTTTTACATTGGCTATGTTGTTTCAAATGGAAGCTTCATAATAATTCGTGACGTAAAAATCGAAAAAATTCCCATGAAACCTTTCATGCGATGTTCGTTTGAAAGCGTTAATATCAATATATATTGTTTATTGCTTCGAGGTTGCAAGCTGCTCCGCCAGTGGACAAACTGTGTAGAGTAGTTACAAGCACGTCACAAAAGAAGGCAAATAAACCCAAATAGTGTTTTTCACTATATAAACGCAATACGTCACTCTTTTGTCAGAAAATCAAACAGTTTTCAGCGCGGTTAAAGTGAAATACTATGAAGTTGAAACTGTTTGTCTGGTAAGTAGTATTTTAGACCGAAAATGTCAAATAACCTATTTTGCTTGTAAAATGCACACAGTGACCCACATAGTGCGTCTTCCCGAGATCTTCTGAGCATGATTAGCGTCAAGCTAGCGTGGCGGCATTTCCAAACGTGCATTCATTAAAATGTTTTCATTTCATGCAAAGTAACATCTTACACGTGTTTTGAGTACTCAACCTAAAGATTTCTTTAGTACATGTCTTTTGTTCTTGGTTTACATTAGCAGGACCTTTCAGACCTTCATAACGAAAAACTGTTGCAGTACTAGCTCTTTAACTCGAGCTGTGAGGAACTGGCACTCAGAGTTGGATTACCTGATGCGAGTCCAGTGGCGTAGCCAGCCCAGAAATTTGGGGGGCCCAAAAAGTTTGGGGAAGGCCAAAATATTTGATTTTAGGCGAATAACACTATTTTGTTTGAAAAAACGCCTCTCAAACCACAAAATGACTATATTTTCTAAAAATTTGGGGGGCATGGCCCCTTTGGCCCCCCTGGCTACGCCTGTGTGCTAGTCCCTAGGCTAATATATTTTGAAGCCCCCTCTCCTATTGCTACGAGTTGGAGAAAAATGGAAAGGCATTTAATCAATTTTGCGCAAAGCCGAAAATGATGATATGGACCTTCTCCAAGTACGCTCATAGTAACGTTGAAATCCAGGAAATCTATTAAGGATTCAAAAGTTTCACATTGAGCGCAGCTGGAGAGCGTCCATATCATCATTTTGGTTAATGCTATCCCATTTCTCTCTCGTAACAGTGGGAGATGTGGCCTCATAAGTGGATTAGTCTAGGGTCCTGCATCACCTAAATCCGACCCTGGGTGTAATGGATTAGTTAAGTACCAAAACGACGTGAGGTCTCCACTTAAAATGGTCGAGTTTCGTTCTGTTGCACAGGAAACGACACCTTTTCAACTCTCTACTCCGCCGGGCTTATGCCATTGCCAGTTCCTACCAACTGGTAAACAGGGAATTTATGAATATTAAGCGAATGTTGTCTCGCAACGGGTACCACGACAAATTTTTGGACCACTGCATTCAGCAATTCTTAAACAGAAAACACGTTGCCACACAACAATGTGATTCACCGGCTGAATCCTCTCCTTCACCCAAATATATTTCATTACAACTGTAGAATTTGGGTTCTGTATCAAATAACATACGACAGGAACTCAGCAGCTTTATAAGACACAAGGCTGTAGTTAACGTGAAGCTGCGTTGTCTTCAAAATACTCGAAAGCTTCAAAGCTGGTTCTAGGTTATGGACCGGCAAGAGTTTTACTCAACCGTTTTAACGTTGTTTACAGGCTTGCGTGCTCATGCGGTGACTTCTACATCGGGCAAACGCAACGCAGTTTACTAAATAGTATAGAAAAGCATCGAACGTCATTAAGCTCTTCAGTCTGCAGGGACTTGCAAGCTAACCCAGATCATCGGGTTGACTTTCACAACCCTGAGGTCATTGGCAGTGACAGCAATTGGCGGCGGCTGCAGATTCTTGAATCTTTGTTGATTCAAGAACACAAACCAGAGCTGAATGCAAACATCCCGTCGATGCTTCTATACATTTTTAACTTGTACCAAGAGCTTCGTGCCTCACTCATGACAACAACATTTGGGCTGTACTTAGAGCTGAAGAGGACACTGAACGATAAATTGACAGAGCAACAAATTTATAGCGCGTTTGTACGAAGAAAAACAGGCCATACATCGCGCTGTATCAGAAGTTGCAAAATTAATTGCTGTCAAATGCACATTCAAACTTCAAAAATGGGAGCAGGGGAAGTATCCAACTCATTGAGCCCTGGAAAGGCGCACTTGTTGATTTAGATCAGTGTTTCTCAAACTCGTGTCCGCGGACTCAAATGAGTCCGTGGAAGGCTATGGATGAGTCCGCAAGCACTAGGGGCAAACACGTTTGCTGTAATGCTCTCACAGAATAATAGCTTTATCAACTTTGTACAATCGACGTTTTTGTTCGTACAGCGATTAAAATGCACCTAACCGGCGTGAAAAAGTCACAAATTTGCCGTACCACATGGCATTTACACTTTTGAGATAGTGTGGTCAGCAGCTGCTTAAAGTTGTTATCTAAACTGCAGTTTGTTTTGACCGTCGTAGTTTAAAATTGCTAAACGAAAGCAGGCGTTTGTGTATAACAACTACTTGAAACTTGGATTTACTTCAGTCGTGGTAAACGGTGAAATCCGGCCACAATTCGTGTTATGCTTAGAAGTCCTTGGCTTGCTCACGGATCTCTCAAAGAAGCTACGTCGGCATCTCGAGTAAAAATATCTAAAATACGCTGACGAAATCCTTAAATTTTTTTAAAGAGAAAAAAACTCCAGGTAACGCGAAGTCATACTTATCGTCCATCTACTTCAGGAGTAAAAACTTACTCCCATAGTAAAGCAGTGTGTGCTTTTTCTGTTGCTTGCAAAAATGCAAGAGCAAAAGTGCCTTATGCTGCAGGAGAGAGCTTGGTCAAACCACCAGCCGTTAAAATAGCCAGGGTAATGTGCAATGATGCCATAGCTCAGTGGTGTGCAACCAGGCAGCACAGCCGGCCAAATGCACATCACCAGATTGGTCCACGGGCCACATCTGTATGTGTCAAGCTCTGCGGGTTAGACAAATCGCTGGCCACCCACAGAAGAGTGGCAATGCCCTTAACCTGCGTTCTCTGTGTGTTTGTTTGATTAAATCGCCATTGTTCCACGTGGTGGGCAGCAAAGCGGTTCAGGTTTAGACAGATTTGCAGTTAGGCGCTGAGTTTGAAGAATTTTGTCGCCATTTCGTTAGTTAAGACTAGTTGGGTTTTCCTAACGTAACCAGGCACCAGTGAAGCCTCGCGCAGGGCCGCGATCTGCAAGCCCGATAACACGCCCGATACTTCCTTCAGGTCAGTGGTATGACATTAAGATTTACAACCGTAATGCGTGCTTGTAGAGCAATGGGGTCTGGATAAAGTAAATACCAGGTGCGGTTGAACTGGTGTGGTCATATATACTATATTTCACTTAATAAAATTTAGGTTTTGACCCGCGGGCCAAACTCTAGGGGCCACAAAACGTCAGTTCCCAGGCCACGTTTGGCCTGCGGGCTACGGGTTGCAAACACCTGCTGGAGCTAATAAGTTTGCTATAGTTTTTCGTTAAACAACACCATCAGTTGGCGCATCCAAGAACTCTCAGTCGATATTCTGAAACAAATTATTGCTACTGCGAAGCAAAGTGGAAATCTTATTTCAGAGTTGGGCAAGGCTACAGGTTTAGGAAACGGGTGCACAGTTCACGGTGTTCGTGCGATACCGTGCGACTGAGGACTACGTGGAACAATTCCTCTTCTGCTGTCCACGAGCCAAACATACTACAAGAAAAGAAATGTTTAAGAAAGTAGATTCCTTCACTAAGTAACATCAGCTTTCGCGAACTCACTGCGTGTCTGTTTGTGCCGGTGGTGCTTATTAGGCCATGATAAAAATAAAAAAGACAATGAATTTATGAAAAATGAAAACAAAAATATTTAGGTAGTTATTGTCTTCCTTGCCGAGAAAAACTCAGACAGCGAAAAAATTTAAGAAGATCTCACAGTTTTTAAACAGATTTCATCTGCTGTTAATCACATCAAAAGCCGTCCTTTACGCATTCGTGTATGTGTCGCGAGATGAGGGCAGAAAACAGTGGACGTTTCATTTAAACATCCGTTGGCTCATGAGGAGAGATGCTGGAGTGAGTAGTCCAGGCAATGGCACCGGTGCGTTATTGAAATAACAGAATCATAACTTTGCTGAAGGATTCATTGACAGCAAGTTGATTGTCAAATATTCTTAGGTGGTTTTTTATACGTTTCAATCATCTAAACAGCTCCAGGCACGGAAAAGGTGAAATATTTTTAGGTGTGTCCGAGACACCGTCGCGTTTGAAAGTAAAACACAGTTGCGGATCTATCGAATTGAAAATGGAAGGATATCTGCGTTTTTAGCAATAAACGCATTTGCAGAAGAGGTAGAAATTGATTTCCTCTGCTTTTGTCAAATTTTCTTGAGCGCCTTACTGCATCTCTCCGAGATGGATAGACATATCCCTTCTCAAAATTACATCAAAAACATTTAACTGTGTGCGAAGCCCTTTTGAGGTGCCAGAGCTGCAGGTTCATTGTAAACTGCATTGCTTTGCTGAACAGCAGATTGAGCTGCAAAGTCGACAGCTGCAGAGTCTGACTCAATTTCGAGTGGATGGCCAGACAATGGAACCAAATCTCTCTGATCTGTGTCAGCAGGCAACAAAAGCTCTTTTTCTCCAACTACATACCGTTGTGAAACAGTTTTTCAACGATATGACTATTTTTAAAACCAAGCACCGATACCGACTTCAACCACAAGACGACATCAATGTGCACTGAAGACCACAGGCCCTTATTTCGACAAACTTGTGAAATAAACTCAGAGACAAGATTCTCATTAAAATTTGTGAATGTGGGCGATGAACCAAATTTGCTAAAACTAGTGTTTGTATCATTGTCGTAGTCTTAGTCTATCTGGAGTCCGCTAAAGTTTATACTGGTCCCAAGATAGTCCGTGTCTTAAAAAGGTTGAGAAACGCTGAATTAGATGGTCACGGTTCAAATTAACATGCGACGCTGTTACGATGGGTCCTGTCATGCCAAATCAGTCCGTTGCTGCGCGCCACTGAAAACAGGTTCCACCAATGGCTTAATCTGACATTTTTAGTAATTAGTGATATATATCTACCACCTCTCTTTCAACTGTTGACAATGTGGCAGAAAAAGTAAAAGAACATTAAGTTACAAAAGGATAAATGCTTCAAAAACAATTATAACTTCCAGTTTTTCCTAATACTTTTTTAAATAAAAAAAAAGTTTCAAAGAACTCGTTACGCTAGAGAAATCTACTTATTTTTGTTACATAGCAAGTATAACTACATTCCACTAAATATTACGAGTTCTAAAGATAACTAGTACGCTTTTCCTTATGACATTCCTTGGCTACAGACACACTGTATACACGAATATTGAAATATCAAATTAACCCCGTTGTACCTGGCAAATGTTTATTGCCTCGCACGCGCTTTATGTCCATTTGCGTTGCGTTTGTAAAGGATTACACGACGAAAGCAACCCCGCAAGGCTTATCCGAAGGCGAAATTGCTGGTATTGTGGTCGGCTGCCTGGCTGCGGTGGTTTTGATTATTGGATTTATCCCTTTGTGCAAGAGGCAAACAAGCAAGAAAAGCATGGATGTAAGTTTTCCTTTTGTAATTTTCTTCAGTTTGCGGTTTCTCATCAGTTTACCGCCAGGTTGCTCAATAGACAATTGTTTTTAATTGTAGTTTGGCGATTAGTGGTTGTGTATTTTCATTCGGAAGAAAACGTTTAGGCACTGTTTTGTAATAAGCCACGTGCTAATGTATTTTCCGTAAAAATTTGTGTAGCTGTGTCACAACTCTTCCCTTGGGATTAATTAATCATTTTGTTGTTGTTAGGCCATAATTTTGGAACCAGGAACGGTGGAAAGTTGACCATGGGCTCTAAAGACTCGTATTATAGCTTAGAATCCGATAAAACTTTTAGCCACGAAATCGGTTCATTGCGTCGGCCAATGACGTCATCCAAAAAGACCCAAAACATACCCTAATTGTGACGTAATCAACAAAAAACACGAAATCCAAAACTTTCCAAATTTTCTTTAATCGAAATTACAAAACTTTCCGGATGTTTAGCGGGTTTGAACAACAACAACAACAACAACAATTTTATTCTTTTTTTACCTCAACGCAAGTACACTTAACAATACAGACACAGTAAGGCCGGGAGGCGGCGAAAAG
>JGI24158J21664_10012686_pt1 | contig 11157 bp, 5 predicted proteins | sample Ectturendosymbi3_FD_21664 | JGI IMG/M metagenome (IMG submission 21664)
GATGCGTAATTTTACGTGAAATCGATTTCCTATTAAAAATTTACTGATCGATTCCTTGCTTACACCCATCGTGGAAAGTACATACTTGAATAGTACATAAGAGAATGAGATGTTGAAGCATTACTAGAAAAGCATAAAATGTTTCTGTTTCAGTTCAGGAGCCCACTTACAGCAGCAAAGTTACTAAAGATATTTACTTTGATTTTACGGAAAAGCTTGAAAGCTTTCCAACTAAAGTTTGGTAGAAGATTCGTAAAATTGTAACGTATTGAAAAAGAACCTCTTACCTGTAGCAAACCTCATAAATTTTCTGAAACCAAAAAAGAAATTGGTACAATATTCGCTTGGTACCTTCCAGAGTAAAAGAAACAATCGAAACTAAAACGGCTGTAATAATACGTGGTGGTTGTGTTTTGTGAATTTATTTGGAATTGCACATACTTGTTGAAATCAAATGATCTGTCAGGCGATTGCAAGGCGTGTTATCAAAAAGCCATCAGTTTTCTTTGCTGAATTATTGCGTTGCCGATGCGTAGCGTAAAGATCCAAGATGTAGAAAAAGATATGCATCGCGCATGGTGCAATGTACTATGCCTTTCCTATACATGCCTTAAGTTAATAAGGCAGATATCATGTCATCAAAAATTACTGTCGTGAACCACGTTCAAAAAAGCGGCATACTTCGCAAAACATGCTGCACTACATTGTAGTACGGTAGTACTTGCCAAGAGTGTGCAATTGTATATTTGCTTAATTACTTTCTCAAGACAAACAAAATAATTTATTTCTACTACGACACTTATAATAACTTTCCTGTGTTCTTATAATAACTTATAATAACTTTTAATAACTTTTCTGTGTTCTGTGGTTTTAAACACTGTATAGCCCACAACTTCGACGCATTAAACGAGTATCAAAGTAACTACAGGTCTTCTTTCACCAGTGTACAAAGCAGGACTATTGCTTCTATTGCTTTATTGTTCTAATTGCCATTCGCCCTGATAAAAGCCCACTGTTAGATTGCTGAAACGTCGGTGTCGTTTTTTAATCAGCTTTTTAAAATGGAGACACTGCAAAATCGGACTGTTTTTGTGATTTCTACACTTTTAAACGAGTGGGTGCAAACCTCACTGTGTTTTTATGAAAGAGGTGCCAGCTCCAAAGCAGGTTGAGAGGTTTCCCAAAAAAATTGAGGAGTTTCCCAAAAAAGGCTGGAAAGTTTCCCAACCTTTTCAGGATCTGGCACACCTTTCATAAAATACGGCGATGTTCGCAACCCCTCATTTGAAAAAAGCGTAGAAATCACAAAAACTTACCAATCTTGCAGTAACTTCATTCTAAAAATTACTAATCGTAATACATACTGACAAGTGACAACACACCAGAAAACACTAAGTCGTACTGTTTAACTATTATACCTTACTGCCCATTAGGAATCAACCTATAGTGCCTTTTCTGTTGCTGATTTTCTTAAATTATCCGCTCATACTTTGGCCCACAATCACTCAGAATCAAACTTGAACAACTCAAATTTTTTTAGATTTTTTAAATGGGAGTAGAATCAAAGTTAGAGCCAACACAGATGTCACAAATTACATTAGAATTAAAATTAGTGGATTTGCGAAAAACATAAATTGAACTAAAATTCGAAATAGAATTACATTTGCTCAAATCAAAGCAATTTTAATCGAAGTTCAATACATGCCCAAATGTGGAATCATTCTCATAGTCAAGCATGAGAGTGGCAAAGATTCGTGCGACAAGATTGGTGCGTTTCGCGCTATACAATTCGCCTGCATGGTTGATATGGTGTGGTGATTACGCCACGTATAATTTTCAAATCGTGGCAACATCAGCGGAGAGAACCTGATCGAGTTGAATCTCTACTGCTGTTGTGCCTAGGGCCGTTGGTTCGACTCTCTCTAGAGTTGGTTCAAGGCGACGCAGCATTGTGGCTGCAACACCAAAGACTCGTTCCGACGGAGTCGATGTCGCTGTCATACCCATGAGTTCTTGAGCAGCAGCCTTCACACAAGGGAAACGATGTTCGTTTTTCCAATACCCTAATAAAAGGGTGTGCAAGCCATGGCCCGCGGGCCGAAAATGACCCGGGAGCTGAAGTTTTGCGGCCCGCGGAAAGGTCAAGATTTTTAAAGGGTATTGCCAATCTTCCGTGGGTGGTCAGCGCGTTGTCTAACACGCAGAGCTTGACGCATGCAACTGTGGGCTGTGGACCAATTTGGCTATGTGCCTTTGGCCCGGCAGTGCTGTATGGTTGCACACTCATGCCCTGAAACATCACAGCTGCCTGACTGTCGTAAGTATCGCACGATTATTGTGAATTCTGCGTGTGAGTGGATAGGCAATGTAACGTAATAACAACCATTGATAAGGCCACATAGTTTGTACTGCAGCTGTTAATGACAAAATTGATCGAGTTTTCACTGTTTTCTCTTTTCTGTGATGGGATGGTGACGTGGCACTTGTGACCATTTTGTTGCACTTTCATTGCACGAGGGTGCATTATCGTTTCATATTTTAAAATATTGTTGGACAAATTAGCATTTTTGTCAAAACCGGAAATTAGATTATAACTAAAATTAGAGCACTGAAGCTTTTAGCTAATTAGAGTAGAATTGNAAGTACTATNATTTCTCTCCAATTCATCTAATTAGAAAACTAGAATTATTTAGTTGTCCAAGTTTACTCAGAACCACGTGCAACTCGCTCGAGTGTTCAAACGGCTCCGATATTTTTTCCAAATGAAGTAGCGATGAAAATCCAGGTTTGCAAAAATATGTTGTTGGAATGGGCACTGCAACAGACAGGTAATATGCATGGCTGAACACCAGAAATCTTCTCGTTCTGTTGCATCAAACAACAATCTCATCTCAACGTAAGTGCGTCATAAACATTCAAACAGCACAATGCGCTTGTTGCAACCTCTCCGGTGGTGTTGCGTTGATTGTGTGATTCATCACGAACGGGATGTGCGCAAAGAACAAAAATATATGTGTGTGGCGCGAGCAAGCAGTAATAAGAGAGATTGCGACGCATGATCTCTATTGTTGCTTGCTGCCACAGTGCGAAGCTTTGCGCACATGCCGCTCGGGATTTCCGATCGCAACAAAATGGTGCTGTGACCAAGATGTGGAGGTCGTGCCGAGTTCAACCTTCACACAAAGAACGTGCGATCGGTGTGGCTCGTTGTATAAAGGAGGGGGTGTTGTTGCAACCTCTCCGGTGGTGTTGCGTTGATTGTGTGATTCATCACGAATGGGATGTGCGCAAAGAACAAAAATATATGAGCGTGGCGCGAGCAAGCAATAATAAGAGAGATTGCGACGCATGATCTCTATTTTTGTTTGCTGCCACAATGCGAAGCTTTGCGCACATGCCGCTCGGGATTTCCGATCGCAACACGCTTATACAATCGCATCACCAGCCATCTGCGTGGTAACTGCAGCGTGAAATAGAAACAGCAGTGCACACATTCAGCAATTTCAATTGATAAGTTGTAGTAAAGTTAGCTGGATAATGTTCTTTTGAGCAATTGCACTTGTAAGCTTTCATGAAACTCGGTTCTTTTTCAAAAAATACATCCAACAACATACAAACCTTCGACAATCGCATTTTGAATCCCGAAAATCTCGTTTCGAACCCCAAGGATCCGGGAACTTTGATTGGGAACCGATGATTTAGAAACATGAGCCTTTCTTTGATATGCGTCACTAATGCTGGTAAGCTGGGTGCGATCAAGGGCGTGCAGAAGATTTTAAAAACGGCATTGGCAGCCGTTCAACGCAGTTCTCGGCATTAATGGTGGTATCATTGGTGTTTTCGATAAAAACAATGACGCTTTGTAGTACCAGGCCATATTTGCATGAATTGCATGCTTAAGTGCAGAATCCATCGAGACAACAGCACAAAGCAACAGACTTAACGGATAATACTTTAACAACAACACACTCTTCTTCACACCGTGCTTGTGACTGACCTCCAGCACCGAAACGAACAGTCGGACACACGAACCACCAAGACAACATATTAACAGACAGGTTCATCGCGGTGCTGCCTGACTCGCCGCCATGCAGCAAACGCTAATACGGACAATGCCGCGTGACTCCGGCGCAACCAAGCGGAAATGAGCGCTGCAGAGCACTGGCGACATTTCAAAGGCGGTACAAAAGTGAGTATACTGAAGTTGAACCTGTTGAAAAACTTTTCGAAAGATGTGTTAACCGCCGGGTTAAGTTGTTTTCGTTACCTGGTCGATTTTGGTTTTGTGAGCTGGGATTTTCTTTTGTTGTTGCGTAGTTTGGCTTTAATTTCATTGTAAGTTCGAATTTGAGAATGTAGGCTTCTCTTTCTTAGCTCATTCGTGAGTTTTCGTGCTATCTTCTAACGCTTACCACGAACAAGTGACCCAACTCACTGACTGCGAAATTCACCGTTCATCAGTGAAGCCAGACTATTTCACAAAAACAAGAAAGTAAATCTGAAGAAACAAGCCACAAATAAGAAATTTAAAAAAAACACGACCAAAATGCGTTTCATAGGGAAATTGAACAAAATAAAATACAAAAAAAGTAAACTGAAATAAAAACAAGCAGGCAACTAACAAAAAAACAGCCTAAAATAAGCAAATGTAAACAAAAAATGCACAAAATATGCTTTACAGTAAATTGATCCGGTAAAAATCCAAGTTTGAAAAGCCAGCAATCCGCAAAACAGAAACCTGCAAAAATCAAGCACTAACAAGCAACTTTGAAAAAACGCTCAAAAACAAGCAACCCGCCAGTCTTCAGCAAAATCTGCAAGTTCAGAAAAAACAATCCCAAATTTGCGAGAAAACTGCAAGGTTGGCAACATTAGTCCCAGAGCAGAAAACGAAAGACAGGATTTCGGTAAGGAACACGAGGTGCTACGTAAGTACGGCTCGTGACTACGCGCACGCCAACACAAGTAAATAGGCTGTGTGATGGGCATGCAGTACAAACAAACAGTATTGTGTCGTAACCATAGTCAACGTTCAAAAACATGAGACACAGTGTTAGATTGTGTACAGCAGGGGTTCCCAACCTTGTTTTTACCATGTACTCCTTCAGCATTCCGACAAATGAGCATGTACCCCTACAGCATTTCAACAGATAAGGATGTACCCCTTCATAATTTTGACAGATGAACATGTACCCCTAAAACTCCTTATGACAAAATATTTTCTCATGAGTTTTCACAGATATATTTAACAATATACATGGAATGATTTTGAAAAAAATATTAAGTGATATATATATATAAAGATTTGAAAATGAACAACATGTAAATATATTTTTACCTTCTATCGCTACCCTTAAATGTACCCCTTCGCATAGGCAAATGTACCCCCAGGGGTACATGTACCCCAGGTTGGGAACCCCTGGTGTACAGCTACCAGCCACTACGTAATGAATGGAACTGCGCCACCAGCCACACGGTGTCCACCAAGAACGTTTTTGTTGTTCAAATAATACAGACGCAACAATAAACAAATAAAAGCAGACTGGTTCCTAGATTTACTCTGCACCTGTGGTTCTTAACCGGGGGACACGCCTCCCCAGGGGGGTGTCAATAAATTCCCAGGTGTCGTGAGCCCTTACGCGCTCTACAATATGGACAGTTTGTTCAATAAATTCACCATTCAATATATTTTTTACAACTAATTTGATCTCAGATGGGCTTGAAACAAACGAATATTACTTAAAGGGAGCCGTGGTAGAGAAAAGGTTAAGGACCACTGCTCTATAGTGTATATAATTGGTTCCCAGGTCGGAAATCCCTGCGATTAGTAACCCCAGTGGCCTCACTGACCGCTCCTTGGCAAGCAGAATATAAAAAACCGGCCTCCACTTAACTTATATTTCGGTTTTAGTATTCTATTGGTTTTCAGTAGGTTGTTGTTTTTGCGTATATTTCAGAGTATTTTCCGGTGATTTAGGGTTTTAGTACAGCCATCCACATCCGAATCCATCATCACGTCTCAATTATTTTTCTGAGATTTGGCTAGTTGGCTCCTTCCAGATACGTTTTCCATCCCTGGCTCAAACCGATATTTGCGTTCACTAAAGTAACCCATTTTAGGGCACGGCAGAAAAGATTTGTCTATACGTGTCGAGTTACCATCAAACAATAATCTTTTCATTCCTATCTTTTGCATCAAAGACATTTAAGTTTCAGGTGACTGTGAAGTAATATTTTGAATTTTAAGAACATTTACGCTTCTTAAAATTTTTCAGAAAAATGACTTTGACATAAGAACTCACAATCCAGATCAGGTCTTCAAAAAAGAATACGTGTTTAGAATGGTTTTACGTCATCTGCAATAAGGCTCAGCTGACTTTTCACAAAAAGCTTTCGGATGCTTACACCCTGCGTGACTTCCTACAAAAATTGATTTTTGATCTTCAACCGAAAATATGTTTAACAGATGGTGCGTTTGAGATTATCCAGCCAGGAGTAGATTGATATTAAGGACTAATTGAGAGAAAGGACTGTATAAATCCATGAACAACGTAGACGATAGCTCAACGAATTTGCATAGGTGATTTTTGACATTAATTACATTTATGTATTCGAAGTCGACACGACCTTGCCAAACGCCACGCACCCAATCTTTGTTACGTCAACACTTGAAATTTTCGTCAATGTGAAGGAAAGTAAAATACATTTTATTTAAAAGCAGAGACGAAAGACAAATCTATATTTTTAAAGGATTGGTGTTTTTCTATTTGTCCGTGGCTGCTGAAAACAAATTGGACAGGCCTTTTAAATGAATTGCAAAAGCTCGTTATTCATTAAAAAGATCCCCCTTAAAGTTCCAATGTCTTTGGCGCGACTTTCACCAAGATGTTCATTCAACATTAGGCCTGTTGTTTTTGTGAGAAATACATGGTTATGCTTTAGATTCAACCTCATTTTGCAACATCTAACCTGAAAAGATTACTGGTGACTTCAGTGTTTAAAGTGCATAGTCGAATTGTTTAGTTTTTCGAATTAATTGTTTGTTTTCACATGTTTTGCTTTCAAAAATTAAAATACATGCAAACTTTCTTGTCACAATATATCCAAAATATATTTAACATTTTTTTTCTCTTGTATTTAATACAAAGATGAAGGTGCCTACTCAGGGGAAGCATGCTCTTTAAACATCATAGTGTCTGATTCCTTACTGTGAAAGTGAAAACATAATAAATTCACTCTATCAACTGAAATGTAAAAAACGTCTTTGAATTTCAATCTGCAAATTGATGCTTCTGAATAAAATTGTATCGACTTCACCGTGATTCTAAAGAGCTGCTTAATAGAAGATAGTGAAGCAATTTGCCAATGAATTAGTGAAACCACCCATAAGACACTCTTGCAATTACGTCCTTATAGATAATGACCTAACATAACCTATTCGCACTGAAATGTGATTAGTGGCGATATGATTTTCTCATTTTCAAGTTTGTTATTTTTTGCGTGTATTTGCTAGCCGCTCGGGGAAATAAAAACAATGATTTTCAAAATGTTTTGATATTACAACGCGCCAACTACAAAATTAGCATTTCATGTTCAGCGCCGCCCTTATATGTGACTGTAACATTTGAAATTTGTCTATTGATTCGATGGTTTGCTTTTGCAGATTAAACACTGGAATGAAAGAAAAAAGTATGGATTAACTTCCACAATCAAAAATTACCAGAAGCAGAAGATTCCAAATGGCTTGATTATGAATGGGAGGGAAGTTCAGAAAAATCAATTATGAAAACAAAGACAGAAAATTTCTCGAAAACAATAGGACACAACAAATAAATAAATCAAATCAACCTACAGAAAGGAATCTACTCATAGCAAAGAATCAAACACTATGATTTTTTCATAGTATGTATTTCGCCTACTGAGCAGATATCTTGAGCTCTTATTCAAATTGAAAGATCAGCAAATGGTTCACAATGTTTTTAGAAATTTTTTGGCAAGTAAGCTTGCATGAATTTTAATTTTATGAGCAAAACAAATGAATTCAAACCATTTATCGAAATTCCATAAACTCCGGCTATGCAGTTTTCACCCTGAAGCCACCAGAAATACTTTTAGCTACAGCAAGCTTTTGCAAAGTAACATTGAACCACAAGCATTACCGTTCATTTCTCACACAAAAAATGAGTCCCTATTATGGAACGAGCATTTTTGCAAATGAATATCACTTTGAAAGAACATTTTCGTGAATGAGCACACCCTATTTTAAAATTAGCTTTTCTTCAGCAAAGATTTCGGAACTTTGTGTAGGAACGGATTTTCATGAATACTAACTTTTGCGTTTCATTTAAAATGCCTGTACAAATTTGGTTTCAACACTCACCAAAAAAGGCAAGTGCTGCAACTTTACAAGATATAAACTGCCTTTACCTTAGGGTTTTGAATTAAAAGCACTTTTTCTGAGAAAAGATCTTGACAAATGTGCTTGCTAAAGCACGCTCTGATGCTAAACGTTCTCGCTGAAAATTACCACAAAAGTGTTGATATGACCACACTCGATGATAAAATTGATAATATATTCTACCTTACTTTGTAATGACCAAAGGATTACACACTTTCCTAAGAAACGTATCAAGTCAAAATTTTCCTTTTTCAAAACGAATTGCACATCAATCNATTACTCCACAACAANCCTGAAAAACTCCTCCAAGGCTGCAACACCTTCGACAACACTTCACAGCAACCGGCATATCTACCTTCGCCAGGGATGAATCGGTGGTAACAAAACTCTTGGGGTAAAAGGAGGATTTCATCTAACTCGAACTTGGCCGCGGCCAAAGTAAACAGCTTAGCCTGACACAACCTTTCAAGTTGAAACTTGTGTTTAGTTTGAAGCCAAAGTAATAATCAGTGGGATTTTTACAGCGCTTGAGTTCTTAGGCTCACGTGCTGCAGAAGGTGGCAAATGTTTCAACGCATGCCTTTCTCGTCGTAATGAGAACTTTAGTGTCTTAAAAGTACTTGCCCAAACATTTTGGGGAGGCGTTAACTTGTCACAATTTATAGGCCCAGAACAAAATCAAGTTTCTTTAGTCTGTTTTCCGAAATAGAAGTGTTTACAAAATACGTGAACTATTTCAACTTATCGACACGAATATAAATTTTAAGATGAACAACAGTACAAGAATTTCTCTATAGCAGATTATGTTACTATTGCTTCCTTAAATAGCTTTTGTTTGGAATTAGCCTTTTTGTTCTTTTACAATTGCTTCTATTTTCATATACATAATTAGAAGGAACATTATAATTCTGCAGTGTATCTTGTATCAAGCTAATGCATTTGGTGCCATGCGTTTGAGGCAAACGAATAGCTAGAGTATCTCAACGTAATGTGAACTACTGGAATCAAAAAGCACTACAAATTTAAATAGATATGAAAATGATGTGTTTGAACGTATTTAAGCAAATGAAATTTTGTTGGGCTGAAGATACGTTCATGAATGTGAAGTCGAATTCTAATAATAAACTTTTTGCTGTCTGATAGAAAGAGCTTCATCCACGAACGCGTAACGATGGACTACACGTAGTTTAGTAATATTGAAAAATTTATCATAACTATGTCGATCAACATGACGCCGTTCTTGCCTGAATCCACCTAGAACAGTGTTTTCATTTGAATGTGTTGAAGTATCAACGGTCGTGACGTCATCAACATCACAGGGTCGCTTGTTGTTTGTTGGGTCGTGGACTGTCCTTCTGGTTCAGGTGACAACGAAGCCGGATCAGTCAAACTTCTTGTCGCAGACTGTCCCTCTAATTCAGGTGGCCATGTAGTCTGGTCAGTGACGCTTTCATTTTCTTCGCCGACCGCAGTGTCCATGGGCGCAGAGCGCTCCCCTATACGGGCCAAATGTTTAGTGGCCACCGTTGATTGGCGTGCATCTGTAAAGCAAATGTAGGCTTAACGGGGATTAGCTTCTACTAAATCCACCTCCTCAACTAAAGGATCCGTTTTGGAATGTCGGACATGTCTTTTCAGTAATACCTGTCCAGGTGTGATCCACCACGAAGGAAGTGAATTTCCGGTGGTGGAGCGTCGTACCCTGCCAAACAATCGCTCATGAGGTGTGCAGTTCGTTGCTATGCAACGCAGTGAACGCACCGAGTGCAAAACATCCGGAAGAACCTCCTCCAGTAAACCAAGGGAAGGCCTTTCGACCTTAGACAAAAAGATGCCTTTCCAAATAACGCCGTTGTAACTTTCAACCTATCTGTTCCCAGCAGGATTGTACGGAGTCGTTCGACTTGTACTCCTTTTGAAGTGAAGAAACTCTCGAAGTTCGCGACGCGAAAAAAGCTCTCCTGTCGGAATTGGTGAAATCCGGCAGACCGCAGACAGTCAATACCGATGTTAATGTCTTAAAATTACGGTCTCAGTTGACACGTCACGACACGGAAATACGAATGGGAACCTAGAGTATTCATCAACAACGTTCAGAAAGTATCTATTTTGGTTGTTGCTAAGAAGAGGACCTTCACAATCAATATTGAGCCTTTCAAACGGCTGAGTGACTTTGACAAGATTTCCCGGTTCAGGCCGATAAAATTGCGGTTTGCACTCGCAGCAAATTTGACAGTGGGATACAACGCGTTTGATGTCTGCAATAGAATAAGGAAGATTACGACTGCGAATAAAATGCGCTAAATCGGGTAACACCTGGATGGCATAACGCATCGTGTAACTGTCGAAGAGATTCGTCATTCGGTAAAGCACATGAAATACGAAGAAGAGCTTTGGGCCGAATATTGTCGCAACCCGATTTATACACAATATCAAAACTCAATTCGCCAGCGCACTATTTTATCATTTTTAATCTTCGCCTTCAAATCTTCAACAACACACGTGTGGCGCATTGGGCGGATCACCAATGGAATGCGGAGTGGGCGGTCAATCCCACAAGACTTCCTATTTTCATTCCAGACACCGGCACCCACCCCCACGGAGCGACCCTCCCAAGAAGAGCTTGGGTCCGATTTAACCGCCTCCGCACCGGCGTCGAGGGTTTCCGCTCATGTTTGTACAAATGGGGTATGGCGTCCTCTGTGGCCTGTGAGTGTGGCGCAGAAGAACAAACTGTCAACCATGTTGTCCTTCAATGT